>QXGG01363117.1_pt1 | contig 42213 bp, 39 predicted proteins | sample 1982491 | NCBI WGS metagenome assembly QXGG01 (sample SAMN09924614, study PRJNA488089) | Wastewater metagenome, whole genome shotgun sequencing project. | isolation source: South African research farm wastewater | place: South Africa: Irene, Agricultural Research Council, Animal Production...
GAACTATCAGTGCCATCGTCGTATCCGAATGCGAGTGGATAAAGCGCTAGATTCTATCCAAAGGCGAGCTTTTTTGCGCGCTTTGCGCGGTCCAAAACGAATCGCTATAGATTTTCACATGTTTCTGCTAAATTCGCCATATTCAACACTATATCTATAAAGAATAGCAACCTATACTGCATGCGTGCTATGACAAACGTCATAGCAAAAAATGATGCGATCCGGGCATCCTGGCGGACTGACGCAGGTACCCGACAACACTGAGGAAAGTCTGATGAAAGCTACCGAAAAACTGGATGTTCGCGAGATCCGGCGCAAGCTCGGTCTGAACCAATCGCAGTTCTGGTCCAAGATCGGTGTGACGCAAAGCGGCGGCTCGCGCTATGAGAGCGGGCGCAATATTCCGCGCCCGGTCCAGGCCCTGCTCCGCCTCGTGCATGTCGAGCAGATCGACATCAACAAGGTCAAGCGCGACGACGTGGATGTGGCTGAATACCTCAAGGCCAGCAACCCCGAGCTCTACAAGTCGCTAAAGAAGGAAGCCCGCGCCAAGCGCAAAGAGCGCTGAAAGCATGGCGCATGCCATCAGGGGCTGACGCGCACCGTCAGCCCCTTTTTTTGTATCTGCGCGGCAATCGTCTCCAGTTCATCCGCACTCAGCGGCGCCAGCCGGTCGGCTTCGGGCTGCATCGACTGACGCGCGACGCCGTACAGCAGCACACCCTGCAGATGATCGATGCCGGCCGCTTCCAGCACGGCGAGATAGGCCTCAAGGTCGGCAGCCGACGGCAGCTCGCCGTCCCAGCGAAACATGCAGGTCTGCACCCAGGTCGGGCACAGCTGCGCGCAGCGCGCGAGATTGCGCGCGACCGACTCGGGTTCGAGGCGCACCCCATTGATGCGCTCGATCGCATCGGCGGTGCCCCCATCGACCTTGAACCAGACCTCGCCCCCCGCCTCGCCGAGTCGGCGCACCCCCTCCTGAACGCGCGCCTGCGCGATCAGGCTGCCATTGGTGATGAGGCGCAGCGGCACCTCGGCCGGCGACAAGCCCAATTCGGCGCGCACGCGCGCCGCGATCGCAACGACCTCGGGAAAGACGCGCGCGCTGGTCGGTTCGCCATTGCCCGAGAGCGCAATGTCACGGATCACGCGCAAGCTTTCGGGTACGAAGCGTGTCATCCACACGCCATGCACGAGGTCGCCGACAAAGCCGCGCAACTCGTCCTCGAGGCGGGCGAGATCGATCTCGGGCGCCTTGCCGCGCACGAGATTGGGTACCTGGCAATACACGCAGTGCCAGTTGCAGGCATTGTTCGGGTTGAGATTGATCCCGACCGACACCCCGCCTGCGCGCCGCGACAGCACCGGATAGACGTAGGTGAGCCCGGCAAGATCGCGGTCGTGGTTGCGGACCGTCAGCGCCGCGGCCCCACCCCGCAGATTGGAAGAATTCATCGTTTCCTCAGAGACTTGCATAAAGCACCCAGGCAGCCTCGGGGGCTGCCGGTGTTATAATCCGTCGCCTTTCAAGCGAGACCCGCCATGCGCATCACCCGCCGCCTCGAATTCGACGCCGGTCACCGGATTCCCGATCACGCCAGCCAGTGCCGCCACCTGCATGGTCACCGCTATGCGCTTGAGGTGAGCCTGTCGGGCGAGATCATCAAGGCCGACGGCCTCGCGGTCAATGGCATGGTGATGGATTTCGCCGACGTGAAGCGCATTGCCAACGAGCTCGTGGTGGGTCCATGGGACCACGCCTTCCTCGTCTATCGCGGCGATACGCTGGTGACGGATTTTCTCGCCTCGGTTCCCGGGCACAAGACCGTGGTGCTCGATGTCGTGCCCACCGCCGAGAACCTCGCTGCCGAGGCCTTCCGCATGCTCGACCCCGCCTACCGCGACAGCTACGGCAACCACCTCCGGCTCGAGCGCGTGCGCCTTTACGAGACCCCGAACTGCTGGGCCGACGCGGTTCGCGCCTGAGCGCGCGCCGCTCGCCCCACGGGCAGCAGCCCAGATCAGGTGCGAAGCGCAGATCGGGCCGTCGACCTGACGCCGATCAAGCCTCGTGCGAGGGCCAGGCGGGAAGCTTCCAACTGAACGCGACCGCCAGCAGGCGCGAACCCGTCGCCGTACAGATCCCGGCTACCATGGAGACCTGCGGTGCCAGGCCCAGCGCGTTTGTCCCCAGGAACACGGCGCAACCGACGACCGCGCACAGGGTGTAGGGCCGGTGGTCGTGATAGACCTTGGGGATCTGGTTGCACAGCACATCACGTGACACACCACCGAACACGGCCGTGATGGCTCCCATCAGGACCGCCACCAAGGGCGGCATGCCGGCCGAGGTCGCGATCGAGGCGCCCGAGATGGCGAAAAGACCCAGGCCGCAGGCATCGGCGAACTCCATGACATTCTCCGTCAGCCGATGCCGGAAGGTCTTCAGCCACAGCGGCGCGCTCAGTGCCAGCGCGAGCACGAGCCACACGTACTCCTGATTCTGGATCCAGAACAAGGGCTGGCGATCGAGTAGCACGTCGCGTACCGTACCCCCACCGAAGGCGCTGACGAAGGCCACCGAAAACACGCCGACAATGTCCATCCGCTTTCGGATCGCCTCGAGCAGGCCGGACATGGCAAATGCAAGCGTACCGCCGACTTCGATCACCAGCAGGATCGGTTCAAGCTTCATGAATTCAGTACCGGAAAAGCGCACGCGCCCTCGAGGAGCGCGGCAAGAAAATTGGCAAAGGATGAACGGGCGGGCACCGCACGCAACAAAGCGGCACGCCCCGCGCCGCGAAGCGTGCCGCCAGTCTTCTTTATACAGGAGCTACTTGAGGAAGTGCTCGGTCACCGCAACCCAATAGGCGGAACCGATCGGCAGATTGCGGTCATCGAAGTCATACATCGGGTGATGCACCATCGGTGTGTCGCCGTTGCCGATGAAGCAGTAGGTGCCTGGCTTCTTCTGTGCGTAGTAGGCGAAGTCCTCACTGCCCATGAACGTGGGGCCAGGCATGACCACCTGCTCCTCTCCGAGCAGGGCGCGTGCGACATCGGCACATTCGACAGTCTGATCGGGGTCATTGACCAGCACCGCCCCGGGCGCACCCTCGCGAATCTCATGACCGACGCCGAAAGACAGCGCCTGGGCGGCGGTGATCGCCTTCACCTTATCGAGCACCAGCTTGCGCGTCTCCGGGGCACTGCTGCGGATGCTCAGGCGCAGGGTTGCGGTCTGCGGGATCACGTTGCCCGCATCACCGGCGAGGAAGGCGCCGACCGAGACCACCGCCGAATCCTTGGCGCCCACATTGCGCGACACGATGGTCTGCAGCGCCATCACCAGCGCGGCGCCCGCGACCACGGGATCGATGCTCTTTTCGGGCATCGACCCATGGCTGCCCTTGCCGGTCAGCACGATTTCCCAGTTATCCACCGCAGCCATGATCGGGCCGGAGGTGAAATACAGCTTGCCGCGCTCAAGTGAAGGCATGTTGTGCATGCCAAACACGGCGTCCATCGGGAAGCGCTCGAACAGCCCATCCTCGATCATCGCAACCGCGCCGCCCATGACCTCTTCGGCCGGCTGGAAGATCAGGTTGACGGTGCCATTGAAGGCCCGCGTGCGCGCCAGGTACTGGGCCGCGCCCAGCAGCATCGCGCTGTGACCGTCGTGGCCACAGGTGTGGGACTTGCCCTCGACGGTGCTTTTGTGATCGCTGTCGATCATCTCCTGCACTGCCAGCGCATCCGTGTCGGCGCGCAGACCGATCGACCGGGTGCCGTTGCCACAACGCATGCGGGCGACGACCCCCGTCTTCCCGATCCCCTCGGTGACTTCGTAACCCCACTCGCGAAGCAGGCTGGCGATGTAGCGGGCGGTGTTCTGTTCGTCGAACGCGACTTCCGGGTGGCGGTGCATGTGATGGCGCCAGGCCTTCATCTGTTCCTGATCGGCTGAAAGCGCTTGCAGTAACGTATCCATGATGACTCCTGATGGAAAGCTGAAACCAGGTGATGAGACGCCCGGACGCTGCGGGGTGGGCACGCTCGGCCCGGGCGAAATTGCAAAGGGTTGCGGACGCGTGGCGACGCGGGGTCGCCAGCCTTCGCCCTCTCGGGCCTTACTGGGCCTTCTTCGATGTGACCTTCGGCACGGTGAGCATGATCGACATGATCGCGACCACCACCATGAAGACATTGAACATCAGGGCGATGATCGCAGCCTCACGCACGGCCAGGTTGTCCTGACGACCTGCGAAGGTGATCACGCCTTCGAGCCAGGCAACGCTCTCGGGGTTGGCACTGAGCGCGGTGAAGATCGCAGCCGAGATCGCCACACCAAAGGCCGCACCGAGCGACGAGGCCATCTTGTAGATCCCTGCACCGGAACCGGCCTGGGCAGCCGGGAGGCTGGAGAGCGCGGCGTCGGTCGAAGGCGTGGCATAGAAGGCGAGGCCGACACCGAAGAGCGTGTAACCGATCATGGCCAGGATCTTGTAGTCGGCAAGCAGCACGTTGGCCGGGGACAGCAGCACGATCGACAGGCCCGTGATGAGGCAGCCCCAGATCATCGGCTTGCGGGCACCGAAGCGCTGCAGCAGTTTCTCGCCGACGCGGATGAAGGCGATGATCGCAACCGCGTAACCCAGGGTGAGGCCGCCGGCTTGCTGCGCCGTCATGTTGCCGCCAAGCTGCACGAGTTGCAGGGAAACCAGCAGGGTGCCGGCAACGCCGTTGAGCAGGAAGTTGGACAGGGTGGCGCCAGTGTAGGTCGGGTTCTTGAACAGCTTGAAATCGACGAAAGGCTGACCCGACGTGGCTTCGAAGCGGAAGAACAGGCTGCCGAACACGATCACGACCGCGATCAGGCCCAGAATCAGCGGGCTGGTCCAGCCCATCTTGTTACCCTGGGTCACGACGATCTGCAGGGCGACCATGGTCACCATGAAGGTCAGCACGCCCGGGAGGTCGAACTTGTAGGCACCCTTGGTCTCGGCCTTGCTTTCCGGCGTGCCCTTGATCATCAGCAGGCCGATGACGGCGACCACGATCGAGGCGAAGAAGATATAGCGCCAGCCAAAGTTCTCGGTGACCAGGCCGCCAAACAGCGAGCACACGCCCGAACCGCCCCAGGAGCCGATCGACCACAGGCTCACCGCACGCTGACGCGCAGGGCCGTCCCAGTAGGTCTTAACCAATGCGAGACTGGCCGGCATAATGCATGCGGCAGAGACGCCCTGCAGCGCTCGCCCGACCAGCAGGAAGGCCGTTGCCAGGCTGCCCTCGGGGGCCAGGGCAATCAGCAGCGAACCGGCGATGCTGAGGTAGAAACCGATCTGGACTGTCTTGACCCGACCGACACGGTCGGCGAGACCGCCGATGACGACGATGAAGATGCCCGAGAACAGGGCCGTGATGGCGACCGCGATGTTCATCATGCTCGCATCGAGACCGAGGTCGCGCTGCATGGCCGGCGCGATGTTCAGCGTCGTCTGGGCAAAGAGCCAGAACGTGATGACACCCAGAATGATGCCGTATAGAAGCTTGTCGTTTCCTTGGAAACTGGTTGGCGTACCCGCAGCGGTTGTCATGGTGGCCTCCTGAAAGAAGCGGGTTGAATGATCTTTAATTTAGGCTGCCATCCTAAGTATTCCCACATGAAAAATAAGGCATTCCATTGTCCGTGGTGACCACCAGTTGGAATCGCCCCGAACGGCTTATGGATCCATTAAAGCTACCCGTGGACGGCGATACCGCTCCCGGACGCCCCCTCGGTCACCTCCGGAAAACTCGATGAAAGACCACCAACTGCGCGCGCTGGTGCATGTGGCGGAAAGCAGTTCGATCCGCGCCGCAGCCCGCGCGATGAATCTGAGCCAGAGTGCGCTCACCAAGGCCTTGCGCGAACTGGAGGAAGATGTCGGGGCCGTGCTGCTGACCCGCAGCTACAAGGGCATCGAATTCACCCCGGCCGGGTCCTTGCTGCTGACGCACGCCCGGCTCGCACTGTCGATCCTGGACAAGGCGGTCGAGGAGGTCAGGCTGCTGCACGGCGGCCCGGGCTCGCGCGTGGTCATTGCGGTCACGCCGATGGCCGGCGCACTGGTGTTGCCGCGGGTGCTGCGTGAGTACGAACTGCTGCAGCCCGAGGTCGAGGTCCACCTCACCGAAGGGCTCTTGACGCAGGTGCTGCCCGATCTCATCGAGGGGCGGCTCGACTTTGCGATCGCCGTCGCCGACGCGGCCGACCTGCCCTACGAGATCATTTTTGAACCGCTCGGGCCTGCCGAGGCGGTACTGGCCGCACGCGAAGGCCATCCCCTGACGACAGCGACCACCTGGGCGGAACTGAAGGACGCGAAGTGGGTGATGAACCTGAGCCCGGGCAGCCTGGGCCGCAGCCTCCTGGCCTGGCTGGGCACGCAAGGCCTGCCGCCGCCGCGCCACATGATCCGATGCGCCTCGACCATGCTGATGCTCGAGCTGATGCAGCGCACCGACTGCATCGGGATCGGGCCGGCGCGCCTGTTCAAGGACAGGCTTGTCGGCCACGGCATCCGATGCCTGGACGTCGCTCCGCTTCCGCCACCGATGAATTTCGGCCTGTTGCGCCTGCGCGGGGTGCCGCTATCGACGGCGGCCAAGCCCATGGCAACGCTGTTCTCGCGTTACCTGGCCGCCTGAGCAGGGCTGACCGGAACAAGCACGCGGGAAACGCGCTGCCCCCCGGTGAGTCGCGGGCGACGGCAGCCGCTCGGACTCACACGGCGTAACTTCGCAGGCGCTGGGAAAACTCCTGCAGCTGCCGGATGCCGCTCTGCTCGGCACGCGCGATCCAGTCCTGCAACTGGGCCAGCAGCTGCTCGCGGCTCGCGTTCGAGCGCGCCCAGAGGGCCGCAAGCTCCTCACGCATCGACATCACGGTGCTGAGCGCCGCGCTATCCTTCACCACCGCCTCGAGCTGCTGCCGCTGCCCGGCCTCGAGGCGTGCCGAGTCACCCGACAGCACCCAGCGCCGCAGCGCGCGCGCATCGAGCTTCGAGCCGTGCGCCGCCTTCAGGCGCCGGGCCTCCTGAACGCAGACGAGTCTGAGCGAGCGCATGTAGTGCGTCATGACGTCGTAGCGATGGGTGACGATGGCCTGCAGGGTGTCGAAATCGGGCACCGCCTTGGCTTCGCCGAACTTCGGCTGCGGGATGGTCTTCTTCACCCGGGCCAGGCCCAGCGTCTCGAGGATGCGGATGTACATCCAGCCGATGTCGAATTCGTACCACTTCGACGACAGCTTGGCCGAGGTGGCGAAGCTGTGGTGGTTGTTGTGCAGCTCTTCGCCGCCGATGAGGATGCCCCAGGGGGAGATGTTGCGCGAGGCATCGGCACAGTCGTAGTTGCGGTAGCCCCAGTAGTGGCCGATGCCATTGACCACGCCCGCAGCCCAGAACGGAATCCACGCCATCTGCACCGCCCAGATCGTCAGTCCGAGCGCGCCGAAGGCGATCAGGTCGATCACCAGCATGATCGACACGCCCAGCACCGAGTGCCGGTAGACCTTGCGCTCGAGCCAGTCGTCGGGCGTACCGTGACCATAGCGCTGCAGCGTCTCCAGGTTCTTCGCCTCGGCGCGATACAGTTCGGCCCCTTCCCATAGCACCTTGCGAATGCCGCGCGTCTGCGGGCTGTGCGGATCTTCCTCGGTCTCGCACTTGGCGTGGTGCTTGCGGTGGATCGCAGCCCATTCCCGGGTCACCATGCCGGTGGTGAGCCACAGCCAGAAGCGGAAGAAATGGCTGGGCACCGGATGCAGATCGAGCGCCCGGTGCGCCTGGTGGCGGTGCAGGAAAATCGTCACCGCGACGATCGTGACATGGGTGAGGACCAAGGCCACGACGACGTAGCCCCACCAGGGGAGATCGAACAAGCCGGTATGCATGCGGATCAATATCCTTCGAAGACACAGCCCGGCGATTCTACGCCAGGCTGCTGAACAGGCCCGAGGCCAGAACAGCGACCGCGCGGGGTAGCGTCACCCGGGCCACGGGAAGGCGCAGGTGCTCGGACTCCCTGCGCTGCAGCGCGTTCAACGCCGGCTGGACAATCTCACGGCCGCCAGGGCATGGACTTCACCGGCGTGGCCTCGGCCCGATGACGCTGCCAGTTGTCGCGATAGGCGCGGGCGAGCGCGCAGTGGTCGCGCACGATGAGCAGATTCTCGGCGTTGCGGTTGTTCGCCGACCAGGTGAAGTTGTAGGAGCCGGTGAGGACCGCGCAGCCGGGCCCCTCGGCGTCGACGATCAGGACCTTGTTGTGCGCGGCGTTGTAGCGTGTCTCGAAGGCGACCGGCACGCCCCCCGCGAGCAGGCGCGCGATGACATTGCCTTTTTCGCGCCGGTTCATCTGTGCGTCGGCGAGCACCTCGACCTTCACCCCCCGCTGGCGCGCCGCCACCATCGCATCGGCGATGTTCTTGCTGGTGAACACATAGGCGTGGACCCTCAGGCTCTTACGCGCGCTGCGGATGAGCTCGATCAGCACCTTCTCGGTGTCGTCGCGCGGCGCAAACGCCAGCTCGAGCTCGCCCTCGGCCGCAAAACGCTGGCTCGCCTGCACGGGCGGGGTAAGCAGCACCGCCCCCGCGAGCAGGACGGCGGTGCCCAGCAGTGCGCGCAAGGCTGTGCCCGGCGCGAATCCGAAGCCACGCTCAGGCACGCTCCATCACCGCCGCGAAGAACCCGTCGGTGTCATGTACCTGCGGCAACATGCGCAAGCGCTCACCGGTTTCCAGGCGCACGCCCTGCTTGTCGAGGATCTCCTGCGCCGACAGCGAGCGGAACTCGGGGTGGGCGGCGAGGAAGGCGTCGACGATGGCGTCGTTCTCCTCCGCGAGCAGGCTGCAGGTCGCATAGACCAGGCGGCCGCCCGGGCGCACCAGGCGCGCCGCTGCGGCCAGGATCGCGCCCTGCTTGGCCACCATCTCCTCGACCGCCGCCGGCGACTGCCGCCACTTCAGGTCGGGGTTGCGGCGCAGCGTCCCCAGCCCGGTGCAAGGGGCATCAACCAGCACGCGGTCGGCCTTGCCCGCCAGGCGCTTGACCTTGGCGTCGTTCTCGTGGGCGATGAGCACCGGATGCACGTTCGACAGCCCGGCGCGCGCCATGCGCGGCTTGAGCTTGGCCAGGCGCTTTTCCGATACGTCGAAGGCGTACAGGCGCCCGGTCGAACGCATCATCGCGCCCAGCTGCAGCGTCTTGCCGCCCGCGCCGGCGCAGAAATCCACCACCAGCTCGCCGCGCCTGGGCTGCACCAGCAGACCGAGCAGCTGGCTGCCCTCGTCCTGCACTTCAAAGCTGCCATCCAGGAACAGCGGGTGCTTCTGCAGCGCCGGCTTGCCGGCGAGCCGGATCGCCTGCGGCGACAGCCGGCCCGCCTCGGCGGCAATGCCGTCTCCACGCAGGCCGGCGAGCACCGCGTCGCGGTCAGCCTTGAGCAGGTTCACGCGCAGATCGAGCGGTGCCGAGCGGTTCAGCCCATGGGCCAGCGCGAGCACGCTCGCCTCATCCATCTGCGCGAGCAGGCGCTCGGCGAGCCAGTCGGGCAGGTCGGCACGTTCGGCCAGCGTCATCTCGCCCGCCTCGACGGCCTTGATCGACGCCACCCAGTCGCGCTCGGTGGCGCTCACCAGCCCCTCGAAGTTGCGCATCGGCCAGCCCTCACCGCGCGCAAACCAGGCCAGCAGGAGCATGCGCGGCGTGGCCTCGTCGCCCGCCAGGCAGCGCAGCCAGCGCAGTCTGCGCAGCACGCCATAGACCGCCTCGGCGATGAAACCGCGATCGCGGTGGCCAAGCTCGCGGTTGTCGCGGAAGTGGCGCGAGAGCACCGCATCGGCCGGAAAGTCGAAGGCCAGCACTGCCGCCAGCGCCTGCGTGGCCTGGATGAAGAGCGGGCGGGAGACGGCGCCTTCGGGCGCCCTGGGGTTGCTTGTCTTGGTGTTCATGTCAGTTCTTGGTGGAGTGTTGTGCGGCCGCGCCGAGTTCGATACGCGCTGCGCGCTGGTCGAGCACGCCGCCTTTTTCGTCCTCGATGCGGATCCGCACCGGCAGCAATCCGTGCTGCTGCGACAGCCAGATCTCGATATCGAGCTCGCCCTCCTCCGCCCGGGCATGCACGCGCAGCGTGTTCACCCGGCCGATGGCGAGCTCCAGCGTCTCGGCGCCCTTGGGTTCGAGGATTGCCTGCTTGACGCTCTTGTTGGTCACCACGGTGAGCCTGAGCGGCTTACCGGCCTGCGCGACGCGGCGCGCGTGGTGCCACAGGCTGAGCACGTCTTGGTCCCCGGGCGCGATGCTGCCGCTGCGGCGCTCGGCGCCGTCACGACGGATGCTCACCCGCCCGGCCTGCCAGTCGAATTCCGCGCTCTCGGGTTTGCGCCCGCGCTGGTCGACGCTGAAGCGCGCGGGGCGCAGGCCGTGGCCGTCCACGGTACCGACGCTGCGCTGCTCGTACTGCAGCCCGAACAGGCCCGCCAGCCCCTTGGCCTCCAGGCTCAGGCGCAGTTCGTACTGCGTATCGGCGAAACGCCAGTCGTGGCGCGCCTCGCCGATCTTGAAGCCCTGCGCACCATAGTGGACGTCGAAGTGGATGCTGCCGACAGGCGCACCCTGGCCTGCCACGCCCGGCGTCTCGGCGGCGAGCGTCGGCGCTGCCAGCACCGCGCAAGCCAGAAAAACAGCGGACAACAGCCTGCGCATCACTGCCCTCCTTCGCCGAGACCGTCAGGGGTGGGCGAAACCCATGCTGTCGGCTCATCGACGCGCGCACCGCGCACCAGTACCCGTCCGCTGGCGTCGAGCGACAGGCGCCCTTCGGCAAACCAGCGCACCGCCTGCGGGTAGATCACATGCTCCTGTGCCAGCACGCGCGCCGCCAGCGCCGCTTCATCGTCCTCGGCACGCACCGGCACCGCCGCCTGGATCACGATCGGGCCGTCATCGAGTTCGGCGGTGACGAAATGCACCGTCGCCCCGTGCAGCTTCACCCCCGCCTCCAGCGCACGCCGATGGGTGTGCAGGCCGGGGAAGGCCGGGAGCAGGGACGGGTGGATGTTGAGCAGCCGGCCCTCGTAACGGCGCACGAAGCCGTCGGTGAGCACGCGCATGAACCCCGCAAGCACGACCAGATCCGGCGCGTGGGCGTCGATGCATGCGGCGAGCGCGGCATCGAAGCTGGCCCGGTCGGCATGCGTCGCGTGGTCGACGACGGCAGTGGCGATCCCGTGCGCGTGCGCGAACGCGAGCCCGGCCGCGCCCGGCCGATTGCTGATCACTGCCGCGACACGCACCCCCGGGATGCGCGCCCGCACGATGGCTTCCATGTTGCTGCCGCGACCCGAGATGAGAATGACGATGGACTTCATGAGAAAACCGCAGGATAGAAGGAGGGTCCGGGCAGCCGTTGCGCCCGGCGAGGATCAGCCGCAAGACTGCCGTGGCGAGGTTCTGGAGCACGCGCGTCAGCGTGCGTTCGGTGCCGTGCTCGACGAGATGGGCGTTGTGGGCCGCATTGTAGAGGTGCTGGGACGCCAGATCATCCGGCACGCGAAAAACTTCGCCCGCGGACGGCCGCCCGAACCCGGTGTGCGCGCCCATCCTCCGCCCTTCCCCTCGTTCGTCCGCACCGGCTTCGATCATAATACGTGCTTTGCCGCACGCCGCCCCATGCCCCACATCCACCGCCTGCCCGACCTGCTGGTCAACCAGATCGCCGCTGGCGAGGTCGTGGAGCGGCCGGCCTCGGTGCTCAAGGAGGTCCTCGAGAACGCGGTCGACGCCGGCGCACGGGCGATCGAGGTCCAGCTCGAGCAAGGCGGTGTCAGGCGGATCCGGGTCGTCGATGACGGCTGCGGGATCGTGCGCGACGAGCTCGCGCTCGCACTCGAGCGCCATGCGACCAGCAAGATCGCCAGCCTCGACGACCTCGAGCGCGTGGGTACGATGGGCTTCAGGGGCGAGGCGCTGGCGGCGATCGCCGCGGTGGCGCGCACCAGCATCACCAGCCGCGCCGAGGGCGCAAGCCACGCCTGGCGCATCGAGGCCGGCAGCGCACCGGTGCCGGCGGCGCTGAACCAGGGCACGGTGGTCGACGTCGCGGACCTGTATTACAACACCCCCGCACGGCGCAAATTCCTCAAGACCGAGGCCACCGAATACGCGCACTGCGACGACATGTTCCGCCGCGTGGCCCTGGCGCGGCCAGACATCGGCCTGCAGCTCACGCACAACGCGCGCGTCATCCACCGCCTGCCGCCGGGGCCCGCGCTGGCGCGCGTCGCCGCGCTGATGGGGGACGACTTCGTGCAGCATGCGCGTGAAGTCCAGGCCGACGCCGGCGTGCTGTGCCTTGCCGGCTTCGCCTCGCTGCCGGCCTACTCCCGCTCCAGTCGCGACGCGCAGTACTTCTTCGTGAATGGCCGCTTCGTCCGCGACAAGCTGCTCACCCACGCGGTGCGCGAGGCCTACGCCGACATCCTGCACGGCAGCCGCCAACCGGCTTACGTGCTTTTCCTCGAGCTCGACCCGGCCGGCGTGGACGTCAACGTCCATCCGGCCAAGATCGAGGTGCGCTTTCGCGAGGCGCGCGCGGTGCATCAGTTCGTCTATCACGCCCTCAGGCGCGTGCTCGCCGAGAGCGGCGCGGGGCAGGCCGGCCCGGGTATGGCGCTGGCGACCGGTGCGGCGCAGACCGAGGGGACGGTCTCGGACGGCGCGGCGGACGACGCGCGCGCGCCTGCCTCACACCCGGCCCAGACCGGCAGCCGCCCGTGGCCACCGCCGGCTGCCCGCCAAGGACAGCTGGCGATGGAGTCGGCGACCCGTTCGTACTTCGACTTTGCCGCCAGCGCGCGCCCCGCGCCGGAGGGTGCTGTGGCAGCGCTCGCGGGCAACACCTGGAGCGACGCCGCCCGTCCGCCCCGCGCCGCGACCGCGCCCCTCGCTGCAACGGAGCCCCTCCCGCCCAGTGCGGGTGCGCCGCCCCTCGGCTTCGCACTCGCCCAACTGCACGGCGTCTATATCCTGGCCCAGAACGCCGCCGGCCTGGTGCTGGTGGACATGCACGCCGCGCACGAGCGCATCCTCTACGAGAAGCTCAAGACCGTGCTCGACGGTCGGCCCGCCGTTCAGCGCCTGCTGATTCCGGCAGTGTTCTCGGTGGGCGCGAAGGACATGGCCGCGGCGGAAGAATGTGCCAAGGTGCTCGCCGGCATGGGCTTCGACGTGAGCGCCGCCGGGCCGCAGGAGCTCGCGGTACGCAGCGTGCCGGCACTGCTGGCGAGCGCGCCGGTTGCCGAGCTGATGCGCCAGCTGCTGCAGGAGCTGCGCGAATACCCGGCCACCGAGGTGGTCACCGCCCGCCGTAACGCCTTGCTCGCCACCATGGCCTGCCACGGCGCGGTGCGCGCCAACCGCCAGCTCACGATCCCCGAGATGAACGCGCTGCTGCGCGACATGGAAGCCACCGAGCGCGCCGACCAGTGCAACCACGGCCGCCCCACCTGGACCCAGTTCAGCATGACCGATCTGGACCGCTTCTTCCTGCGCGGCCAGTGATGGAGAGCGCCAGCCTGGCGTCCGCGCTCCGAGGACGCCTGTACCGCGCTCAGGCGCGGTAGATCAGGATCCCGAACACGACGGCCGCAACGGTCGCCCAACCCAGGCGATCGACATACTTGTGCAGCACCGCCTCCATGCGCACGCCCCCCCAGGCCATCAGCCCTGCAACGAGAAAGAAGCGCGCGCCGCGACCGACCAGCGAGGCCAGCGTGAAGGGCAGCAGGGCCATGTGCGCCACGCCGGCGGCAATCGTGAACACCTTGTAGGGGATCGGCGAAAACCCGGCGACGAAGATCGCCCAGAAGCCCCAGGCCTCGAACCAGGCGACCGCCTGCTCGTAAGCCCCCCAGTAGCGGCTGGCCCGCAGCCAGGCCTCGATGAGGTCGAAGGCGAAATAGCCGATCAGGTAGCCAAACAGCCCTCCCGCCACCGAGGCCAGGGTGGTGATCAGCGCGAACCACCACGCGCGGCGCGGGTTGGCCAGGCTCATCGGCGCGAGCATCACGTCGGGCGGAATCGGGAAGAAGGACGACTCCGCAAAGCTGAGTCCGCCCAGGAACCAGGGTGCGCGCGGATGGCGCGACCAGTTCATCGTCCGCTCGTAGAGCGCGGAAAAGATCTTCAAGACATGTCCTCAATCAGGGCTGTCGGGTGTGGCCCCGAACTTCGTGGCCCCCATGATAACTGCTCGACCCCGCCGCCGAGCGCCTGACTTGAATAGCACTCTGCAGGGCAAACACGAACAAGACGCACAGCGTATCGGCATGCGTTTTCCCCAGCGCCCGTGAGCAAAACGCGGGACAAGCTGTGAATAAGCCAGGCAAGCCACTGTATATACGAGCCAATTGGCTGCTGCCCGAAATTCTGGCACCGATCCTCGCCCCAAAGCTGCGTCAGACGAGCGTCTCAGCCGCACTGGAAGGCAAAATTCGAACGATAGTAGCGTCGCGATTTCCCGTTATTGCACTGCACAGCGGATAATCCATCCCGCTGCCGTAACCGGTATGTGCCGATCCGGTCACAACTGGTTCTCTCGACCGCCTCGCCTGAACCCCACTCGCACGCTCTACGCTTGACTGACGTAACCGCCCCCCTCCCCCCCGCCTTGCTGCTGCTCGGTCCCACCGCCAGCGGCAAGACCGCGAGCGCGCTGGCGCTGGCGCGCGCCTTGCCGGTCGAGATCATCAGCGTGGACTCGGCACTCGTGTATCGCGACATGGACATCGGCACTGCCAAGCCCACCGCGGATGAGCGCGCGGCCTGCCCGCACCACCTGATCGACATCATCTCGCCCGAGGACAGCTATTCCGCAGCGCGCTTTCGTGCCGACGCAGCTCGGCTGATGCACGAGATCGGCGCACGCGGCCACATCCCGCTGCTCGCCGGCGGCACGATGCTGTACTTCAAGGCCTTGCGCGATGGGCTCTCGGATCTGCCCGCAGCCGACGCAGCGCTGCGCCGCGCGATCGATGAGGAAGCGACCACACGCGGCTGGCCTGCGCTGCATGCCGAGCTCGCCCGCCTCGACCCCGAAGCGGCTGCACGCCTCGAGCCGGGCGATGCGCAGCGCATCCAGCGCGCGCTCGAGATCGTGCGCGTGACCGGCCGTCCGCTGGCCGAGAGCTACGCCAGAAAGGAAGACGACGCCCTGCCCTGCCGCCTGCTGCCGATCGCACTCGCGCCCTCGGATCGCAGCGTGCTGCACGCGCGCATTGCCGAGCGCTTCGACGCCATGCTGCGCGCAGGCTTCGTCGACGAGGTGCGGCGCCTGCGCGCCCGCTACCGGCTCGATCCTGCCATGCCGTCGATGCGCTGCGTCGGCTATCGCCAGGCCTGGGAATACCTCGACGGCGAGATCGGGTACGACGAATTCCGCTTCAGGGGCATCGCCGCCACCCGCCAGCTCGCCAAGCGTCAGCTCACCTGGCAGCGCCAGTTCCGCGAGACCTGGCCCGAACTGCAGACGCTCGACTGCCTGCGCCCCGACCTCGCCGAGGCCGTGCTGGACGCCGCGCTGCGTCTGCTGCACGTCCCCGCCTGACTCCCCCCACCCCTCACCGGAGCCCCTCCCCATGGATGAACAGATCATCACCAACGTCGAGCAGTGGCTCGACGAGGTCGTCATCGGCCTCGACCTCTGCCCCTTTGCCGCCCGCCCGCGGCGTGAAAAGCGCGTCCGCATCGTGGTGAGCCACGCCACCGACGAGGAGGCCCTGCTCAACGACCTGCAAGCCGAGCTCGAACACCTGTCCGACACCCCGGTCGCCGAACTCGAGACCACGCTGCTCGCCATTCCCGACATGCTCGAGGACTTTGCCGACTACAACGACTTCCTCGATGCGGTCGATCTGTGGGTGGAACACTTCGGTTGGGAGGGCGAGCTGCAGGTGGCGAGCTTCCACCCGCAGTACCAGTTCGCCGACACCGAGGCGGACGACCCGGGCAACCTCACCAACCGCTCGCCCTGGCCCTTGCTGCACATCATCCGCGAGGAAAGTCTGGAGAAGGTGCTCGAACATTACCCTGACGTCGACGCCATCCCGGAGCGCAATATCGCGCGCATGAAGGCGCTTGGCGCCGACGAACGCAAGCGCCTGTTCCCCCATCTTTTCGGCTGATCCTGGTGCGACCCGCGAGCCCGGCCATCAATCAAATTTGTATGTGCAATCAAATACTTTTTGAATTGAGGGCATTCGGCTCGGCAGGCCGCAAATCGCCTTCCAGCAGGCGCCGCCCGCGCTGGCACGGCGCACGCCCGGGGAGTAAACTCGGGGCCGATCCAGCGGACTTTTCCACCACCCTGACGCCCAGGAGGCTCCCATGTTTTCCGAACACAAAGCGTTGATGACCCGCCTCAAGGCCACCGACCCGCATTTCGCCGAGCTGTGCGCGAAGCACGACGCGCTCGACCAACAGATCCACAATATCGAAGCCCACACCGAGGTCTCGACCTACGAGCACCTCGAAGAGCTCAAGAAAGAAAAACTGTGGGTGAAGGACAAGGTGTACGCCTTGCTGCGCCAGGCCGGCGCGTAACCGTCACCCGCGGCGGGCGCAAACATGCTGCGCTCGCCAAGACCCCATCCGCACCCCTGATCTGCACCCCTCATCCGTATCACTGACCCGCGTATCAGCGGGCGCGTGATCGTTCAATCGGCGGCCTGCAAACCGGGTAGCCCTGCCACTTCGGCACGCTCGCGCCGCGCCAGCAGCGTGTAGACCGTCGGCACCACGAAGAGCGTGAAGAAGGTGCCGATCAGCAGCCCGCCGACGATCACCCAGCCGATCTGCTGACGGCTCTCGGCGCCCGCGCCGGTCGCCAGCGCAAGCGGCACCGAACCCAGCACCATCGCGCCGGTCGTCATCAGGATCGGCCGCAGGCGCAGCACCGCCGCCTCCACCACCGCTTCACGCAGCTCGCGCCCCTGCTCGCGCAACTGGTTGGCGAACTCCACGATCAGGATGCCGTGCTTGGTGATGAGGCCGACCAGGGTCACCAGGCCGATCTGACTGTAGACGTTGAGCGTGCCGCCGGTGAGCCACAGCGCCCCGAGCGCGCCCGTCATCGACAGCGGCACCGTCAGCATGATGATGAAGGGGTCGCGGAAGCTCTCGAACTGCGCCGCCAGCACCAGGTAGATGAAGGCGAGCGCGAGCAGGAATACCAGCGCCAGGCTCGCGGAGCTGGTCTTGAACTCGCGCGACTGGCCGTCGTAATCGGTGCTGTAGCCCGGTGGCAGGATGCGCGCCGCCGTGTCGTCCATCCACTGCAGCGCCTCGCCCAGCGCGTAATCGGGCGCCAGGTTGGCGGTGATCGTCACCGAGCGGCGCTGGCCGAAGTGGTTGAGCTCGCGCGGCGCGACACGCTCGCTGACCTTCACCACGCTGGTCAGCGGCACCATCTCGCCGTTGCGCGCACGCACGTAAAGGTCGCGGATGTCGCGCGGCTCACGGCGCTCGTCGGCCGCGACCTGCACGATCACGTCGTACTGCTCGGCGTCCTGCTTGTAGCGCGTGACCTGGCGGCCACCGAGCATGCTCTCGAGCGTGCGCGCGATCGCGTCGACCTGCACGCCGAGATCGGCCGCACGGTCGCGGTCCACCTCCACCGCGAGCTCGGGCATGGTCAGCTTGAGGTCGGTGTCCGGCGACAGGAAGCCGGGGTTGTCGCGCATCGCGTCAAGGAAGGCGTCGGCCACGCGGGCGAGCTCGTCGTAGCTCTCCGAGCTCGCCACCACGAAACTCACCGGCCGCGAGCGCACGCTCTGCCCGAACGAAGCCGGCATGATCGGAAAGGCATTCACCCCCGGCACCGCGCGCAGCCTGGGCTGCAGCTCGGTGGCGATCTCGCCGGCCTTGCGTGTGCGCTCGGACCAGTCGGTGAAGCCAACGAAGGAGATCCCCTGCGACACCGTCGGGTTGCCGGCGATCACCAGGTAGCGATCGACCTCGGGCAGGCTGGCGTAGATGCGCTCGATCTCTCCGGCATAACGCGCCATGTAGTCGAGCGTGGCGCCCTCGGGGCCGGAGAACATGCCGACGACGCGGCCGCGGTCCTCGAGCGGCGCGAGCTCGGTCTTCAACTGCCCCATCAGCCACACCGAGCTGCCCGCCACCACCGCAAACACCAGCATCACCAGCCAGCGCGCGCGCAAGGCGAGCCCGAGCACGCCGCGGTAGCCTGCGGTGAGCCAGGCCAGGAAGCGCTCGACGCCGTTGTAGACGGGGCCGTGCTTCGGCTCAAAGCGCAGCAGCTTCGAGCACATCATCGGCGACAGCGTCAGCGCGACGAAGCCGGAAACGATCACCGCGCCGGCGAGCGTGAGCGCGAACTCGGTGAACAGCTTGCCGGTGCGCCCGGTCATGAACGCGACCGGCGCATACACCGCGGCGAGCGTGATGGTCATCGCCACCACCGCGAAGCCGATCTCCTTCGCGCCCTTGAAGGCGGCGGCCAGCGGTTCCATGCCCTCCTCGATGTGGCGGTAGATGTTCTCCAGCACCACGATCGCGTCGTCCACAACAAGACCGATCGCCAGCACCAGCGCGAGCAGCGTGAGCGTGTTGATCGAGAACCCGAACACCAGCATCAACGTAAATGCGCCCACCAGCGACACCGGGATCGTCACCAGCGGCACCAGCATCGCGCGCCAGTTGCGCAGGAAGAAGAGGCACACCGCCGCGACCAGCAGCACCGCCTCCCAGATGGTGGAGAACACCGCGTCGATCGAGCGCTCGATGAACACCGTGGTGTCATTGGCGATGGTCATCGACATGCCTGCGGGCAGCTCGGCCTGCAGCCGCGGCATCATCTCGTCGAGCCCGCGCTTGAGATCGAGCGGATTGGCCACGGACTGCTTGATGAGGCCGATCGACACCGCCGGCTGCCCCATGAAGCGCACCGCGGTGCGCTCGCTCTCGGGCGCCACCTCCACCCGACCGACGTCGCGGATACGCACCGGGTAGGCGTCGGCGGTGTCGCTCTGGCGCAGCACGATGGCGCCGAACTGAGCCGGTTCGGTGAGGTCGGTCTGCGCCACCACGGCGAATTCGCGCTCGCGGCTCTCGATGCGCCCGGCGGGCAACTCCACGTTCTGGCGCCGGATCGCGTCCTCCACATCCTGCACGGTCAGGCCGAAGGCGGCGAGCCGGTCGCGATCGAGCCACACCCGCATCGCCGAGCGCCGGTCGCCGAACAGGCGCGCGTCAGCCGCGCCAGGCAGAGTCTGCAGGCGCGGCTTGATGACGCGGTTGGCAAAGTCGCTGATCGTCATCGGGTCGTGGCGGTCGGACGAGAACGCCACCCAGATGATCGGGCTGGCATCGGCCTCGACCTTGGCGATCACCGGCTCGTCGATGTCGTCGGGCAGGCGCTGGCGCACGCGCGACACACGGTCGCGGACGTCGGCGGCAGCGGAGTCCGCGTCGCGCTCGGCGCGAAAGCGCACGGTGATCTGGCTGCGCTCCTGGCGGCTGATCGACGACAGCACATCCACGCCCTCGATGCCGGCGAGCGAATCCTCCAGCGGCTTGGTGACCTGCGACTCGACGATCTCGGCGCTGGCGCCGCGGTAACGGGTATCGACCGTGACCACCGGTTCGTCGATGTTCGGGTATTCGCGCACCGTCAGCCGCGACCAGGACATCAGCCCCACCAGCAGCACGAGCAGCGACAGCACGGTGGCGAACACCGGGCGGCGGATGCAGATCTCGGAGAGGACCATGGCTCAGTCCGCCTGCGCCACGCCGGCAGGCGCAGGCAGCACCTTCACCGTTACGCCGTCGCGCAGCTTGAGCTGCCCGGCGGTCACCACCACCGCGCCCGGCGCCAGGCCCTCGACGACCTCCACCAGCGCGTCGCGGCGCTGACCGGTTTTGACTTCCACGCGCTGGACCTTGCCGTCGTCCACGCGATAGACGAACTGGACCTTGCCCGGTGCCGGCACCAGCGCTGCCTCGGGCACCACCACCACCTCGCCGCGCTCAGCCAGGATCAGGCGCACCCGGGCGAATCCTCCCGGGCGCAGGCGAAGCTCGGGGTTGACCAGGCTTGCGCGCAGGCGCACTGCCCGCCCCTGTGCATCGACCAGCGGGTCGATCGCCTCCACCCGCGCGCGGTAGATCTCGCCCGGCAAGACGTCGCTCGAGAGCTCGAGCGTCTGCCCCGGGCGCACCCGGTCGAGGTAGCGCTCGGGCAGGTGGAAATCCACCTTGAGCGTGGCGATGTCCTCGAGGTTGACCAGCGCATCGCCCTCCTTGACGAAATCGCCCGGGCTCACGCTGCGGATGCCGACCACGCCATCGAAGGGGGCGCGGATCTGCATGCGCGCCAGACGCGCCTGCGCCAGCGCCAGACCGGCACGCGCCACCTCGAGCTTGGCGCGCGCGTCGTCGAGGCTGCTCTGGCTGACGAACTTGCGCCCGAACAGGTCCTGCGTACGGCGAAAATTCGCTTCGGCCAGCGTCAGGCTGGCGCGCGCCTGTTGCAGCTCGGCGCGCTGCACGGCGGCGTCGAGTTCGATCAGCGCCGCGCCGCGGCGCACCGCCTCGCCATCGCGAAAACGGATCGCCTCGATGCGGCCCGACACCTCGGGGCGCAGCACCACTGATTCGTTCGACACCAGCGAGCCCACCGCGCTCACGTCGTCGGCGAGCACGCGTGTGCGCACGGTATGCGCTTCGACGACGACTGGGGCCGCTGGCGCGCCCGCCCCACCGCCAGGGCCCCTGGCCGCCGGCGTGAGCGCCTGTGCCGGCGCGGCGCCGGGCGTGCGATTCAGATGCCAGGCATAAGCACCCAGCGCAGCCAGACCGATGAGGCTGATGAAGATGATGGAACGGCGACTCGAGGGCATGGGCATTCAGCGCGGCGACGGTTGAGATGAGGCGTGGGGAAATGCCCGATCGAAGGGGGCATGCGGGACGGAGGTCCTGCGACCCATGCGCAAGGCGACCGGCAACCCAGCCGGCAGTTTAGGGACAAAAGCGCCCGCCGTGCGGTTCCATCGGCCTTGGCTTCGACGAATGCACCCGCCCTCTGGGCGACACGGCCGAAGCCGGGCGCGGACGCGCCGTTCAATCCTCAGGCAGCGGCCATTTCGGATTCCAGGCCACCTCCCAAAGGTGCCCGTCGGGATCCTGGAAGTAGCCCGCGTACCCACCCCAGAAGGTATCGCGCGCGGGCTGCGGAATCTGCGCTCCCGCAGCACTGGCCTGCGCCAGCACGGCATCGACCGCCTCACGGCTGGCGACATTGTGGCTGAGAATGCACTCGGTCGAGCTCGCCGGACCGACGGTCACGCCCGCGTCGTGGGCAAGGCTGGGGCGTGAAAACAGCGCGAGCTTCAGGCCCGGCTGCAGGTCGAAGAACACCACCGCGCCATGCTCTAGTTCGGCGCCGACGATGCCCTTCGTCGGCCAGCCGAGGCCGTCGCGGTAAAAGGCGAGCGCACGCTCGAGCATGTCGACGCCCAGGGTGATGACGCTGATGCGGGGCTTCATGCGGGGATTCCTCGTGTTGTTGGTCAGGCCGCGGGCAATCCGGGCAGGGGAGGATCAATCCTCGGCGCGCGCCAGCGCAAGGAGCACCAGCGCGCCGAAGCCGATCAGCAAGCCCCACTTGAGGGCCGAGCAGGTGGTCGACATCAGGTAGGTGCCCGGCGTGTCGAATCGCGGCATCTCGGTCAGCCACCCGTGGAAGGCGTTCTCGGCGGCGTCGAAGGCGGCGGCCAGCGGCAGGCACAGACGCGCGAACGCCTGTGCCGAGGGCGCCAGCGCGGCGAACACGGTGGTACGCGTTGCCAGCAGCCAGCCGAACAGCCCGTAGGCGATCAGCGTCAGCCCATCGACCGGGAAGTGGCTCCGGTAACGCGCCAGATCGGCGTCTGACCACAGGTGGATGATCCCGCCGAAGGTCTGCGGCTGCCAGGCGAACTGCAGCGCGATCCCCCCCGGACGCAGCGGCCACAGGTAGATGAACACGCCGCTGAACAACACCGCCGCCAGCACGCCGCTCGCCCAGACCGGCCACACCGCCCGCATCCCTCGCCCTCCCGATGCCCGCACCGCCCGATGCGGCGCCCCGTTGCGCTCCATCTGCTTCAAGGCGCCACCTCAGCCGGCCATGAACGAACGATGGATGTCGCTGCCATAGCGGCAGACGATGTCACGCTTGGCGGCGAGAAAGGCATTGACGTCAGCGGCGTGGCCGGCAATGTCGATGCGGTAGCGTGCCAGCTCAGCGGCGATCACCTCGAGGAACAGCTCCGCCAGCAGCAGGCGCGCCGAATCGCGGAAGTTGCCGCGGCCATCGACGTAGAGCTGCACCGTCGGCGCCGCGGTATTGATGAGGACCATGCGTTCGCGCGGGCTGTAAACCGCGCGGTCGGCGTCCCTGCCCAGCCAGCGGAAGGCGTAGCCGGCGAACATGGCCTCACCATGGTCGCGCGGCGCGCGCGATCGATGCGGCGTGCCACGCGCCCGGCGCTCCGGGTGATGGGTGCGGCCCACGGCCTGCTCGGCGATGACGATCTCGCACCAGGCCAGATAGTCACCCGCGCGCACGACGAGCTCACCGCGTTCACCTGCCGCGGCGGCACCTACGGTCCAGACGATTTCCCCGCCTGCGCCCAGCTCGGCAAGCGGAATCGACGCGGGTGGCGGCTCGAGGACCAACCCGGCGCTCAGCGTGGCCTCCACCTTGAGCGCTACCACGGCGTCGAGCTGGCCGGGGTCGACCAGCAGGCGGACGTGGAAGGCGTGATCGGGCCGGCGGTAGTAGAAAGGGGTGGAAAAACGCAGCGCCGCAGGCTCGGAAACCGCCGCCGCGGGGTCATCACCGCTGCCGGGCACCGACTCGGCGAGCGGATGCACGATGCCGAAGTCCTGAATGGCAGCAAGACTCATGCGCTCGAGCAGATGCTCGATCATGTGTGCGGTACGCCCCGAGGTGGTGGCGCGATCGAGGTGACGCAGCCTGTCCTGCTCGGCCTGAACGTGCGGCGCGATCAGGCGACTCACCGCGCGGTAGAGAGCAGCGACGATCGGCGCCTTCGGGTTGAGCCCGGCGCGCTCGTCGCTGATCACCGCCTCGCCCTGGGCGAGCTGGTCGATCAGCGCCGGGCAGCGCAGCGTGCCGAAGAGGCACTCCGTGCCGATCTGGTTCTCGTAATCGAAGAACTGGCAGTCGAGCACCGCCGTGCCCGACAGCACCAGGAGCCCGCTGGTGCGCTCGTCGCCGCGCGGCACGAGTTCTGCATCCAGCGCCCGCTTCAGCGTCAGCGTGAACGGCCAGCTCTGGTGCTCGTGCTGAAACTGTCCCGGCAATTCCGGGCCGAGCAGCACCACCGCAGGCGGCTCGTCGAACTGGACCCGAGCGCTGCGCCCGACCTCGACGCCGTCCTTGAGCTGGACCACCTCGAGCGCACGCCGCGCGAGCACGTCGCGCAGGTAAATGTTGTTGGCCAGCGCCTGCACCAGCGCGCCGAACTGCGAGATGCTGGCCTGCGGATTGTCGATGACGATCGCCACCCGCGTGCCGTTGGCGGGGACGCCGAGGCGCTCGCGATCCGCGATGCTCGCCTCGCGGTCATGGCCGCCGTCGTCGTACAGATACGCGCCATCCTCGCCGCGGAAGAGCTCGATGCGCGCCAGGCGGCCGTCGTGGATGGTCTCCAGCCAGCCACTGCCGAGCCCGAAGATCGCCTGCTTGAGGCCACGGCCAAAATAGCCGCGCCCGCCCGTCGTGCCCTGCGCGAGCAGACTGTGCGCACCGCCGTAGCTGAGGATGGCGCAGGCCTTGTCGAAGGGCAGACCCTCGGCCTGGTCGGCCACTGTGAGCAGGGCACCGTGGCGGTGGCGTTCGTACTGCACCACGATGCGACCCGACCCTGCATGCCCGCCGCGCTCGAGACGCGAATAGCTGTCGTCGCTGTTGGTGACGAGTTCCACCAGGGCCTTCTCGATCGAGGCAAAGCGCCGCGAATCGATGTCGATGACCCGCTGGTCGACCGGGATTGCATTGATGGCCATCGCAAACCTCTGTGCGCAAGTTCGAGCCACGGGAGTGAGCCGCGACACGCATGCTGTCAATGCTACTCCCGTCGGCAGCGCCTGCCCCACACCCAGGCGTAGGCGAGCGCATTCACGCCCAGTGCGATCGCGGCGAACAGGTACTGGATCTCCTGCGTCAGGCCGGCGGGGTAGATCAGCGGCAGCAGGTGATGCTCGATGAAGCCGCCGTCGTATCCGGCCTCGCCGGCCGCCCGGCGCAGGCTGTTTTCCAAGGGCGTCAGCGGGCACAGGCCGCCGCTGAGCTCGATGTACACCCCCCAGGCGGCGGCCGGCAGATGCAGCCAGGGCGCCCGCCGCCAGCGCAGCGCGAGCAGGCCGCCGAGCAGCACGAATACGACGAAGGCCAGATGCAGCATCAGCACGGCATCTGCGGCGAGGCGATGGAGCATGCGCGCGCCTCCATGAACGAAAAACCCGGCACGCGACCGGGTCCGCGACCGCTTGCCGGCGGGGAAGACGCCCTGCCCGCCGCACTCGCCCATCAGGCTCAGCTGACGATGGTCTGCGCCTCGCCTTCGCGACGGCGGTCGATGCGACCGATGCGGAACACCGTCTCGCCCGCGGCCTCCAGCTGAGCCATCACCGCGCCGGCGTCGGCCTCGGCCACCACCACCGCCATGCCGATGCCGCAGTTGAAGACGCGGTACATCTCGTCTTGCTGCACCTGGCCCGCGCTCTGCAGCCACTGGAACAGCGGCGGCATCGACCAGCTGCTGGCCTCGATGCGGGCGGTCAGCTCGTCGCGCAGGATGCGCGGCACATTCTCGGTGATGCCACCGCCGGTGATATGGGCCATGCCCTTGACCACGCCGGGCAGCGCCTGCATCACGGCCAGCATCGGCTTCACGTAGATGCGGGTGGGCTCCATGACCAAGTCGCGGAACGGGCGGCCATGGAAGGGAGCGTCCATGTCGGCGCCGGCACGCTCGATGATCTTGCGGATCAGCGAATAGCCGTTCGAGTGGGCCCCGCTCGAGGCCAGGCCAAGCACCACGTCGCCCGGCACGATCTTGCTGCCGTCGATGATGTCGGCCTTCTCCACCGCGCCGACGGCAAAGCCGGCGAGGTCGTATTCGCCCTCGGGGTACATGCCGGGCATCTCGGCGGTTTCACCGCCGATCAGCGCGCAGCCGGCGAGTTCGCAGCCGCGGGCGATGCCCTTGACCACGTCGGCGGCGGTATCGACGTCGAGCTTGCCGCAGGCGAAATAGTCGAGGAAGAACAGCGACTCGGCGCCCTGCACCAGGATGTCGTTCACACTCATGGCCACCAGATCCTGGCCCACGGTGTCGTGCTTGTTCAGCTGGAAGGCGAGCTTGAGCTTGGTGCCGACGCCATCGGTGCCGGACACCAGTACCGGCTCCTTGTACTTCTTCGACAGTTCGAACAGTGCGCCGAAGCCGCCGATGCCACCGAGCACCTCGGGGCGCATGGTGCGCCTGGCCAGCGGCTTGATGCGGTCGACCAGAGCGTCGCCGGCATCGATGTCCACGCCCGCGTCGCGGTAGGACAGGGGCGTCTGGGGTTCAAGAGGGGCGGGATGGTTGTCGCTCAAGATCTTTCCTTTGGGCTCGCTGGATACAGGACTGAGTACAGGGCTGAGTGCCGGACTGAATGCCGAAGTTGGCGCTGGTGCTGGCGCGCTCGCGACCGAGCGCGCTTGAGGCCGCAAGGCCAAGTGGCTACATTTACGTGTTTCGCGGGCGCTTCGCCCCGCGTCAAGCCCGCGATTTTACTTGAAATGAACGCTTCCCGCGCCGATCGCCTGCAAACCTTCGCCTGGACCGTGGCCGGCCTGGCGATCGTGGGCCTGTTCTGGCTGCTCGGCCCCATCCTCACACCCTTCGTGATCGCGGCCGTGTTCGCCTACATCTGCGACCCGGCGGTGAACTGGATGGTAGCGCGCCGGGTGCCGCGCGCGCTGGCGGTGCTGCTGGTGATCATCGCGCTCGGCCTAGCGCTGGTCGCGCTGGTGCTGATCCTGGTGCCGATGGTGTATCGCGAGGCGATGATGCTGATCCGCCGCCTGCCCGAGCTGGTCGAGATGTTCAACGCCCAGGTGGCGCCTGTGCTGCAGGCACGGCTCGGCATCGAGCTACAGCTCGACGCCGCCCAGTTCCGCCAGCTCATCACCGACAACTGGGCGAGCGCGCAGGACCTGGTGCCGATCGTGCTCGGTCACCTCAAAACGGGCGGCATGGCCGTACTCGGCTTCGTCGCCCATCTGTTCCTGATCCCGATGGTGATGTTCTACCTGCTGCAGGAGTGGCCTCGCATCCTGGAGGCGCTCGAGCGCATCGTGCCGCGTCCCTGGCTGGCGCGCACGATGCGCATCATCAACGACATCGACTCGGTGATGTCCGAGTTCCTGCGCGGGCAGCTCTCGGTGATGCTGCTGCTCGCGCTGTTCTACAGCGTCGGGTTGTGGTTCGCGGGGCTCAACTTCGCGCTCCCGGTGGGCGTGCTCACCGGCCTGCTCGTGTTCATCCCCTACGTCGGTTTCGGCGGCGGCCTGATCCTCGCCATCCTCGCCGCGCTGCTGCAGGCCGAGGGCTGGCCGCCGCTGGTGGGGGTGGCGGCGGTGTATGGCCTGGGGCAGCTGGTGGAGAGTTTCCTGCTCACGCCTTATCTGGTGGGCGAGCGCATCGGCCTGCATCCGCTCGCGGTGATCTTCGCGCTGATGGCCTTTGGCCAGCTGTTCGGTTTTGTTGGCGTGCTCGTCGCCCTGCCGGTGAGCGCGGCGCTGCTGGTGGGGCTGCGCGAGGTACAGGCGGCCTGGCTCGCGAGCCCCGTCTATCTGGGCGACACTGCGCCGTCCCGGGAAGAGGCTCCGCGCACATGATGAAGCAGCTCGTTCTCGACCTGCGCCCCGACGCGCCGCCCACGCTGGAGAACTTCGTCGCCGGCGCCAACGCCGAGCTCGTCGCCACCGTCGCGCTGCTGGCCACCCCTGCCACCGCGAGCCAACTGCCCGCACGTCACCTCTACCTGTGGGGCGGCGCCGGCAGCGGCCGCAGCCACCTGCTGCGCGCCAGCGTGGCCATGGCGCGCGCGGCCGGACGCCCTGCGCACCTGCTCGCGGCAGCCGATGTCGACGCCAGCCTGCCCGAGACTGCCGCCGCCCTGCTCGCCATCGACGATGTGGACCAGCTCGCGCCCGAGGCCCAAATTGCGCTCTTCAACGCCTTCAACCGCGCGCGCGGCAACGGCCAGTCGCTGCTGCTGTCCGGCCCCGCGGCGCCGCTTGGCCTGCGCCTGCGTGAGGACCTGCGCACCCGCATCGGTCAGAGCCTGATCTACGAGGTCCAGCCGCTCGACGACGCCGCGCGCGCGGCCATCCTCGCCGCGCTCGCCGAGCGTCGCGGGCTGCGCCTGGCCGACGAGGTGGTCGACTTCCTGCTGCGCCACGGCCGCCGCGAACTGTCCACCCTGCGCGCGGTGCTCGACACGCTCGACGCTGCCTCGCTCGAGCGCAAGCGCCCCATCACCCTGCCCCTGTTGCGCGAGATGATCCAGCAGGGCCTGGAAATCTGAACCACGGAGCCCCAACGTGAATCTCGTCCTCTTCGACCTCGACAACACCCTGCTCGCCGGCGACTCCGACTTCGCCTGGGCGCAGTTCCTGATCGCCAAGGGCGTGCTCGACCGCGAAGTGCAGGAAGCGAAGAACATCGAGTTCTATGAGCAGTACAAGGCCGGCACGCTCGACATCTTCGAGTTCCTCGACTTCCAGCTCGCCCCGCTTGCCCGCCATCCGCGCGCCCAGCTCGAAGCCTGGCACCGCGAGTTCATGGACCTGTCGGTCAAGCCGATGATCACCGCCAGGGCACGCGCGCTCGTGCGCCAGCATCTGGACAGCGGTGCGCTGGTGGCCGTGGTCACCGCGACCAACGCCTTCGTCACCGGCGCGATCGTGCGCGAATTCGGCATCCCCCATCTGGTCGCCACCATCCCGGCGCAGGAAGGCGGCACCTTCACCGGCAAGCCGCGCGGCATGCCGGCGTTCAAGGCGGGCAAGATCGAGCGCGTGGACAACTGGCTGGAGTCGCTCGGCCTGCACCTGGGCAGCTTCGCGCGCAGCTGGTTCTACAGCGACTCGCACAACGACCTGCCGCTGATGGGGCGCGTCACCGACCCGATCGCGGTCGATCCGGACGAGACCCTGCGCGCCCACGCCGAGGGCAAGGGCTGGCCGGTGATCTCGCTGCGCTGAGCCAGCGCTGCGCCTGCAGCGGCCTCTCCACGGGCTTCGCGCACGAGCACGCAGAGCGATCGGTTATCATTGCGGCCCTATGCAGAAACCCCTTCTCTCACAATGATCCGCAAGCTGCTGCGCAAGGTCTTCAAGCGCCCGGCGGTCGCTGCACGCCACGAACCCGCCTTCATCCCGGTCGAACGTCACGGCGTACGCCGTGATCAGCTCTCGCCTGCAGCGCGCAAGGTCTGCGCCGTGCTGCAGGAAAAAGGCTTCAAGGCCTTCGTCGTCGGTGGCGCGGTGCGCGATCTGCTGATCGGCCAGCCGCCGAAGGATTACGACGTCGCCACCAGCGCCACGCCCGAAGAGGTGCGCGCCGCCTTTCGCCGCTCGCGCATCATCGGCCGCCGCTTCAAGATCGTGCATGTCATGAGCGGTGCGGAGACCATCGAGGTCTCCACCTTCCGCGCCAGCCAGGACGCCGAAGCCACCGACACTGACGAGCACGGCCGCGTGCTGCGCGACAACGTGTTCGGCAACCAGGAAGAGGACGCCACCCGGCGCGACTTCACCGTCAATGCGCTGTACTACGACCCCGGCACCGAGACCATCGTCGACTACCACCACGGCGTCGCCGACATCCAGCAGAAGACGCTGCGCATGATCGGCGACCCGCGCACGCGCTATCGCGAGGACCCGGTGCGCATGCTGCGCGCGGTTCGCCTGGCCGCCAAGCTCGGGCTCGCCATCGACCCGGCGGCACGCACGCCGATCCGCGAGATGGCCACGCTGCTCGAGAACGTGCCGGCGGCGCGGCTGTTCGACGAGATGCTCAAGCTGCTGTTCTCCGGCCACGCCATGAAGTGCCTGCAGCAGCTGCGCGCCGAGGGCCTGCACCACGGCCTGCTGCCGCTGCTCGACGTGATCCTCGAGCAGCCGATGGGCGAGCGCTTCGTCACCCTGGCACTCGAGAACACCGATGCGCGCGTGCGCGAGGACAAACCCGTGTCGCCGGGCTTCCTGTTCTCGACCCTGCTGTGGCACGAGGTGCTGAAGACCTGGGACAGGAAGAAGGCGGCCGGCGAGCACAGCCAGCCGGCGCTGTTCGAGGCCATGGACGAGGTGCTCGACGCGCAGGCCGGCAAGCTCGCGATCACCCGCCGCATCGCCGGCGACATCAAGGACATCTGGGCGCTGCAGCCGCGCTTCGACCGGCGCGCCGGCAAGGCCCCCTACCGCGTGATCGAGCAGCCGCGTTATCGGGCCGGCTGGGATTTCCTGCGTCTGCGCGCGCAGGCGGGCGAGATCCCGATGGAGATCGTCGACTGGTGGGACGACTTCGCCCACGCCAGTCATGACGAACGCGAGGCGCTGCTGCGCCAGGCCCCGGCCGAGGCCAGCCCGGCGGCCAAGAAACGCCGCCGCCGCAAGAGGAAGCCCACTGACGCAGGGGCCAACGACACGGCACCGAGCGCCGAAGACGCCTGAGCCTCGCCCGATGCCTTTCCCCGTATCGATGCCCGTGCGCGCCTTCGTCGCCTTCGGCGCCAACCTCGGCGACCCGGTCGCAGCCTTCGCCCTGGCGCTGACGCGCCTGGCCGGCCTGCCCGGCACCCGCGTACCTGCGCACTCCTCCCTTTACCGCAGCGCCCCCATCGGGGTCGCCGGACAGCCCGACTACATCAACGCAGTGGTCGCGCTCGACACCGCGCTCGATGCGCGTGCGCTGCTCGACGCCCTGCTCGCCATCGAGCACGAGGGCGGACGCACGCGCGCGTTCCACATGGCCCCGCGCACGATGGATCTCGACCTGCTGCTGCACGGCGACCAGGTCATCGACGCGCCCGGCCTGCAGGTGCCACATCCCCGCATGCATCTGCGCGCCTTCACGCTGCTGCCGCTGGCCGAGATCGCGCCCGACACCCTGATCCCCGGGATCGGCGTGGTCGCCGACCTGCTGCTGGCGGTCGCGGATCAGGCGATCGAACGCATCCATCCTGCCGCAGCTGAAGAGCGCGACGGCTGAACCGCCTTCCTCCACCGCCCCCACGCTGCTTCGCGCCCGCCATGCCCGCCTGGCTCCAGTCCGCCACCAGCACCTTCACCACCAGCCCGGTCTGGCTGCAGACCGCGCTGCTGCTCACCGCGTCCAACGTCTTCATGACCTTCGCGTGGTATGGCCACCTGAAGAACATGCAGGGCAAGGCCTGGTATGTGGCCGCACTGGTGAGTTGGGGGATCGCGCTGTTCGAATACCTGCTGCAGGTGCCGGCCAATCGCATCGGCGCCACTGCGCTGAGCCTCGCCCAGCTCAAGATCATGCAGGAGGTGATCACGCTGCTGGTGTTCGTGCCCTTTGTCGTGCTGTACATGAAGCAGCCGATCAAGCTTGACTATCTGTGGGCCGCGCTGTGTATGCTCGGTGCGGTCTATTTCATCTTCCGCAGCTAGCGCGGAACAGCGACCCGGGGGCAGCCACGCATGCTGGACAAGGCACACTACATCGTCGTGGAGGGCCCGATCGGGGCCGGCAAGACTTCGCTCGCGAAGCGCCTGGCCGAGCGCCTGCAGGCCGAGACGTTGTTCGAGGAGGCCGAATTCAATCCCTTCCTCACCCGCTTCTACCAGCAACCGGAGCGCTGGGCGATGGCGACCCAGGTTTCCTTCCTGTTCCAGCGCATCGACCAACTGGCGGGGCTAGCGCACGTGGCCGAGGGCCATCGTGTGGTGTCGGATTTCCTCTTCGACAAGGACCGCCTGTTCGCGGCACAAAATCTTTCCGAGGACGAACTCGGGCTCTACGGTCGCATCCGCGACAAGGTGAGCCCCGCCGGCGCGCGCCGGCCCGACCTGGTGATCTACCTGCAGGCCCGACCCGATACGCTGATGGCACGCATCCGCAAGCGCGGACTCGAGGCCGAGCGCCACATCACCGAGCTCTACCTGCAGCAGATGGCCGACCGCTACACCCGATACTTCTATCAATACGACGCGGCACCGCTGTTCATCGTGGACGCCGGGCAGCTCAACCCGGTCGACCGTGACGAGGATTTCGAGCTGCTGCTCGAACACCTGCGCAAGATGCGCGGCTATCGCGAATTCTTCGGCTACGCCGGCTAGGGCCTCGACCGCGCCGAACGCCCGACCAGCGGCCACAATCGGGCGCGCCGCACTTGTGCAATGCACCCGTTTGGTGAACACTGCGCCCTCCCTTCAGGAGCGACGAATGAGCTATCTTCAGGACCAGAAGCCCGTCACCCTCTTCGAACTCGGCAAGATGCGCGCCGAGGGCCGCAAGATCGCGATGCTGACGGCTTACGACAGCAGCTTCGCAGCGCTGCTCGGCCGTGCCGGCGTCGATTCGATCCTTATCGGCGACTCGCTCGGCAACGTGCTGCAGGGGCAGAAATCGACTCTGCCGGTCACGCTCGAGCACATGGCCTATCACACCGAGTGCGTGGCCCGCGCCAGTGCGCGGCCCCTGATCGTCACCGACATGCCTTTCGGCACCTACCACGAGAGCCGCGAGCAGGCGATGCGCAACGCCGCCCGCCTGATGGCGGCCGGTGCGCAAATGGTCAAGCTCGAGGGCGGCGAGTTCATGGCCGAGACCGTGCGCTTCCTCGTCGAGCGCGGCGTGCCGGTGTGCGCCCATATCGGCCTGACGCCCCAGGCGGTGCACCAGCTCGGCGGCTACCGCGTGCAGGGCCGCGGCGAGGAGGACGCGGCACGCCTCAGGGCCGACGCCCGCGCGCTGGAGCAAGCCGGCGCCGCGCTGATGGTGATGGAGATGGTGCCCGCCGCGCTTGCCGGCGAGATCACGGCCAGCCTCAAGCGCATGGCCACCATTGGTATTGGCGCGGGCGCCGGCTGCGACGGCCAGGTTCTGGTGCTGCACGACATGCTCGGCATCTTCCCCGGCAAGACTGCGCGCTTCGTGCGCAACTTCATGGAAGGCGCCGCGAGCATCGAAGAGGCCGTGGCGCGCTACGCCGCGGCGGTCAAGGACGGCAGCTTCCCTGCGCCCGAGCATTGTTACTGAGTGCCCTCTCCTCTTTTGCCTCCAACAAGCTCCGACACCATGCAGATCCACGACACCATCGACAGCCTGCGTGCCGCGCGCGCTCAGGCGGGCAAGGTCGCTTTCGTGCCCACCATGGGCAATCTCCACGAAGGTCATATCGCGCTGATGCGCCAGGCACGCACACACGCCGACTGCGTGATCGCCAGCATCTTCGTGAACCGCCTGCAGTTCGGGGCCGGTGAAGACTTCCACCGCTACCCGCGCACCTTCGCCGCAGACTGCGAGAAGCTGCAGGCGGCCGGCGTGGACCATCTGTTTGCGCCCGACGAGGGCGTGATGTACCCGCAGCCGCAGCGCTACCACGTGGATCCTGCACCCGCCCAGGTGTCGATCCTCGAGGGCGAGTTCCGCCCCGGCCACTTCCGTGGCGTGGCCACGGTGGTGATGAAGCTGCTCAACATCGTCCAGCCCGAGTGCGCGCTGTTCGGCAAGAAGGACTACCAGCAGCTGATGGTGCTGTCGAACATGGTGCGCGAGATGGCGATGCCGATCGAGGTGGTGGCGGGCGAGACGGTGCGCGCCGGGGACGGCCTCGCGCTGTCCTCGCGCAACGGCTATCTGAGTGCGGACGAGCGCGCACGCGCGCCCCTGCTCTACCGCCTGCTCGAGCGCATCCGCGCCGCGGTGCGTGCCGGCGACCACGACCTGCTCCGGCTCGAGACCGAGGCCATGGCCGAACTCGCCACCGCCGGCTGGGCGCCCGACTACATCGCCTTGCGTCGCCGCGCCGACCTGCAGCCACCGGTGCACCGGGACGATGCGCTAGTCGTGCTGGCCGCCGCAAGACTCGGCCGCACCCGCCTGATCGACAACCTCGAAATCTGAAGCGGGGCGCGGATCAGGGTAGGCCCGGCCTTGCATCCGCGCGCGCTTCTGGTTAAAAACCACTGGCTCGACGATAAAAAGCCGCCCGCGCCGCGCGGAGCGCATCTCAACAACGAAGGGGGAGTAGGACCATGATGACGACCGTGAAGCAGATCCTCGACCAGAAGGGCAGCGCTTTCCACGCGGTACGCCCGACCGATTCGGTCTTCGATGCACTTTCACTGATGGCCCAGTTCGACATCGGCTGCGTGCTGGTCACGGACAACGAGACGCTGGTGGGCATCTTCACCGAGCGTGACTACGCGCGCAAGGTCGTGCTCAAGGGGCTCATGTCCCGCGACGTCAAGGTGGGCGACCTGATGACCCCGGCGCCCTACACCGTGGGGCTGTCGAACACCACCGAGGAGGTCATGGCCACCATGACCACCAAGCGCTTCCGTCACCTTCCGGTGGTCGAGGCCGGCAAGGTGCTGGGCATCGTGACCATCGGCGACATGGTCAAATCGATCGTCAACCAGCACGAAAAGACGATCAAGCAGCTCGAGAGCTATATCGCCGGCGACCTCGCCGCCGAGTGAGTCGGCGTCCGCCGGGCGCGGCGGAACGGCCTCGCGCGACAGCATGAAAAAGCGCCGGGCGGCGATGCGCTTCGCCCCCGGCGCTTTTCATTTGCCTTCAGGGCCCGCTCCGCCCCCCGTGGAGGGCGGACGGGCCTCGCCCAGACGCGGCTCAGCGCGCCGCCTTCGCCAGCGCCTTGCCGACGATTTCGGCCACATCCGCGGACAGCCCGGCGCTGCCGAGCACGCGTTCGAGTTGCGGCTGGATGCTCGCCTGCAGTGCCGGCGTGAAGCGGCGCCAGTTCTCGAGCGCACGCGCCATGCGTGCTGCCACCTGCGGATTGCGCGCATCGAGCGCGATCACCTGCTCGGCCCAGAACGCATGGCCGCTGCCGTCCGCGGCATGGAACTCACCCGGGTTGGCGCGGAAGAAGGTGCCCAGCAACGCATAGACCTTGTTCGGATTCGACAGGCTGAACGCCGGGTCGCCCAGCAGCGCCTGCACCCGCGCAAGCGTCGGTTCGCCCTCGGCCTCCCAGCGCCAGGCCCCCGCCTGGAGCGCGAACCACTTGTCGAGCACCAGCGCGTCATCGTGATGGCGCGCATGAAAGGCCGCCAGCGCCTCGCCCCGCAGCGGACTCGCGCTCTGCATCAGGGCGGCGAGCGCGCCGAAGCGCTCGGTCATGTTGGTCGCTGCGCCAAAGCGCGCGTGGGCACGCTGCAGCCCGGCGGCCACGTCCGCCGCGGCGAGATAGCGCAGCGCCAGGCCGGCGAGTGCGCGCCGGCCCGCGTCGGCCGGGTGGTAACGGTATGGGCCCGGCACCTGCAGGGCGTCGAACACGCCCAGCCACTCGGCCTCCAGGTGCTTGCCGATCACCCGCATCAGCCGCATCAGCGCATTGCGCAGCGCCAGCGGATCGGCCGGCGCCATGCGCTCGAGCAGGTAGGCCTCGCCCGGCAGCGCCAGGGCCTGGGCGCGGAAGGCAGGATCGAGCGTGGCGTCGCACAGCAGCGTGCGAAACGCGGCGAGGAAGGCCGGGGGCACGTCCGCATCCGGCGCAGTGGCCAGCGTCAGCGCGACCCGCTCGGCGTAGCGCTGGGCGGCATCCCAGCGGTTGAAGGGGTCGGCGTCGTGCGCCATGCGGAACGCCAGGCGCGCATCATCCTCGTCGAGTTCGAGGATCACCGGCGCCGAGAAGCCGCGCAACAGCGAAGGCACCGGCTCGGCGGCGAGGCCGACGAAGCGGAACGACTGCTCGGCCTGGTCCAGGCGCAGCACCCGCGTGCTGGCGCTGGCCTGGGCCTCGCCCTCGAGCCGCAGCGGCTGGTCACGACCGTCCGCGCCGATCAGGCCGACGGCGACCGGGATCACCAGCGGCTGCTTGGTGGGCTGAGCGGGGGTGGGCGGCGTCGTCTGCGCCAGCGTCAGCGTGTAGGTGCCGGTCGCGGCGTCCCACTGGCCCTGCGCACGCACGCGCGGCGTGCCGGCCTGCTCGTACCAGCGCATGAACGCATCGAGGTCGAAGCCGTTGTTGGCCTCGGACAGCGCCTCGACGAAGTCGTCGCAGGTCACGGCCTGGCCGTCGTGGTAGCTGAAATACAGATCCATGCCATTGCGGAAGCCCTCGGGGCCGAGGAGCGTGTGCAGCATGCGGATGACTTCGGCGCCCTTCTCATACACCGTCGCGGTGTAGAAGTTGTTGATCTCCTGGTAGCTGTCGGGGCGGATCGGATGCGCCATCGGCCCGGCGTCCTCCGGGAACTGCGCCGCACGCAGCACCCGCACGTCGTCGATACGCTTGACCGCGCGCGCGGACGCCGCGCTCTCGGGGCCGGCGGCCTCGTTGGCCATTCGCCCCAGCATGTCGGCGGAGAACTGCTGATCGCGGAAGACCGTGAGACCCTCCTTGAGGGTGAGCTGGAACCAGTCGCGGCAGGTGACGCGGTTGCCGGTCCAATTGTGGAAGTATTCGTGCGCGACCACGCTCTCGATGTGCTCGTAGTCGAGGTCGGTGGCGGTGTCGGGCTTGGCGAGGATGAACTTGGTGTTGAAGATGTTCAGCCCCTTGTTCTCCATCGCGCCCATGTTGAAGTCGGCCACCGCGACGATCATGAAGCGGTCGAGGTCGAGTTCGAGGCCGAAGGTCTGCTCATCCCAGCGCATCGCATGCACGAGCGAATCCATCGCGTGCTCGCAGCGGTCGAGATTGCCCGCCTCCACCCACACCTGGAGCAGCACTTCACGGCCCGACATCGTGCTGACGCGGCGCTCGAGTGCGACCAGCTTCGCGGCCACCAGCGCAAAGAGGTAGGACGGCTTGGGGAACGGATCTTCCCAGCGCGCGAAGTGGCGCCCCTCGGGCAGCACGCCCTGGTCGACCAGGTTGCCGTTCGATAGCAGCACCGGGCAGGCCTCGCGGTCGGCCTCGAGGGTGACCGTGTACCGCGCCATCACGTCCGGCCGATCGGGAAAACAGGTGATGCGCCGAAAGCCCTCGGCTTCGCACTGGGTGAAGAAGCCGCCGTTGGACAGGTACAGACCCGAGAGCGTGGTGTTGGCGCGCGGATTGATGCGGGTGACGACCTCGACCGTCACGCAGTCACCGCTCGCCTCGATCTCGAGCATGCCATCAGCCTCGCGCATCGCCGCCGGCGCCTGGCCGTCCACGGTCAGCGACACGCGCTCGAGCGCTTCGCTCCACAGGCGGATCGGGCCTTGACCGGCGTCCGCCCGGCGCACGCAGCGCATGCGGTTGGTGACGAGCGTGGCCTCGGGATCGAGGCGGAAATGCAGATCGACGGTCTCCACCGTCCACGCCAGCGGTCGGTAGTCAGCGCGCCGGATGGTCGGGGCATCTTCAGTTTTCATTGTTTCTCCTTGCGCGCCGGGCCGGCGCGATCAGGGCGCAAGTGTATGCCGGACCCACCCTGGCCGCCCAGAGGGCCTGAGACGCTGTCGCGGCGGTGCACGCCGCCGGCAAGACCGGGTGGGTCGGGCACCTCAGGTGCCCACGCGATCGGCCACCAGGACGTCGGCCGCGGACTGGGCAAGGACATGCTTGGTGACGCTGCCGAGCAGCAATTCGCTGAGCAGCCCTTGGCCGCGCTTGCCGATCACGATCAGGTCGCAGTCCTGGGCCTGCTCCTGTTCGAGCACCTGGACGCTGGCCTCGCCATGGACCACGATGCGGCGCACGCGGTTCTCATCCACCCCCGCCTGGGCCACAAGGTCGTTCATCATCGCGGTGGCTTCGCGGCGTGCGTTGATGCGCAGGCTGGAGAGCGCGCTCTCCTCGACGCCGGCATAGCGCAGCTTGCCCTCGAACGGTACCTCGAACGCGTGCAGCAGCACGTACTCCGCCTGCGGCGCCACACGCTGCGCCAGGCGCAGCGCCTCGAGCGCGCGCGGGGAAAAGTCAACTGGCACCAGCGCGCGTTGGTAGGGTTCGTGCGCCATCTGCTTGACCACCAGCAGCGGACGCGTGATCTTGCGCAGAACGCGCTCGGTAGTCGAGCCGATCAACAGCTCACGCACGAATCCCGCGCCACGCGCGCCCATCACCAGCATGTCGGCGTCGATCGCGTCGGCATGGCTGGCGATCTCGGCCAGCACATTGCCGACCACCAGATGCAGGTCGGGCTGCACCGCATGCCGCGACGCGATTTCAGCGGCGAGCGCCGTCACCTCGCCGCGCATCTCGTCGAGCAGTTTCTCCTGCAGATCCGCCGAGCCGGCATCGATCAGATGGCGCAGCGCCTCCAGCGCGCCGACATTCACCACATGCTGCAGCGTCAGCCGCGCCCCGAGTTCGCCGGCGACGAGCGCAGCGCGCACCACGGCATGACGGGCAAGCGGTGACAGATCGGTGGCGGCAAGAATGGTGCGGACGGGGTTCACTGTTCTCTCTCCTTGACAGGCGGCGTTGGCGGCACGGCAGGCGCGACGGCATCGCGCTGGCGCACGTCCTCGAAGGCGATCTCCGCGGCAAAGCTGCGTGCGGCGTAATCTGCGGCATCGTTGAAGGGGTTAAGCACACGTTCGACGCCGGCCGCACCGAGCGCCTCGGCATGCAGGTCGTCGCGCACCACGCCCGCAATGCGCCCCTCGAAGCCGGCCTCCTTGAGCGCACTCAGGAACGCGCGGTTGGATTCCCATTGCGGAAAGGTCGTGATCGCCCAGCGCGCGTGGGGGAGCGGCAGCGACTCGAGAAAACTCGGGTCCTCGCCGTCGCCATAGCGCACCGGCTGACGCAGCTTGTGCAGCTCGCGAATGGTCTCGGGGTCGAAGTCCACGCCCAGCACCTCGATGCCCGCGCCACGCAGTTGCTGCATCAGCCTCGCACCATAGCGGCCGAGGCCGAAGATGATGATGTCGGGCTGGCCGGCCGGGTGCCCGTGGCGCTCCACCGCAAGCTCGCGAAACGGCCGCTTGCGCTCGAACACGGTCAGCATGGGCGCCAGGCGGTCGTACAGCGGTTGCGAGAACAGGATCATGTAGGTCGACACCATGATCGTCACCAGCCCCACCAGCGTAGTCAGCCCGAGTGCCTCGACCCCGACATGGCCGAGCGTGATCCCCATGGCGACGAACACGATCGAAAATTCGCTGATCTGCGCCACGGTGAGCCCGGCGAGAAAACCGGTGCGCTTGCGATAGCCCATGTAGCCCATGATCGCCATCACGATCAGCGGATTACCGATGAGCACGAACACCGACAACACCACCGCCGGCCACAGCTCGCCACCGAGGGTGGAGAAGTCGAGCTTGGCGCCGAGATCGATGAAGAAGAACAGCAGCATGAAGTCGCGGATACCGGTGAGACGCGCGTTCATCGCCTCGCGATACGTGGTCGAGGCGAGCGAGAAACCCGCCATGAAGGCGCCCGCCTCCTTGCTGAATCCAGCCCACTCGCCGAGCGCAGCGAGCCCGGTGCCCCAGGCGATGGCGAAGATCAGCAGCAGTTCCTGCGAGCGCGCCATCGCCCCCACCACGCGCGGCAACACGTAGCGCATCAGCACATACATCAGCGCCGCTGCAGCCAGCAGGCGCAGCACCAGCGAACCGGCGACCTCGACGATGCCGGCCTCGCCTGCGCCGCGCAGCGCGCTCATCGCCATCATCGCCAGCACCACGGCGATGTCCTGCACGATCAGGAAACCCACGGCGATGCGCCCATGCAGCGAATCGAGCTCGCGCTTGTCCGACAGCAGCTTGACGACGATGATCGTGCTGGAGAAAGTCAGCGCCACGGCGACGTAGAGCGCCTCCATCAGGCTCTTGCCCATCAGCACGATGAGCAGGAAGCCGAACACGATGGTGAAGCCCAGTTGCCCCAGCCCGGTCGCCAGCGCCACCGGGCCGATATGTCGGATGTGATGCAGGTCGAGCTTGAGACCGACGACGAAGAGCAGCACGGTGACGCCGATCTCGGCAAGCAGCGCGACCTGGTCGTGTGCCTTGACGATGCCGAACACCGCCGGACCGACCAGGATGCCGACAACGATGTAGGCGATCAGCACCGGCTGGCGCAGGCGCACCGCCACCGCCGAAATGATCAGCAGCAGGGCGAATTCGGCATACGGCCCGTGGGCCAGCAGGTCGGCCATCGACTTCTCCCGATCACAGGGCGAACGGACGCCGGACGAGATCCGCGCTCGACCTGGGCAGCCGGCTGCGCGGCTGACTGCAGATCAGCGCAAGGTTTGACCGAATATTAATGGATTACGCCAAGGCCGGGGGCTGGCCTCGGGCGGGCGACCGCCTCACGGCTTCGGCGCCGCCGGCAGCAGCACGATGCAGGTGCCCGCCAGCCGATCGTGCAGGAACTGGCGATCGCGGTCGACCAGCGCCCACAGCAGACCCAGTCCGCACAGGAGCACCGAGGGCCAGGCCAGCGCATAGCGGAGCCAGCACCGCCTCAAGCTTGCCGTCCGCCCATCGGCTTCATCCACGATCTTCAGGCGCCAGGTCTGCATCGCCAGGGTCTGCCCCCCGCGCCGCCAGTACCAGACGAAGTACGCCCCCAGCACCGCGAACACATGGAGCCACAACACCCACCCGGGGGGGGTGAAACTGGCGACTGCACCGAGGATCAGGTAGGGGACGAGGAAGGTGAGGGCGAGGACGCCGAGCAGCAGCATCGATTCGTACAGCATCGAGGCCAGCCGCCGCCGCAGGCCCGCCAGTTCGGCGACCGGCCGCGTGTTGGCCGCAGCGGGCGACGATGACGATGAACTGGATTCGGCGTGCTTCTGCCGAACGGTGGCTGCCCTGCGCGTGCTGCGGGTCATGGGGTATTCCGGGAAAGGTGGGTGCGGGTTCGCGCGCGGGTGAAGTCGGACTGCACCGGAGCACCGCGCTGTCGAGCGCTGATCGACCGCTGGCGAACGAGGAACGAGCGCCGGTCTTGCAGCGCACATGACCAGCGCCAGCCTTGACCAAAGCCCCGGCCGCCGGTAACGTTCCGTGTTTATTCAAACCCCTAAAGTCGAGCGAGCTTGCGATGGTGCTGTCCGGAGCCGAAATTGTAATCAGGTGCCTGCAGGAAGAAAAGGTCGAGTACGTCTTCGGATACCCCGGCGGCGCGGTCCTCTTTCTGTACGATGCGCTGTTTCAGCAAGACCAGGTTCGGCATGTGCTGGTGCGCCATGAGCAGGCCGCGGTCCATGCCGCGGATGGCTTCGCCCGCAGCACCGAGAAGGTCGGCGTCGCGATGGTGACCTCCGGCCCGGGCGCGACCAACGCCGTCACCGGCATCGCCACCGCCTTCTGCGACTCGATCCCGATGGTGATCATCTCCGGTCAGGTGCCCACGGGCGCCATCGGTCAGGACGCCTTTCAGGAGGTCGACACCGTCGGCATCACCCGCCCCTGCGTCAAGCACAACTTCCTCGTCCGCGATGTACGCGACATCGCGCTGACGATGAAGAAGGCCTTCTACCTCGCCCGCACCGGCCGCCCCGGCCCGGTGCTGGTCGACATCCCGAAGGACGTGTCGATGCACCGCTGCGAGTTCGAGTATCCGAAAGAGATCTCGATGCGCTCGTACAACCCGGTGGTCAAGGGCCACACGGGCCAGATCAAGAAGGCGGTGCAGCTGCTGCTCGCGGCCAAGCGCCCGATGATCTACACCGGCGGCGGCGTCGTGCTGGCGAACGCGGCGGCACAGCTCACCCGGCTCACGCAACTGCTCGGCTTCCCGATCACCAACACCCTGATGGGCTTGGGGGGCTATCCCTTCAGCGACCGCCAGTACCTGGGCATGCCCGGCATGCACGGCACCTTCGAAGCCAACATGGCGATGCACTACTCCGACGTGCTGCTGGCCGTCGGCGCCCGCTTCGATGACCGCGTGATCGGCAACCCGGCGCACTTTGCCGAAGAGCCGCGCAAGATCATCCACATCGACATCGACCCGTCCTCGATCTCCAAGCGGGTCAAGGTGGACGTCCCCATCGTCGGCGACATCAAGGAAGTGCTCGACGAGATGATCCGCCAGCTCGAATCCGGCGAGGCCCGCCCCAACCCCGAGGCGCTCGCGTCGTGGTGGAAGCAGGTCGAGGAATGGCGCAGCCGGCGCTGCATGGTGTTCAAGAACTCGGACGAAATCATCAAGCCGCAGTTCGTCATCCAGAAGCTGTGGGAAGTGACTGGCGGCGACGCCATCATCACCTCTGACGTGGGCCAGCACCAGATGTGGGCAGCGCAGTACTACGGCTTCGACAAGCCGCGGCGCTGGCTCAACTCGGGTGGCTTGGGCACCATGGGGGTGGGCATGCCCTACGCGATGGGCGCCAAGCTCGCCCACCCCGACGTACCGGTGGCGTGCGTGACCGGCGAGGCCTCGATCCAGATGAACATCCAGGAGCTGTCGACCTGCAAGCAGTTCCGTCTGCCGATCAAGATCTGCAACCTGAACAACCGCTATCTGGGCATGGTGCGCCAGTGGCAGGAGCTGTTCCACGGCGGGCGCTACGCCGAGTCCTACATGGATTCGCTGCCCGACTTCGCCAAGCTGGCCGAGTCTTACGGCCACGTCGGCATCCGCGTCGACAAGCCGGCCGACGTGGAGGGTGCGCTGCGCGAGGCCTTCACCACGCACAAGGACGAGCTCGTGTTCCTCGACTTCCAGGTCGATCAGACCGAGAACGTCTATCCGATGGTGCAGGGCGGCAAGGGTCTCACCGAGATGATCCTGTCGGCCGAAGACCTCTGATCGCCTCCTACCGAACCCGGAACACAACACCATGCGTCACGTCATCTCCCTCCTGATCGAAAACGAATCCGGCGCTCTGTCACGCGTGTCCGGTCTGTTCTCGGCCCGCGGCTACAACATCGAATCGCTGACCGTGGCGCCGACC
>QXGG01358385.1_pt1 | contig 42149 bp, 35 predicted proteins | sample 1982491 | NCBI WGS metagenome assembly QXGG01 (sample SAMN09924614, study PRJNA488089) | Wastewater metagenome, whole genome shotgun sequencing project. | isolation source: South African research farm wastewater | place: South Africa: Irene, Agricultural Research Council, Animal Production...
ATTTATTCCTCCTCTTCAATCCATGCTGCTACCCAATCACCTACTTCTGATGTAGAATAGGCTCTATCGGTACCTGCAAGATCCTCGGTTACTACTTTGGCTTCCATTGATGCGGCAACAGCTCTTCGGATGAGTTCAGCTTCATCTTTCTTGTCAAGACCATATTCAAAGAGCATCGCAACTGAGAGAATCATAGCTAGTGGGTTCGCAATATTCTTTCCTGCTGCTTGTGGGTACGAACCGTGGATAGGTTCAAAAAGTGAAGTATGAACTCCTATCGAAGCAGAGGGCAATAACCCCATAGAGCCACTAATTACCGAAGCCTCATCAGTCAAAATATCGCCAAACAAGTTCTCGGTTACCAAAACATCAAATCGACGAGGGTTCTGGATCAATTGCATTGCAGCGTTATCTACAAACATATATTCAGTTTCAATGTCAGGATTTCGAGGAGCTAGTTCTTGCGCTACCTCTCTCCAAAGTCTAGATGTTGCTAAGACATTGGCTTTATCGACTAGTGTGAGTTTTTTGCGACGGCTACGTGCCAATTCAAATGCAAGGTTTAGGATTCGCTCCACCTCTTCACGGGTATAAATGCAAGTATCGTAAGCTGTATTGCCATCTTCACTTCTGCCCTGTGGACGACCGAAATAGAGCCCGCCCGTTAGTTCTCGCACACACATAAAATCGGCATCCTTAACTAACTCTTCACGAAGCGGAGAAAGGTGGGCACGATTAGGAAATACGGTCACAGGACGCAGGTTTGCATACAAGCCTAGGGTTTTACGCATACGCAACAAGCCTTGCTCCGGCCTTACCTTTGCTTGTGGATCGTTATCGAATTTCAAAGAACCAATTGCACCAAAGAGTACAGCGTCCGAATCTAAACAGATTTGGTGTGTCTCAGCAGGATAAGGATCTCCTACGGCATCAATAGCACAAGCACCCACAAGTGCCTCTTTATAGCTAAGCGAATGGTTAAACTTCTTACAAATTGCCTTGGTTACTTTTAAAGCCTCCCTCATTATTTCAGGACCAATTCCATCTCCTGGTAAAACAGCTAAGTTCAATTTCATTTTATCTTTTTATTTTAAAGTTTGTCTATTCCTACTATTTCAATTCTATTCGGTTGAGCATCTTGAGCGTAGCTTTAATAGCTGCCGTAGTCTGATCAATATCGACTGCTCGCGTCCTAAATATCTGTTGATCTTGTTTCCAAGTTATTATCGTTTGCACATAGGCATCGGTACGTCCACCAGGTGGAATAACCACTACATAGTCTATCAAATCGGGCAACTCACGGTCGAGTTTGCTGTAGATTTGGGTCAATGCCTTCGTAAATGCATGGTATTGCCCCTCACCCGAAGCATTGGCTTCGTAACTCTCATCGCCTACTTGGATTTTGATATTGACCGAGGGACGCAAGCCCATAGCAGCCACTAAAGAGTAATTCAAGATCTTAACCTCTGCCTCAGTCTCACCGTTACCCAGAATATCAGAGATAATAAAGGGCAACTCATCGGGTGAAACCATCTCTTTACGGTCGCCCATCTCAATTACACGTTGGGTAACCTTCTTTATCAATTCATCGTCGAGCTCTATTCCTAGGGTTTCGAGATTCTTAATGATATTCGATTTACCCGAAGTCTTGCCAAGTGCGTAGGCTCGTGTTCGTCCAAACCTTTCGGGACGAAGTTCACTGCAATACAACCCTTTCTTTAGATCTCCATCGACATGAATCCCTGCTACCTGAGTAAATGCGAAATCGCCAGTTACGGGTTTGTTATTGGCTATTCGTATTCCCGAATAGCTTTCGACCAACTTGCAGACTCCATAACTGTTCTGAGAACAGATATTTGTCGTACGGCCCAACTGATCTTCAAGCATGGCAACCACACTTGTGAGTGAAGCATTACCTGCTCGCTCTCCTAGACCATTAACTGTAACGTGTACACCTTTTATTCCTACTTTTACTGCCTCAAAAACATTGGCTACAGCTAAGTCGTAATCGTTGTGGGCATGGAAATCGAAATGTAGCTCAGGATAACGCTTAACCATCGCACCACAATAGTGCTGAGTTTTGGTAGGGTTCAAGATGCCCAGTGTATCGGGTAACATCCACCGCATTACCTCCTGAGCTTGTAGGGCATCGACTATTTCGAAAACATAATCGGGTGAATGCTGCATGCCGTTTGACCAATCTTCAAGGTAGATATTGACCTTTAAGCCAAGTTCACGAGCCAAAGCTAAACTCCTTTTAATGTCTTGAATATGCTCGTGTGGAGTTTTACCTAACTGATGCTCGCAATGGTTAAGTGAGCCTTTACATAGTAGGTTTACCACCTTACAACCCGTGTCGGCAATCCACTTCAACGATGCCTCTCCATCAACAAAACCCAGCACTTCGAGTCGATGTAGGTAACCGTGTTCTTTGGCCCATTTTGCAGCCTTCTTCACCGTTTCGAACTCTCCACTCGAAACTCGAGCTGAGGCTATTTCGACCCGATCGACTTTGAGGTCGTCAAGCAAGAGTTTTAAAACACTTAGCTTTTCGGGAGTGGTAAATGAGACTCCACAGGTCTGTTCTCCATCACGAAGAGTCGTATCCATCAACTCGACATAAGGAAGCTGACCTTTTGTGTTTTTATGCTTAGTAGCTAAAGACTCGTTGAGATTCATACTGCTCAAGTTTTTGTTGATTAGACAATAGGTAGTCGATATCGTCCATCCCTTCAAGCAAACATCTCTTTTTGTAGGCGTTGATTTCAAACGACTCCGTCTGATTAGTTTCATCGAGCGTTATGGTTTGCCTTTCAAGATCTACTGATAGGGTTGCTTTGGGATTATTCTCGACTGTTTCGAATAGCGTTTCCAGAAACTCAGGAGAAACCACAATAGGAAGTAAGCCGTTGTTGAGTGCATTATTCTTGAAAATATCAGCAAAGAAACTCGATACAACTACTTTAAAACCATAATCTGAAATGGCCCATGCAGCATGCTCACGGCTCGAGCCACTACCAAAGTTTTTACCCGCTACCAAAATCTCACCTGCGTATCGCGAGTTATTAAGCACAAAGTCTTGCTTTGCTGCTCCCGAACTCTCAAACCGCCAATCGGCAAAGAGATTCTTACCAAAACCAGCACGACTGGTTGCTTTTAAAAAACGAGCGGGAATAATTTGATCGGTATCCACATTTTCAATGGGAAGGGGGATATATGTTGACTTAATTTTCTTGAACTTTTCCATTTTAAGGGGGTGTTTAGGGTAGGATCCTCATGCAAGAAGCATCAGAACCAAACCTGTTGTTTTAATATAACTTAGTGATAGTTAGAGGCTAAAATCGGCCTAGTTACGGATTGGTAATTCTCCCATTTACTGCTGCTGCTGCAACCACAAGCGGACCTGCTAAAATCGTACGTGCTCCCGGACCTTGACGCCCTTCGAAGTTTCGGTTGGATGAAGACACAGCGTATTTTCCTGCAGGAACCTTGTCGTCGTTCATGGCCAAACAAGCCGAACAACCAGGCTGACGAAGTTCAAATCCTGCCTCTTCGAGAATCTTATCTAGCTTTTCGGCTTTAATCTGATCCATCACCAACCAACTACCTGGTACGAGCCATGCTGTAACATTGTCAGCTTTCTTCTTTCCTTTTACATAGCCAGCAAAAGCCCTAAAATCTTCAATTCTTCCGTTAGTACAGCTACCAAGAAACACATAATCAATCTGTTTTCCTTCCAAAGACTCTCCTGCCTCAAAACCCATATAAGCCAAGGACTTTTCGAAAGAACTCAAACTAGCCGATTCTACTTGATCTCTAGTGGGGATAGATTCGTCTATAGCCATTCCCATTCCGGGGTTGGTACCATAGGTAAGCATCGGACGAATTTGTGAGGCATCGAGTGTGATCTCTTTATCAAAATTAGCACCTTTATCGGTTTTCAGACTCGACCAATAGGCTAAAGCCTCATCCCATTTTTGACCCTTAGGAGCAAATTCACGCCCTTTTAGATATTCAAATGTAACCGCATCAGGAGCGATCAAACCTCCACGTGCACCCATCTCGATACTCATATTGCAAAGCGTCATACGTCCTTCCATGCTAAGATTGCGAACAGCCTGACCTGCATACTCCACAAAATATCCTGTAGCACCACCTGTTGTCAGTTTGGCAATCATATAAAGCGCCATATCTTTGGCTGTAACCCCTGGCTGAAGATCCCCCGTAAAGTTAATACGCATTGTTTTGGGGCGGTTTTGCAGCACACATTGGCTAGCCAAAACCATTTCTACTTCACTCGTACCAATACCAAAGGCTATTGCGCCAAAAGCTCCGTGAGTTGAGGTATGACTATCGCCACAAACGATTGTCATTCCGGGTTGAGTATATCCATTTTCGGGACCTACCACATGGACAATTCCATTTTTCTTATGTCCTAACCCGTAATAAGTAAGCTTAAAATCTTTAGCATTTTGACTTAACGTATCGACCTGCTTCTTAGATATTGCATCGGCAATGGGTTGGTCTTGATTGATTGTGGGAATATTGTGATCGGCAGTCAAAAGAGTTTGACTAGGGCGAAGTACTTTCAAGTTTCTATTTCTAAGACCATCAAAAGCTTGAGGGCTAGTTACCTCGTGACAGAAATGTCGATCGATATAAAGTTGTGTAGGGCCTTGGTCAACGGTACTCACTACATGAGCGTCCCATACCTTATCAAATAATGTTTTTTTCATCTTACTGTTCTATTATCGTTTTGTAGTATTCTCTTTGTCTAATCTCTCGTAAAGTTTCTTCAGGCATCGGTGAACTTATTTACCGCATCAATAAAGGCTTCTACTGAAGCAGCAATAATATCGGTATTTGCCGAAAACCCATAATAAACTACGTCGTTGTAGGCCACATGCATATGGACTTTGCCCGTATCGTCACTCCCCCTATCAATAGCCTGAATAAGGAACTCTTGAATTGACATCTCCCGACGAATAATCTGTTTGACTGCTTTAATAGCTGCATCAACAGGTCCATTTCCACTGGCTGAGGCTTCAAAAAGTTCGCCTGCAATCCGTAATCCAATGCTAGCCACATTGCGAACGTCAATCCCCGAAACCACTTGTAGGTACTCTACCTTAATGCGTTTGTCGTCACTATTTTTGCCTAATAATGATAAAACGTCTTCGTCGTTGATGTTTTTCTTCTTATCGGCAAGCTCTAAGAAGTCGTGATAAACAGTGTCTAACTCTTCAGTACTAATCTCTACACCCAAAATCTCAAGGCGATTTTTTAGGGCTGCTCTTCCACTTCTGGCAGTCAAAACGATAGAGTTGTCACGGATACCCACATCTTGTGGATTAATAATTTCGTAAGTATCGACGTTTTTAAGTACACCATCTTGATGAATCCCCGAAGAGTGAGCGAAGGCATTTCTACCCACGATTGCCTTATTGGGTTGCACAGGCATATTCATCAAACTTGAAACCATTCGGCTTACCGAGCTAATCTCTTGGGTGTTGATATGGGTGCAGTAGCCTCGATGCGGATGACTTGCCAAGGCCATAACTACCTCTTCAAGAGCTGTATTTCCTGCTCGCTCTCCGATTCCGTTAAGCGTAACCTCTACTTGTCTAGCTCCGTTCAATACCCCCGAGAGTGTATTTGCTGTTGCCATACCGAGGTCTTGGTGACAGTGGGTTGAAAGAATAGCATCTCGCATATCCACATGGTGGATTAGGTATTTTATTTTAGCTCCATACTCGTCGGGAAAACAATAACCCGTTGTATCGGGGATATTGACCACCGTAGCACCAGCCTTGATTACTGCCTCAACTACTTGAGCCAAGTAAGCATTGTCGGTTCGGCCAGCATCTTCGGCATAAAACTCTACATCATCCGTAAAACGACGTGCATATTTTACGGCTTTAACAGCACGTTCAATAATCTCCTCCCGGGTAGCTCCAAATTTGTGGCGAATATGGAAGTCGGAAGTTCCAATACCCGTATGTATGCGTTTGCGTTTGGCATACTTGAGTGATTCGGCAGCAACATCTATGTCTTTCTCTACCGCTCGTGTCAGAGCACAGATAACAGGCCATGTAACAGCTTTTGAAATTTCAATGATCGATTTAAAATCGCCAGGACTTGATACAGGGAAACCTGCCTCTATCACATCGACTCCCAAACGCTCCAGAGCCTTAGCTACTTCCACCTTTTCAAGGGTGTTCAACTGGCAGCCTGGTACCTGCTCTCCATCTCTTAATGTCGTGTCGAAAACATAAATTTGTTCCATCTTTTTACTTTTATGGTCTTATCAGAAAAGCCTCTCTCACAAGTAGTGAGAGAGGCTTTTTTGATTCAGTTATTATTTTAATTTATTCAATAACCCACATACCTATCTCACTACTATCACAGTGTAACAGCAGAATAATAATGAGGACGATAATGACGTTATTGTTTAATAAATTTTTCATTGCTTTCTTGTTTTGTATCTCTTAACAATTACAAACAAAAAGAATTTAATTCACATATCAAAACAATTACCACATAAAGTGTAATAAAACTTTCAATTTAGATATTTATACGACATATATCTACCGATTCATCACGAACAGGCAATGCTTAGTTACAGTTTATCGGGATAAAACGAGTAAGTCGTAATGGGTAAGCGAGTAAGTTGCACTACCCTAACCACTAGGGTGAACGATCATTACTATGGGGTTGCTTTATAAAATTACTGATTGATAGGACAGAGAGTAGATAAAAAAGGTCGGTTTAACCTTAAAGATTAAACCGACCTGATATTTTTAATTAAATGCCTATTTAGTAAGAACGAGCAAAAACAACTCTACATTCTGAAGGCTTTCCTGTAAGGACACATTTACCAGGAGTTTTATCTCCTTCCAAAGGAATACAACGGATTGTAGCTTTGGTTTCTTCTTTGATTTGAGCTTCAGTTTCGGGCGTACCATCCCAATGTGCTAAAACGAATCCACCAAGATCCAATTTCTCTTTGAATTCTTCGTAGTTATTAGCCTCATAAGTATGAGCTGCACGGAAGTCAACAGCTTTCTTATAAATATTTTCTTGAATTTCGTTAAGCAGATTGCCTACGTACTCTTCAATACCTTCGAGGGCATGCGTAGATTTTTCGAGTGTATCACGACGCATAACTTCGATTGTACCATTTTCAAGGTCACGTGCACCAAGAACAAGACGTACAGGTACACCTTTTAGTTCATAGTCGGCAAACTTGAAACCTGGACGCTTGTTGTCCGAATCGTCATACTTAACAGATACACCCATAGTTTTAAGCTTAGCAACAATAGGTGCTACTTTTTCAGCAAGCATAGCACGTTGTTCGTCACCTTTATAAATAGGAACAATAACAACTTGAATAGGTGCTAATTTTGGAGGTAATACTAAACCGTTATCGTCTGAGTGAGTCATAACAAGTGCTCCCATCAAACGAGTTGAAACACCCCATGAGGTTGCCCAAACATATTCCATTTGATTTTCACGGTTCACAAACTTAACGTCAAAGGCTTTAGCAAAGTTTTGACCCAAGAAGTGAGAAGTACCGCTTTGTAGCGCTTTACCATCTTGCATCATCGCTTCAATGGTATAAGTATCAATAGCTCCAGCAAAACGCTCAGATGCACTTTTCACACCTCTAACAACAGGCATAGCCATAAATTGCTCAGCGAAATCGCTATAAACGTGAAGCATTTTACGTGCTTCTTCTTCAGCCTCTTGTTTAGTTTCGTGAGCCGTATGCCCCTCTTGCCACAAGAACTCTGAAGTACGTAGGAAAAGACGTGTACGCATCTCCCAACGCATAACGTTAGCCCATTGGTTACAGAGGATTGGAAGGTCACGGTAAGACTGAATCCAGTTTTTGTATGTATTCCAAATGATAGTCTCTGATGTAGGACGAATAATCAATTCTTCTTCTAATTTCGCTGTAGGGTCAACCACAACGCCAGAACCATCTTCTGCATTTTTCAGACGATAGTGAGTTACCACGGCACACTCCTTGGCAAACCCTTCTACGTGATCAGCTTCACGGCTAAAGAATGATTTGGGAATAAGAAGCGGGAAATATGCATTCACGTGACCTGTCTCTTTAAACATATCGTCAAGTTGACGTTGTATTTTTTCCCAAATAGCATATCCGTAAGGTTTGATAACCATACATCCACGCACAGCCGACTGTTCTGCTAAATCGGCCTTAACCACCAACTCGTTATACCACTGAGAGTAGTTAACGCTACGTTTGGTAAGATCTTTCAGTTCTTTCGCCATTATTATTTTATAATTTAAGAATATTAATTTATTGAACTGCAAAAATACAAATTATTATGCAATACTGCCTATTACGAGTGGGGAAAATTAGTACCTACCTTACCACAAGTACTTATAAATGTACCTCACGTTGTAGCACAGATCAAGTTAATTTCTACCAAATAGCGTTGACTAGTCAATACTATTTATATCTTTGCCTCAAAACATATAGATTATGAAGGAATTTCTCTCACTAGGACTATTGCTTAACAGAGCTTCAACATCATTGGCCAAATCAATGACAAACAAGCTCAAGGAAAACAAAATAGACCTACCACACTCTCAGTTTATAGTGCTTCGTTGTCTTTTTTATGAGGACGGTATCAGTCAACAACAAATAGCAAGCTTACTATTTAAAGATGCTGCTGCTATAAAACGGACTATAGACCAACTTGAACAGAAAGGGTTAGTTATTAGGGAACAGATAAGATCTCAGAAGAATCATATTTATGTGACTCAGGAAGGCAAACAAATGAAATCTAAAATCTTAAATCTAGCCGAAGTAGCTACTAATAGTGCACTAAAGAACATCTCCGATGAAGAGTTCGAAAACTTTAAAGCAATACTAAATAAAATATACGATAATACTAATGCATAAATTATGAAAAAACTAAAACCAAAAGGAATTAAAACACTAAAGTCATTTCACCTGTTATTTGTAATGATGTGGGTTATGGGTGTTGTAGTAATGGGGATTGTATACTTTACGAATCCTAAATCTGGGGATGAACTTCACAATGCCTTACTTACAATGCGCATAGTTGACGATTTTTTAGTTATACCTGGAGCCATGCTTACGATCATTACGGGTATTGTTTATGGTCAATTTACTAACTGGGGATTCTTTAAACACCGCTGGATTATAGTAAAATGGATAGTTTCAATTCTAATTATCATCATAGGAACATTTGTACTTAACCCTTGGTTAGAATTATGCTTAGAAATTACAACTAACCAACGAGATATTGCAATAAACAATGCTAGTATTTCTCACTATTTCCCTTTAATCTCAATATCTGCTGCTATTCAATCGATAGCACTAATTTTTCTGGTAATTATCTCTGTATTTAAACCGTGGAAAGGCAGATAAAACAAATCGGGCTCCAACTTACTTAAAGCATGGAGCCCGATTATAAAATCAACAAATAATCATTTACCTAGTCAACAGAGGGGAAAGATTCTTCAACCTTCCAAATTATCTCTAAATCGGCTTCTGAAATATTAATCTGAATCACTGTTTCAGGATTTACAGCATGCAGGTTTAACCCATGGCTTATATCATATAAGTTGTTCTTATCCAACAGAGAAACCTCATTAACCTTAATTGTGAATGAAACATCTTCAAGGTTAGGAAGATGATGTATAAAGGTATTGAACCTCGCACAGTTATTTTGCATCTGGCTAAGTTTGTTTCCTTCAAAATAAATTTGCTTCTTAGGAATAATTCTACCACTTGTAGTTAAGGTGTTATGCAAACCATCAATATTAATATTTAGCTTAGCATCACCCTCAACAAACAACTTCTTAAAATACTCATCGGGGAAATTAACTTGGAACTGTAAGTGCCTACATGAGAAATAAACTGTCTCTTCAATAGCTTCTTCAAGAGAAGCGACACTTATTGACAAAACGTCTTTTGTATTGTAAAACTTGTCCAATCCGATATGTGGACTTGATTTTATTCCAGCATTATTCTCATCAGCGATATTATATATCAGCCTATCATTACCTATCCAAATATGGGTCACATTAATAGCCAATCTTCTATTAATGATAATGCAAAAGAGACTGACTCGCTCGTAGAGCTTCTCGGGACTTGCTACAATGGTTAGAATTACGCTTACGTACTACGTGGATTTCTATGGACTGTTTAATCATCCCGAAAAAGACTGGGAAGCTTGTCTAAGAGCTGCTTCAAATATACCCTCAATGCCACTATTATTTGATTAGGGGGCTTGGATTTGAAAAAAGGAACTCGACTTCTGATTAACAGCAGCCGAGCTATACTTTTTTACATTAAATGAGTTTTATCGGACAGTAATAATTTTAATTTGAGATTTATTTTAAATGAAACACAAAGATAGACTTCTTACTTTATTTATCTATTGTCAATAATTCATTCTTGTCATCTGAAATAAGACTTATAAAACGCTCGTATTCTCGTAATACATCAGCAATTAACTCATCTTTGGTCATATATTGCACACTATGCCCTTTGCGACCATCATTATAGTATGTCACTGGAATATAACTCTTTTCGATGTCAATATCTGGAGTATTATCATCTTCAATCAAATATTCAGATAACACTTGAGATTCAGCAAGTACTCCATATCTGAAATTGCGAATCTTATCATGTCTAATGAATAATTCTATTGATAGCTTTGTATTTCTACCCTCAATTATTTCAGCATCAATATTATTCAAAGTCAGTTCACCCTGTAATTCTTCAAAAGCAGGTTTCACTATTTCATTAAGAAACTGTCTCACATCCTTTTTCTCAGAAAAAGATAAGATTCTATGCAATCTATCTTTCCACTGCGAGCCATCCCACGCTATACTTCCATAAGGTAGTTTGGTATTATGGAATAGATGATCTATCTGTAAGGCTTTCCATAAACAATAACAAAGAATCAACATAATCAATCCAAACGGTAGTGCCGAGATTAGCGTCATTGTTTGTAAAGAGGCTAGTCCACCAGAACGAAGAAGAGCCAAAGAAAGCACTATTAGCAAAACGCCCCAAAATACATTTTGCCATTTTGGTGTATGTTTTTTATCTCCAGAAGCTATACTGTTCATTACTAAAATTCCAGAGTCAGCCGAAGTAATGAAAAAAACTATAATCATCAGTATAACTACCACATTTAAGAAGATTGTGAATGGGAAATAGTCAAAGAATTTGAACAGCAATATATCTATATTATCTGATATTCCACTTAAAGCTCCATCTGCAACAAATTTATCTAGCCAAACTGCACTACTACCAAAAACGGTCATCCACAAAAAATTGAAGAGTGAAGGTACAAGCAGCACGGCTACAATAAACTCTCTAATGGTACGTCCTTTAGAAATGCGAGCAATAAAGAGACCGACAAAAGGTGCCCATGATATCCACCATGCCCAGTACATTATGGTCCATCCAGAAAACCACTCTTGCGCCTCTGTTTGGTAAGCAAAAGTATTGAACGTTAAACTTGTAAAATTGCTTATGTAGTACCCAATCCCTTCACTAAAGGTACTCAGTATATAGATAGATGGCCCAACTATTAAGATGAAAAGCATTAATATGATAGCTAGTGATAAATTTAGCTCACTTAATCTTTTCACTCCTTTGTCCACTCCTGTCAATGCAGAGACAATGGCTATAGACATTACAACCACAACTATTATTGCTTGAAATGTAAAGCTAATCTCTGGGACTACACCTATACTCTTCAACCCCGCATTGAGTTGTACAACCCCGAAACCTAGCGTGGTAGCTATACCAAAAAATGTACTACATAGGGCAAAAGTGTCTATAACATTCCCTATTGGTCCATATATATTATCTTTCAAGATGGGGTACAGTCCACTACGAATCGCTAGTGGCAATTTATATCGGTATGCAAAATAAGCTAATATCAACCCCATAGTAGCATAAATAGCCCATGCGTGTACTCCCCAATGAAAGAATGTGTATAGTTGTGCTTCTTTAGCTCTCAATACAGTATCTCCAATTGCTGGTTGAGCATAGTGTGATATTGTTTCTCCAACACCAAAATACATCAGACCAATCCCCATACCTGCTGCAAAAAGCATCGCTATCCACGAAAAGAAACTATACTTAGGTCGTGAATTATCTGAACCCAATCTTATATTTCCTAGTTTGCTCAATGCTAAAACTATGAGAAAGAGAATAAACATTGTAGCTATAAGTACATATGTCCAACTCAGATTTTTAAAGAAATAAGTCTTTATCGAATTTAATAGGACTTCAGCCTCTCGCGGAAATATAAAACAATATAAAGAAATGGTACCTATAACTAACAAACCTGGTAATGCTACAGATTTAGTTAGAGTAGTAGTATTTTTAAATTTGGTTTTGAGGGTATTTAGTTTAGCTCTCATCTTTTAAATACTTTTCGTGAGTTTTATTAGTTAATATACACCAAAGAAATGCGTTGCTAATAAGATCTGTTTACGTAAAAATAGAGAAAACGATTTGCAAGGTATCTTTAATTGTGAATTAATAACAAAAAAGCATCAATTTCTCACATATATTACGATATTTACTAAAACATAAAAAATATCCTAATTGCTATATTTTTCACCTTTTTTCGACTTCATTAATCACTAATCCTTAGAAAATCTATGATGCAGCCTTTAAACTCCAAGCTGTTGATTGTCGGCTTCCCTTTATTTAGAACCACTTATAACTTAAATTTTTCAATATCGTTATTAGTTGTGATATAGATTTATTTCCAAGCCAGGGACTTATCTTAATGGAATTTGCAGCAGTATAGAGACTTTAAAAGGCGTAGAAATTGGTCAATGGTGCACCTTGCCCTAAAAGTATCTCCTAATAATTTTGGACTCCAAACATTGTTCGTATATTTACGAACAATTAAATTGTAACGATTATGTCTAAAAAGGAATTTACAGAAGAACAAGAGAATATTGCACGTATTGCTAAAGCATTAGCGCATCCCGTGCGTATTGCTATTTTGCAAATGTTAGCTTCGCAAGAGTGTTGTTATCATGGTGATATGTCAGAGATCATCCCAGTGGCGAAAAGCACTTTGTCTCAACATCTAAAAGAATTAAGAGAAGCAGGGCTTATTCAAGGTACAATAACATTACCCACAGTTAAATATTGCATCAACCAAGAGAATTGGCTTTTAGCAAAAACTTTGTTTGGCGGTTTCTTTAAAGAAATAAAGAAACAAGCAGAATGCTCCTAAAAAAATTTACCCTCTATGTTCGGTGATTTACGAATAACGAATCGACAAGCTAAATAATAATATTGAATATGAAAGTTTTAATTCTTTGTACAGGCAATAGTTGCCGTAGCCAAATGGCACATGGTTTCTTACAGTCATTTGCTCCTTCATGGACAGTAGAGTCAGCTGGCACTAAAGCGAGTGGGAAACTTAATGTTAAAGCTGCTGAAGTAATGAAAGAAGCAGGAATTGATATTTCACATCACACATCGGATAGTGTTGAGAAATATCTGGACGATGAATGGGATTATGTAATTACAGTTTGCGGAGGAGCTAAAGAAACCTGCCCTATGTTTGCTGGAAAAGTGAAACATCGGTTACATATAGGTTTCGATGATCCATCAGACAAAACAGGTACTCCTGAAGAAATCCATGCTGACTTCGTGAGAGTGAGAGAGCAAATAAAAGAAGCATTTTACAATTTCTACATTAAAATAAAAGAAAATAATGAGCAATAAAAAAATGGGGTTCCTAAATAAGAACTTAACACTTTGGATATTTTTAGCAATGGCTATCGGTATTGGTTTAGGATACTTTATTCCCTCCTTTAGTGGCTACATAGATGCCATGTCGAGTGGAACAACAAATATTCCATTGGCAATTGGACTCATTTTGATGATGTACCCACCACTGGCAAAAGTTGATTACAAACTTCTACCAAAGGTGTTTACCAATACGAAAATATTAACAACCTCCCTAATCCTAAATTGGATTGTAGGACCAATCTTGATGTTTGTCCTAGCAATCATATTCTTACATGATTATCCTGAATATATGGTTGGTGTCATTTTAATTGGATTGGCACGCTGTATAGCAATGGTTTTAGTTTGGAACGACTTGGCAGAAGGGAATACGGAATATGGAGCAGGGCTTGTGGCTTTGAACAGTATCTTCCAAGTATTCTTCTACAGTTTCTACGCATGGTTATTCATTACAAAACTACCTCCATTGTTAGGCTTTGAAGGGGCAATCGTAGATATTTCGATAGGCACGATAGCTGAAACAGTTGGTATATATTTAGGTATTCCATTTTTGATGGGTATTCTGAGCCGTGCAATATTGGTAAAAGCGAAAGGCAAACAATGGTATGAAGAAAAGTTTATACCTGCTATATCTCCAATAACATTGATTGCATTGTTGTTGACTATTGTATTGATGTTTAGCTTGAAAGGGGAACTAATTGTGCAAATACCAATGGATGTGGTAAGAATTGCAATCCCACTTGTTATCTATTTTGCATTAATGTTCTTCATCAGCTTCTTTGCGAGCAAGGCAGCAGGGACGTCTTATGACCAAAATGCGTCTATTTCATTTACAGCAACAGGTAATAATTTTGAATTAGCTATAGCGGTGGCTATTGGAGTATTCGGTTTACATAGCGGACAAGCTTTTGCAGGTGTAGTTGGTCCACTTGTTGAAGTGCCCGTACTTATTGCACTTGTTAATATTTCTCTATGGTTAAAACGAAAATATTATAAAAACGAATTACAACCTAAATAAATTAACAAATGAAAAAGAGAAATCTACTACTTATTCTATTCATTGCTATACTTGCAGTGGCTTGCTCAAACAACGGAAAGACAGAGCAAAAAGAATCAAATCAGAGTGCTGTAACTACTAATGCAGAAGATAATTCCATAACAAAGAGTTTGCAGACTTGGTGGAGAAATACGAAGTATCATGGAATGCTTTAATCATTGCAAAGGCGGACAAATCAATTGATTTGACAGAGCAAGCATTTGCAACAGCAGTAAACTCTCCAGAGGTATTAGAAGCAAAGTTGAAAGAGGAAGTCAACAAATTAGCTGAATAAATTATGGAGTTTTTACAACAGCTAGTTGATAGTTCAGGCATCCCCATACTAACAGCATTCCTACTTGGATTGATGACAGCCTTGAGTCCTTGTCCATTGGCAACCAATATAACAGCAACAGCCTATCTGAGCAAGGATATAACAGAGAAAAAGAGAGTTCTTTTAAATGGTATCTTTTATACAGTGGGTCGTGTAGTTAGTTATACCTCTCTTGGTTTAATATTCTACTTTGGAGCAAGTAAGTTTCAAGTATCAAAATTATTGCAAAATGTAGGAGGATCGTATTTAGGTATCGGTTTAGTGATAATCGGCATACTAATGTTGGATTTTATAAAGATCAATATTCCTAGTCTAAATAAACTGAATCAGAAAATTAGTCAAAAGAACATGAAAAAGAGCTATCTAAATGCTTTCCTATTGGGAGTATTATTTGCTTTAGCTTTCTGTCCTTATAGTGGAGTCCTCTATTTTGGAGTGCTTATACCAATGACTATATCAAGCGCTTCGGGTTTGCTTTTACCTCCAATATTCGCTATTGCAACAGGTCTGCCAGTTATAATCATTGCCTACCTACTAGCTTATAGCATGTCTAATGTAGGAAAGTTCTACAATAAGATGAAAAGCTTTGAGGTATGGTTTAGAAGAATAATCGCAAGCGTATTTATAATAATTGGAGCATATTATATCATAACAAACATATAACTAGAATGGAAATAATCATATTAGGCACTGGATGTGCCAAGTGTAAATCTACTTTTGAGGTTGTACAATCTGTTGAAACTGAATCGAAAATAGATGCGCAGGTAAGCAAGGAGGAAGATATACTAGAAATAGTAAAATACAACATCATGTCACTGCCAGCAGTAGTGGTTGATGGTGAAGTCAAAATAAAAGGGTATGTACCCACTAAAGAAGAAGTTATAAAAGTTATAAAAGAATAATATTATGGAAGGACTAAAATTAGACACAAGAAAAGAAATGAAGATATATGACCCTGCACTATGTTGCCCAACTGGTTTGTGTGGAGTGAATATCGACCCCGAACTAATGCGAATTGCAGTTGTATTAGAAACCTTGAAGAAAAAAGGAGTTGTAGTAGAGCGTTTCAATCTTCGCGATAATCCACAAGTGTATGTAGATAACAAAACTATCAATGATTGTTTGATGAATGAATCAGCAGATGTTTTCCCAATTACTACCCTTGATGGCGAGATTGTTTTGAAAAAAGCATATCCTACTAATGCACAAATATCAGAATGGCTCGATGTGCCCGAATCTGAACTTATCATAAAGAAATAGTATAAACCATATTTGTTAAAATCTAATTTATTTTACCCACAAAATGGGTAGAATTAGATTTTCACATCTCCCAACGAAAAATAAAATGAAAGAAATGAATTTATATAATCCAGCTAAAGAAAACTTTACCAAGTATATTTTCTTCACAGGAAAAGGTGGTGTAGGTAAAACATCTATAGCTTGTGCTACTGCTACAAACTTGGCAGATAGTGGTAAGAATGTATTACTTGTAAGTACAGATCCAGCATCAAACTTACAAGATGTATTTGATATGTCACTCAACAACAAAGGAACTAAGATAAAAGAAGTACCTACTTTGACTGTTATCAACCTTGACCCTGAGCAAGCTGCTGCTGAATACAAAGAGTCTGTAATAGCTCCATACAGAGGGAAATTACCCGAAAGTGTAATAGCAAATATGGAAGAACAACTATCAGGCTCGTGTACTGTTGAAATCGCAGCATTCAATGAGTTCTCAGATGTGATAACAAATGAAGAGAAACGCAAAGGTTTTGACTACATTATCTTTGATACTGCACCAACAGGACACACTTTGCGTATGCTCCAATTACCATCAGCATGGAATACCTTTATTGACGAAAACACAACAGGGGCATCATGTTTAGGACAATTGTCGGGATTGGAAGATAGAAAAGAAATCTATAAAGAAGCTGTGAGAACATTGGCAGATGGAACTCAAACAACTCACTTTTTGGTGAGCCGACCAGATGAAACACCACTTAAAGAGGTTGAACGTTCATCTAAAGAATTGTTTGATTTGGATATTAAGGCTCAACATTTAATCATCAATGGAGTTTTGGAAGAGTATGATGCAAATGATACTATCTCTAGTCAACTCTACAATCGTCAACAAAGTGCGCTAAAAAATCGCTCACAAGCATTATTGAACCTTAGGACATTCTTTGTTCCACTTCGTTCGTATAATATGACTGGGATAGATAATATCCGAAATATGCTCAATACCGATAGTGTTTCTTCAGATGCTTCAAATAAAGTAGATACTTCTGACTACAAAGATTTAGAAAACTTGATTGAAGATATGTATCAATCGAAGAAGAGAGTAATCTTCACGATGGGTAAAGGTGGCGTAGGAAAAACAACAATAGCAGCTCAAATTGCTCGTGGACTTGCATCGAGAGGAGTAAAAGTACATTTAAGCACAACTGACCCTGCTAATCACCTAGCCTATGTAAACACTCAAATAGAAGGTATTACAGTGAGCCACATTGATGAGAAAGCTGTTTTGGAAACATATAAAAAGAATGTATTAGACAAAGCTAAGAAAACGATGGGTGATGCTGATCTGAGTTATATTGAGGAAGATTTACGTTCACCATGCACCCAAGAAATAGCCGTTTTTAATGCCTTTGCTGAGATAGTCGCTAAAGCTGATAATGAAGTCATTGTAATAGATACTGCTCCAACTGGACACACCTTACTTCTACTCGATTCTACCCAAAGCTATCATAAAGAGGTGGAAAGAACACAAGGAGATATCAATCCAGCAGTACAGAGCTTGCTCCCTCGATTGAGAAACCCTAAAGAAACAGAGGTTGTTATTGTTACTTTACCCGAAACAACACCTGTATTTGAAGCACATCGTTTACAAGAGGATTTGGCTCGTGCTGGTATACAGAATAAATGGTGGGTTGTAAACTCTAGTCTATTACTCACTGATACAAAGAGTCCTTTCTTAAAAGCTAAAGCACAAAGCGAGGTGCAATGGATTGAGAAAGTGAAGGAATTATCTAACAACAATTTTGCAGTCATCGCTTGGAAAGAAGTTGTAGAATGATAAAAAGAAGTGAACTCACTAGCTTAAGCTAGTGAGTCTCAATTGTCTTAAAACTTCAGCATTCGATATGAATAATAAGCCCGTTGGCACGCAGGACTTCTCATATCATCCTCATGTAGCTTATGATAATGTGAAGAATATCTATTTTACAACGTTCAATGTTTTAAGACCTAAAGATCTTATAGACTCTAAAATACAGCTCTCTTATCCTGAAGGAAGTAGTTCATTTGTACAAGATGTAAACGAGTTCATTAAAAACAACTTGCCACAAATCAACTTACAAACTACTCAAGAGATTCTGATAAAGATGCACTTAAAGATTACTGACAGTGAAATCACAGTAACTGTTCCCAATTGGAAGATTGAAGACTCAGGCTCCAGTATAGAATAAGTTTTCTCAATTTCTTTGTTAAGACTTTACAACAATCCTAAAAGTGGGAGATAATGTATACGCATATCTCCCACTTTTTTTGGCTGATTTAAACAAAAGCGCTACCTTTATGTTTAAAGAACATTAGACATCAAATAAGAGAGTACCTGGCAATGAGAAAAGTTTCATCACATATATTATTAATGATTATGCTGTTGGTAAGCATCCAGCCTACCTTAGCTATGCATTTTTGTGGTGATAGCCTTCATGCTATTTCTTTGCCCCAACCTGCTCTTGAACACCACAGTTGCAATATGCAATGTGCGGACAACCAAGCAGAATCACACAGCTCTTTTAACAATATCCCTTGTTGCTCAATTGAGAACGTACAGGTTAAGACCGATACGTATCAGGCATCTGAGACACACCCGGACTTAAATCTCCAGCGCTATATAGTGATGGAGCTAATTCCGTTGTATCTCAACTATATCTATGAGCCCATGCTGTGGGATGATTCTTCATTGCAGATTCTTCATAAATTTCCCCCTCGAGGTTTAGGCCAATATACATCTGACCTGCTTAAAAATATTTGTATCTACCGACTCTAGCATTCGGTTGCTGGCTTTTATAGCTAACAACCAAACTGTTTGACACCTTTTACTCAGAAGTTAAAAAGGGTGTTTTACTAAACTTAACCCTTAATTGTGGGGTTGAGTACTTATGCTATCACATTAATAGATATAAATATCAAAACTCATGTTGAATAAAATCATTGACTATTTTTTAAAGAATAGGCTCATCACTGTGCTTCTTTTAGTAAGCGTGGTGTTATGGGGGATTTCTACAGCACCATTTAATTGGCACGGTGGAGTCTTACCTAGCGATCCTGTTCCTGTTGATGCTATCCCCAATATCGGAGAGAATCAGCAAATCGTTGCTACCGATTGGATGGGACGATCTCCCAAAGACATTCAAGATCAGATTACTTATCCACTAACAACAGCCCTACTGGGTACTCCTGGTGTAAAGACCATTCGTAGTACTTCTATGTTTGGGATGTCTATCATCTATGTCATATTTAACGATGATGTAGAGTTTTACTGGAGTAGATCTCGCATACTTGAAAAATTAAACTCTCTGCCTGCCGGAACACTCCCCGAAGGAGTTACCCCTGCTTTAGGACCTGACGCTACTGCTTTGGGACAAATCTATTGGTATACACTCGAGGGGCGTAACCCACAAACAGGTGAACCTACTGGTGGATGGAACCCGAGTGAACTTCGTACGATTCAAGACTTCCAAGTTAAGTACGGACTTGCAGCAGCCGAAGGTGTTTCAGAGGTTGCTTCGGTCGGAGGCTTTGTTAAGGAGTATCAAGTAGAAGTTGACCCTGATAAAATGCGTGCATTCAATGTCACTATCATGGACGTAATGAGTGCCGTTCAAAAGAGTAACCAAGACATCGGTGCCGAAACTGTTGAGATTAACAAAGCTGAGTACTTAGTACGTGGGCTAGGATATATTAAGAGTGTTGCTGATCTCGACGAGGCAGTAATTACTGTCCGCCAAGGTGTACCTGTTAAAATTAAAGATGTTGCATTCGTCAACTTGGGTCCAGCTACTCGTCGCGGAGGTCTCGACAAAGAAGGGATTGAGGCTGTTGGAGGAGTTGTTGTTGCCCGTTACGGTTCAAACCCTATGCAGGTAATAAATAACGTAAAAGACCTCATTGCTGAACTTGATGCTAGTTTACCACAGAAGACTCTAGCTGATGGTACGGTCTCCAAAGTTACCATTGTACCTTTTTACGATCGTTCGGGGCTTATCCAGGAAACTGTGGGTACACTCGAAGAAGCTTTATCGCACGAAATCATTATTAGTATTATCGTTGTGATTGTCTTGGTCTTCAACCTAAGAGCCTCTATCATTATATCAAGCATTCTACCCATTGCGGTACTAGCTACTTTTATTATAATGCGTTATACTGGCATTGAAGCCAATATTGTCGCCCTATCAGGTATTGCCATTGCTATTGGTGTGATGGTCGATGTGGGGGTTGTCTTGGTCGAAAATATTCTGCGGCATATGGACGAGAACCCCCAAGTAAAACGAAAGGGTAAAGCATTTGCTCAACTGATTTATAATGGAGTTAGCGAGGTTTCAGGAGCTTTGACTACGGCAATGCTTACAACGATTGTGAGTTTCTTGCCCGTATTTGCAATGCAAGCTCAAGAGGGAAAACTGTTCCGTCCACTAGCATTTACTAAAACCTATGCACTAGGAACGGCCTTTATTTTGGGTATTCTACTTATCCCAACCATTGCATATTATGTGTTGTCGCTCCGAATTCAGTCAAGCATCATTAAGAAGATTGCCAACTATGCATTAATCGTTCTTGGTGTAGTGCTTACTATCGTTTATGGAGAGATTATTGCACTAGCATTGCCTCTGTTTGGTATCAATAACCTTATTGCACACCAATACAAAAACAAGAACTTATACAACTATATTAATGTTGGCATAGCCGTTTTCGTAGCAATCTTCTATCTAACAAATCAGTGGTTACCGCTAGGAACAGAAGATAGCTTTGGACTAAACTTTTTCTTTGTTTTAGGAATTATAGGCTTGATATTAGCGGTGCTATGGCTTCTAGTTATCTACTACGAAAATATTTTGCACTGGTGTTTAGATCACCGCTGGAAGTTTATGCTTATCCCAGCATCAACTCTTGTTTTCGGGCTAGTTATTTGGTTGGGCTTCAATAGCACTTTTGGATTTGTAGCCAAAGGGTTTGAGCTTGTTGGTTGGAAAAGCTTCCGTCAAACTAGTTTTTGGCAAGCAAGTAGCGACCGTTTTCCAGGTATTGGAGAGGAGTTTATGCCTAGCTTAAACGAGGGTTCATTCTTACTGATGCCCGTAACCATGCCTCATACCGGAATTGAGCAAAACTTAGAAATGATTGCCTTGCTCGATAAACGGGTACAAAACATTCCTGAGGTCGAAATTACAGTTGGTAAGTGGGGACGTGTAAACTCTGCACTCGACCCAGCTCCTACTCAAATGTTCGAGAATACCATTAGCTATTACCCCGAATATAAGCTCAACAAAGATGGTAACAGACAACGTTTCAAAGTAGATAGAGATGGTGCTTTCGTCTTGGCTAATGGTGGTACTTATAATCCTAAAGAAAGTGCCTTTAGAATTGTACCCACAGATAGTCTAATCCCCGATAAGCGTGGAAACTACTTCCGCCAATGGAGACCAGAGATTCGCAATCCAGACGACATTTGGCAAGAGATTGTCAATGTCTCGCACCTTCCAGGCATGACAGCTTCACCCAAACTACAACCCATTGAGGCCAGGTTAGTGATGCTATCAACGGGCATGCGTGCTCCTATCGGACTAAAAGTAAACGGACCAAATCTTGAAGCCATTGAAGAAGGCGGTAAAGCTCTTGAAGAGGCACTCAAAGATGTTCCATCTGTAATGCCTTCGACAGTATTCTACGACCGTGCAGTAGGTGCTCCCTACATTGAAATCAAACTCAATAGAGAAAAGATGGCACGTTACGGAATCACTGTAGCCGACCTACAGGAGATTATTAGTTCTGCGGTAGGTGGGATGGAATTGACCACAACTGTAGAAGGAAGAGAACGTTTCCCTGTTCGTTTGCGCTACCCTCGTGAGCTTAGAGAAAATCCTGAAGATTTAGGTAAGCTAATTATACCTACAGGTATGGGGGCTCAGATTCCACTAGAGGAAGTGGCAGATATCGAATATACGCGTGGAGCTCAAATGATTCAGAGCGAAAACACCTTCCTTATTGGTTACGTTATCTTTGATAAGGTAGCAGGTAAGGCAGAGGTCGATGTAGTCCGTGAAGCCGATAAGGTGCTTAGAGAGAAGCTAGCTTCTGGCGAATTAGTACTGCCTGAAGGTGTAGGTTATGCATTTGCTGGTAACTACGAGCAGCAAGCTCAAGCTTCGAAACGCTTATTATTGGTCATTCCACTGAGCTTGATTGTGATTCTGCTCATTCTATACTTCCAATTTAAGTCGATTACAGCTTCACTTATTCACTTCTCAGGGGTATTCGTAGCTTTTGCAGGAGGATTTATCTTGCTGTGGCTATACGGAGAACCTTGGTTTATGAATTTCTCTATCGGAGATATGAATATGCGAGATCTGTTCCAGATGCACCCCATCAATCTGAGTATTGCTGTTTGGGTAGGGTTTATTGCCCTGTTTGGAATTTCGACCAACGATGGGGTAATCATGGGTACTTATATTCACGATACATTCGAGAGATTGAAACCAAACACGCCTAGCGAAATTCGTGACGCTGTTGTTTATGCAGGTCTCAAGCGTGTACGCCCCGCAGCGATGACCACAGCAACAACACTGATTGCTCTACTCCCAGTATTAACCTCAACAGGTAAGGGAGCCGATATTATGGTACCGATGGCAATTCCAACCTTTGGAGGAATGTTGATTCAGTCGATGACCATGTTTGTGGTACCAGTATTCCAATGCTGGTGGAGAGAGGCTATTTTTAAACGTAATCAAAAAAAACAAAACAAGAAACATGATACAAATCAAGCATAAATTAATATTAGGACTGATGGTGCTTTTGCTCGCACCCCTATCCTATGCTTCTGATAAAGATTCGTTAAATGTTTATCTACAAATAGCAGCTGAGAATAATCCAGACGTACGTTCGGGATTTGCCAATTACAAAGCTGCTTGGCAAAAAGTTCCGCAAGTTAGGGCTCTAGAAGATCCTACCCTAGAGGTTGGTTTTTTCTTCAAACCTATGGACATTGTTGGTGGACGTCAGGTAGCTGACTTTACACTGATGCAAATGTTCCCTTGGTTTGGGACAAAGAAAGCTGCTCGCAACGAGGCTACACATATGGCTAAAATGGCTTATGAGCAGTTTAGAGAAACCCGTGACAATGTCTTTCTACAAGTCTATACCCAATGGTACAAGATGTTGGCCTTGAAAGAGCAACTGCGCAATAATCAATACAATAAAGAGCTGTTATTGCAACTCAAAAGCTTGGCCTTGCGACGTTTCTCTTCACCACAATCTTCAGCCACACCGAGCTATACTCCTCCTGCAACAACTAGTGCTGCAGCACCAATAACTGGTGGTGGTATGTCGGGAATGAGCGGTATGTCGAGTGGATCGAATGAGTCGGCTAGCAGTCCTGCACCATCATCGGGCATGTCGGGAATGGGTAGTGACATGGGAAGTAGTTCACTCGGAATGTCGGAGGTGCTTCGCATTGAATTGGAAATTTTAGAGTTGGACGACAATATGGAGACCATACTGGCCAACTTAAATACCGAAGAAGCCATATTCAATACCCTACTGAACCGCCCTACTGACTCTCCAATTCTATTGCCCGAAACAATTGACAAAACTGCTTTTGCAATGAGTCAAAGTATGGAGTCGGAGTTAATTGCCAAAAACCCTATGTTAGGCATGCTCGAACAAGAGCAAAGTGCTTATCGAGAAATGGGAAAAATGAATAGACGAATGAGTTACCCTATGTTGGGTATCGGTGTTCAGTATATGCTGATCAATAAAACATCGGATGCTATGCTGGGTATGGGAAGTATGAATGGAGACGATATGGTAATGCCCATGATCTCAATCAGCCTACCGATATACAGAGGTAAATACAAGGCTCAACAGCGCGAAAGTAAGTGGAGACAACAAATGGCTCAACAAAAGTATATTAGTACGCTAAACAACCTCAACAGTCAAATTCATCAAGCTAAGAATAGTCTAGAGGATGCTGATCGAAAGATATTGCTTTACAATAGGCAATCTGACTTGGCGCAGACGACCTATAATCTGGGACTTAAAGAGTTTGCTGTTGGCAAGACAGATTTAACCAATCTGATTCAGATCCATCGTCAGCTCTTAGATTATAAGCTAAAGGAGGCTCAAGCAATTGCCAATTATAATACGCAGGTTGCTGCCATCCAAAGTACTATTTCGTTTAACTACGTTACAAAAGAAGATTAATCATTATGAAAAAGAATAGCATATTAAATACGATTACCAGAAACAGATACTTCCGTTACGGAGTATTTATATTTATTGGTGTGTTTCTGGGTTGGGTGTTTTTTGGCAAAGGTGGAGTACCACATTCGCACGAAGGTGAAGAAGAACATGATCATGCTGCTCAGGCTGCGCAACCTACTGTTTGGACCTGTTCTATGCACCCACAAATTAAACAAGATAAACCAGGTAAATGCCCTATTTGTGGGATGGATTTAACCCCCATGCGTTCATCAGCCAATTCTGACGAGCAAGTAGATATGGATGCTATCCAACTCTCACCCGAAGCTATGGCACTAGCCAATGTTGAAACGACTGTAGTGAGCAAGGATAACCCAACTAAGGATATCTCTCTATACGGAACAATCCAAGCTGACGAACGCTTAGTTCAGTCGCAAACAGCGCATGTAAGCGGTAGAATCGAGAAGCTCTATATAAACTTCACAGGAGAAAGCGTTAGTAAAGGTCAGGTTATAGCCCGAATCTATTCACCCGACCTCCAAAATGCACAACAAGAGTTACTTGAAGCACAAAAATTAGTAGGATTACAACCCGACTTATTAGAGGCTGCAAGAGAAAAGCTTCGTCTTTGGAAGTTAAGTGATAATCAAATCGCTCAAATAGAGGCATCTGGTGTGGTATCGCCGACTATTGATATTAAGGCCAACACAAATGGTATTGTTGTCGAAAAGCGAGTAAACGAAGGAGATTACGTCTCTCAAGGGTCAGTGCTTTTTAACGTGTCTAATCTTTCGCAAGTATGGGTCATGTTTGATGCTTATGAAATCGATTTACCCTTCTTAAAAGTTGGAGATAAATTGGAATTCACGGTACAAGCTATACCAGAGAAGGTGTTTAGTGGTAAGATTTCATTTATCAACCCGATAATTGATAAGACTACCCGTACAGCCAAAGTTAGGGTGGCAATACCCAATGCTAATTTAGCTCTCAAACCCGAAATGTATGCCAGTGCCAAAATCAAAGCAACCCTGACAGAACACTTAAATCAAATAATTATACCTAAGTCTGCTATACTTTGGACAGGTAAACGATCAATCGTGTATGTCAAGCAACCCGATATTAATGCAGCAGCATTTTTATTGCGGGAAGTAACCTTAGGCCCTTCACTAGGAAACTCTTATGTCATCTTGTCGGGACTATCGGAAGGTGAAGAAGTAGTCACCAATGGCGCCTTTGTAATTGATGCAAGTGCACAGTTGGAGGGTAAAAGAAGTATGATGAACGATCAGGCGGGCACTAGCTCTACAGGTAGTCACGCTCATCATGGGGCAGAAGCCAAAACAGATAGTAAAGACACGAAACACGCAATGTTGGGTGTAAAAGGTGCTTGTGAAATGTGTAAGGACAGAATAGAGAAGGCTGCAAAATCTGTTGATGGTGTGCTTAGTGCACATTACGACTTGAAAGGACAAGAACTTCATCTAGACTTCAATCAAAGCAAAACAGATTTAGACAAAATATCTAAAGCTATTGCTGCTGTAGGCCACGATACAGATAAAGACAAGGCTGATGAAGTAACTTATAATGCTTTACCAGGATGTTGCCACTATAGGTAGTCAATAATAATAATACACGTCAAACTAAAAAAATGACGGAACTAGTTTTAAAATAAAAGAGGACTTTATACGGTCCTCTTTTATTTTACCCTAGCCTAAAAAACGACCTACTCATTTGATCACTCCGACTAGCTCATTTAGCCGTTCCCACTTACTGGGCTGATCAAAGCTAGTAAGTGCTTAAAGAAGAATGATCAATTTGTATATTAATAAGAATATTTATTCATCAAAAACTAAAAGACAGGCAATTATAAAAGCTATTAATCTAAAAGTATGCATTATAATTTACTACAAATTAACTACACAATAATCCTATTATAGTAACGTATTTTCAACAATAAAACATTGGTACATAAATCAGTAGATCACCATATTACATTAAGATTTCATTCATAAAATTAAACAATATTCGTATTTGAATTGAAATAAACAACTTGATAAATCAAGCTTAGTATTCCTTCATTAGAGACAGGTCTAGGCAGGCTTAGTACACAAATAAGAGCTATTTCAATACAAATAAAGCTTACATAATAGATTAGTTAATGCTTGCACACTAACAATTATTAATATATATTTGCTAGTAGTCGATATAGATATAATACTTACTATAGAGTAAGAATCGAAAGCGCTTTTGTTCTAAAATATTATTATGTGAATTAATTTTAAGCTACTCTATATCACTAAACTGTTTTTTTATAAATACTTTCATGTTTATAATTTATAAATATGAAACCTTAACTAGAAAAATAGTATTACTAATTAATTGGAAGAGACGGAGTATGTACGTGAGTATCTATTCCGTTTCGCTTTTATATATACACTTCGGTAATCATCTTAGTCCTACCCCATTATAGAGGTTATAAGCTCAGATACAAATATTCTTGCCTAGTGGGCAAAACAATATGGTTCCTAAATGCATTAATACCTAGTTATGGGGATTGATAAATGCAAAAATTATTAGTTCCTTTGTTATTAATTGATTAAGAAATTCATTAAAATGGTTCAAATCACACAATATAGTTCCAAAGATAAGATGTCATCACTCATTAGTGGCGACGATACGCTGCTACAAGTATTGGCATGTTTTGGAATATCCTTAGGATTTGGCGATCGAACGGTTGACCAAGTCTGTAAATTAAGTAACGTTGACTGCGCAACTTTTTTGACTGTTGTAAACTTTGTTACTAGTGGTTTTTCGAGCATTGAGACTCACGATCACGAGTTATCTTTGCCCTGCTTAATCACGTATCTCAGACAGACGCATATCTATTATCTTGATAATCTCTTACCAAGTATTCGAGAAAAACTGGTTAAAGCGACCTCTTTGTCGAAAGATAAAGTTGGACAACTAATTATTAAGGCCTTTGATGAGTATATGCGTGAGATTAAGAAGCATATGGATTACGAAGATCAAACCGTGTTCATTTATGTAGAGAACCTACTTAAAGGTGAGCAAACACCAACATTTAAGATTAAGACCTATTCTAAGCACCATGATTTGGTTGGCGAAAGACTGACCGAACTCAAGAGTATTATTATTAAGTATACCCCCGCTGATGTTGACAATTATATGCTAATGTCGGCCTTACTTGATATCTTTGAATGCGAAAAAGGACTCGAATGGCACTGCAAGATTGAAGATTATCTTTTCTCCCCTTTAGTGCTAAATTATGAACAGAAACTAATTAAAAATGAAGACTAGGGATACGATTTCTGTAGCTATTGCTGATCAATCAGTTATTGTGAGATCTGGAATGTATACAGCTCTAAAACGCTTACCCAAACTTAATATTCAAGCCGTAGAAATCAGTACTTGTGCTGGTTTAGAAGACTGCTTGAGAACGCAACCTATAGATATACTTATAGTAAACCCCTACTTTAATGGTTTTTTTAATTTCGATTGCCTACAAACAGAGCAAGACGAGGTAAAGGTGAAGGTTGTTGCTCTGGCCACGACACATACTGACCCGAGTGTCTTAAATAACTTTGATGCCACGATTACAATATTTGACTCGCTAGCCAAAATTGGCGATACGATATTAAAACTAATCAATCGAGAGGACTCTGATGATGAACAAGAGACATTAACCGATCGTGAAAAAGAGGTTGTAATCTGCATTGTCAAAGGTATGACCAACAAGGAGATTGCCGATCACCTCTTCCTTTCGGTACACACAGTCAATACACATAGAAAAAACATCACGAAGAAACTTCAAATACACAGCGCTTCAGGCCTAACTATTTATGCAATCGTCAACAAGCTTGTCGACATTAATGAGATTCAAGCTGACTAAAGTGTATTAGCTATTTTAATAAATACAACTCAAAAAGGGTATATCAGTGCTGAAATCTGATATACCCTTTTGAGTTGTATTATAATAATGAGTGCTTATTAATGAAGCGCTTTAATACTTAGAACCTTAGCTTTAGCTCTTGGATTGTCTTTTTCGGCAGACTTTTGGTAAAATAAAAGTGCAGTATCTATATCTACCGCTGTCCCCCAACCATTTTCATACATTTCGGCCAGATTGACTTGAGCTTTACTATCACCCTGAGCAGCGGATAACTTAAAGAGTTGAAAAGCTTTTTCTAAGTCAACCTTCATACCCTCACCATTTTTATACATCACCGCAAGATTATTTTGAGCTGCGCTATCACCTTGCTGTGCGGCTTCCCGATACCAAGTGAAAGCTTCGCTAAAATCTTGCTTTACGCCCAAACCATTACGGTACATACAAGCCAAATTAAATTGAGCATTTGGATTACCTAGAATGGCAGCCTTCTTGTACCAGTTTGAAGCTTTAAGATAGTTTTGTTCAACTCCCTTCCCCTCACTATACAAAATTCCCAAGCAATTTTGAGCTGGGTCATAGCCCTGATGACCAGCTCGTTTTAACCAGTCAATAGCTAAATCAAAATCCTGTTCGATTTTATTTCCCTCTAAATACATTAGTGCTAACTCATATTGAGCTACTGGATCATCATCTTCGGCCTGTCTTTTGATTGTTTGATAGTTTTTCATAATTCAAGATTTAAATGTCCAAGTAAACATAAAGTATATTTGAGATACTTAGGTGTTTACCAAGTTTATAGTATTTGTTATACAAAATTTAAGATTCTATAAATGACAAGAAAACAAACGTAAATAGCAAATATAAACTAAGCATAAACCCTATAGCTAGCGAGTTTTAACACTCCATCTCATTAACAAGACATCTGCTTTGTATTAATAAGGTCAATACATTACATCTGCATTGAAGCTTGATCATAAAAAATAGCGAGATCCTTAATTGCTAAGAATCTCGCTATTATATTATTCAGCTAAGTCTATTTAGAAGTTATAAGCAATGCCTACACCAATCATCTCTTTGAATTGAACACGAGGTCCTTTTACCACATTCCCAGCTGTATCATATTCTCTAACATCATTATCATATACTAGATTAGTATGAATATTAGCATTTAGGAATTTATTAACTTTCATGTTAATGATGTTTTCCCAGTTAACATCGATATTCCCAAAATGATTATTATATGCAGAGAATAATTCAAGCTTAGTTATAAGTGTCACATTCTCCATAATCTCTTTTGTGTAAGTCCCTCTAGCCAAAGCTCCAGCTTCTATTTTAAAGCGATCGCCCTTAGTTACACCAAAAGCACCTATGTCAGAAAGGTATTTATCTGCGACAAAAGTCATTTTCGCATTGATTGGAGATAAATAGACAGAGAGCGCACTAGAAGGCTTATAATCAAAACCAACGGATATATTCAAGTAGCCTGGTGCCATGAACTTTGAAATGTAATTTTCATCCTCAGGCTTATTATATCCTTTGTCATATTGAGTTTTAAAATCTGCGAGCGTAGCTAAGTACCATTTAGTTGCAATTTGATATCCAAAAGTAGTTGTCAATTGCAATCTATCCACACTTTTTACCCAACCATTGCTCTTAGTATAAGTACTACCATACTCGGTTGAGAGATTATTGTTCCAAAAATACTTGTCCTTTTTGTAGTTAGCACTGAGATTTAAAAAACCATTGATTGCAACAGTGTTATTCCCACCAGCAGACCAGTTAACTAAAGCTGTTTGCGATGCATTTAACCCTGTTACACCTTTGAATGTCCATGTTTTATTTTCAATATCTTGGGCAAACGATAAACTTCCTATCATTAAACCCAATCCTAAAATCAATCCTTTTTTCATGTTCCTTTTTTGATTATAGATGAATGTGTTTAGCTTATTATCTTGAGTTATCTATATTTTACTTAGATAACGTATCACTAACCTCATCAATTTTCTTATTAGCTGACTTTTGAGCTTTTTCAATCTGCTGAGCTGCTTCTTTTTTAGAGTTCTCAAGCTGCTTGTCTACAGACTTGCTTGCTTTATCTACCTCATCATTAATTGACTCATTAAAGTCGTCTTTCATATCGCCCATTGCGTCTAAGGTCTTGTCCTTAAAATCTTTTATTGATTTCTGACCTTCGGCCTTCTTAGCTTCAAATGTCTTCTTAAGACGCCCTAATGTCTCTCTATCTTCATTGCTAAGCTTGTCACCTGCTTCATTTGCTTTCTTGAGCAAATCCTCATATTCTTTTTCTAATTTTACCCATTGCTCTGAAGTAAACTTAGCTGCATCTTTAGAGGTGTCATCGATAAATTTTTTCACTTCCTCGGTCGAGAATACACTACCTTCACTCGATTTACTTCGGTTTCCACTGCAAGCAGATAACATAAATATTGTTGCACATAGGATTAACACCTTTTTCATATCTTCTTTATTTTATAATTAAATACATCTTTACACGGCTTTGTCTTTATGGTTCGAACCACAATAATAGCCCATCTTTTGAACTTGTAATAAATAACTATTATATGATCTGATTTGTTTAGTAAAAGAGTCACTTATTTCTACATATTTTAATAAATACAAGATTAAAGATTACTCTATAAGATCAGAAAGCAGAAACTATACCAAATAAATTTCAGTTGCACTTCAGTGATCGAATGCAATTCATATCCGATGTAAATATAATTTCATAAGCTTGTAAGGCTTATATTGCAGTAGAACTTTATTTAATTCTTATTTATTATACGATTATCCAAATCTAATATGTCATGATAAGGTAGAAGTATAATTCACGTTTAAGCTTTACGAATACAATATTAGTTGTTGCTAGCGAATCGATAAGCTTGATATAAGGAAAGTCATTTTAAAGACATTTAGACCAAATCAGGATAAATATAAGTCTGTAAGAAAGTTAATTTGAACAATCGTATTGTAATTGAATCAAGACTCCATTGCAACACAAATGCAATGATATAGAATTTATACTTTTACATTATTTCATCTATCCAATATACTTGTCAAGTAATAATATTAACAATCAATGGAACTCCTAGTTTGCACAAGCCTTTGGCCTTAGGATAGTTATATTTCCAGGAATAACCAACTGGCCAAAACTACGTCAGCTACTAGGCATACTTTATAGGTTAATAATAGCGAAAACATAGTACTTTATTTGATAAGTATTTATAAATTTATGAATCATAACTTCCTAAGATAAAAAACATGAACATCGTATTGAAAATTTTATTTCCGCATAAATCCATGTGCAACAGTTACAATTTACTTCTATTAGCATTGAGGATAATCTTTGGAGTATTGTTTCTTAACCATGGTTTGGCTAAATGGTCTAACTTTGAATTGTTGCAAAATTCATTTCCTGACCCTCTCAATATTTCTAGTCGGTCATCTCTTGTCTTGGCTATTTTTGGGGAGCTAATTTGTTCATTTGGCTTCATCCTAGGATTTTTCTTTCGATTATCAATTATCCCAATGATAGTGACCATGTTTATTGCTTATTTTGTTGTGCACGGTTCTGATCCATTCGCAACGCGTGAACTAGCATTCATATATTTATCGATGTTTGTAGTATTATTGTTTGCTGGACCAGGGAAATTCTCTGTAGATTATGTAATAGGTAATTATTTAGGTCGTAAGAATAAGAGAAGCAGATTAAGAAGTCCACGAGCTTAAATCAATAGTATATTCCAAATATAAAAGCCATAGCATGTGTCATGTTATGGCTTTATTTATGTAATTACAGTTCTCGTATCCTAATCGAATTAGCAAAGTAGCATCAAAATGGATACCCTACAGCAAAATGAAAAGCGAAATCACGCTTCAAGCTTGGGCGAATGATTGGATACTTCCCTCTACCCCTTTCGTATTCGGGGTTAATTGCCTTCATTCCCCCATCAAGACGAATAACAAAGAAATCAAAGTCGAAACGAAGCCCTAGACCATAAGCTACAGCAATCTGTTTGTAGAATTTATTAAATAGAAATTGTCCACCAGGTTGAGAGTCATATTCACGGATGGTCCAAATATTACCAGCGTCAATAAAGAAGGCCCCACGCAACAACCAGAATAACTTGGTACGATACTCAACACTCAGATCAAGCTTAATGTCTCCCGAATGGTTTAAGAAGTTACCATCACCAGAAAAAGACCCTGGCCCTAACCTACGCACGGACCAACCACGTACACTGTTAGCTCCACCAGCGAAGTAGCGTTTCTCAAACGGAATAACTCCTGCGTTACCATATGGATAAGCCAATCCAAGACTCATATAAAACACAACAGAGTTGCGCTCATCAACCACCAAGTTGCGAGCAATGCTGAAATCGCCCTTCAGGTATTGAGCATAAGGAATGCTTAGCAGTTTGTATTCGCCATCACTGTTTTTATTAGAGTTAACCATGTTGGAAATTGCATACAGCAGATTACCTGCCGACTCCACACCAAAACGAAGCGTATATGAACTCTTGTTTGGAACCTTACCAAAGCCTGTCATTTGTAAGCTATTGTAGGTATAACTAAAGCCCGTACTTAAGATTAATCGATCCTTGTAGTTGTATTCAAGAATATAATTATTCCCATTATTCAGGTAGTCATTCTTAAACTTCTCCGAAATAGTGGGCATATAGAGGTAGTTAATATCTAAGAGATCAATCCGAAATTGCTGTCCAGTCTTTTTCTGCCACTTGTAACTCCAATTTCCTGAAGTTTGGATTCGAGAAAACTCGGGACGTCTTTGATAATTATACTGAAGACCAAACTCTGTATTGGCTCTAATCTTCTGTCTAAAGTCTGATGAGAGAAAAGGAAATAAGAATCGTGGAAAGGTAATACTGGTTTCGGCTCCCAGCTCGTTGTAGTTTCTCTTATCATACCCTGGCAAATTGCTTATAGCCTCAAAAGCTCCTCGAAGACGAGCATTAAAGGTCTCAGAACCTTTGAATAAATTGCGGTGTTGAAAAGAAACGGCCGCAGCTGCCCCCAAATCTCCAGCTGAATTGGTTCCATCAATCTCAAAGCTTACCGATTTATCTTTTGCACGGGTCAAAAGAATATAAGCATTGAGTAGAGTGCTGTCCAAAGCATTCTCCACAAAGTTGATATTCGTATATTTTAGGGCACTGAATCTTCCTAGATTATTATAGGTACGCTGTACTTGTGAAGCATTATAGAGCGTGTCAGCTTTGATTGCCGAAGCTTCAGCAATGATTTTGGGCCTCATATAAAGCTTATCCTTAAAATATATTGGGATACCTTTATAATGCACAGAGTCATTGATTGAGATAGATTCAATACTAGCCGACTCAAGCAAATCGTAGTTAGCAATAAAGCTCACACTATTGACATTATATTGAGGATGCAGTTTGATTTCGTTGGAGAGTTTATCACGATAGGCATGCAAATGAAGTGTAAGATCAACTTCACGGCTATTTAGTACCGTATCGGCATGATAGGATATATAGTCTTTATTAAACTTATAATATCCTTCGTTAGCAAGCTTTCGTGTTATACGGTCCCTTTCAGCATCAAGTACAGAAACATTCAGGTTCATACCTGGCTTTAGGAGTGAATTTACTGAATCTCCTTGCAGTAAACTATCAATATGAGAGTCATTGATTAATCTAGAGACATTACGAACTATATAAGGCTCTCCAGCATCTATATCAAATGACAAAGTGAGCTTCTTTTTCTTAGTCGTAATATGTTGCTGCACTGTTGCACCAAGATATCCCATATTTTGTACGGCTTTCAGAATCTCAAACCTTGAACGATCAGCATCGGATTGGTTGTAAATAACTGGTGCATCTCCGATCTTTCTAAAAAACTTATTGTACCAGCGATTAGGATGCTTTTTCCCCGACATATTATACACATAAAGTGGAGTCTTAAATATACTAAACCAACGTGTATTGGGATGTTGACGAACATAAACACGCATTTCGCTGGGCTTAATAGATTTATCATCACTTGATATTTTCACCTCATCAAGAAGATATTCACCCTGTGGGACAAACTTAGTTGTCGAACAGGCCGAAAACAGTATCAGGGATAGTAGAATGAAAATCAGAGATGAAAAGCTCCGCATATACGATTATTATAGTAGGGTTATTTTAGAACAAAGATAATACCTCTTTTCGGCTTGTTAAAATTTATAGTCGGCTACTGTACTATATTTAAGAGACATAAATAAAATTGCGACTTTAATGGGCAAAGCCTAGTGAGATTCGTTAAATTTGCAATTCATTTATTTCAATTAATACATGTGTTATGGCTATTGGCAAAACTAAGATAAAATTTATCCGCTCATTGGAGCAAAAGAAGTACAGAAAAGAGTTTGGTTTGTTTGTTGCCGAAGGCCCCAAGCTTGTTGATGAACTGTATAATTATTTTGACTGCCACCTAATTGCTGCTACTAAAGAGTGGCTAAGGGCTCATCCAACCTATAAGGCCGACGAAGTGTACGAAATCACTCAAGAAGAACTGAGCAAGGCTAGTGCGCTTAAAACACCACAACAAGTCATTGCCCTTTTCAAGCAACCGACCTACCAATACGACGTGCGAGAAATAAATAAGGGGCTTTGCCTAGCGCTCGATGGTGTGCAAGACCCTGGTAACTTAGGCACAATCATTCGATTGGCCGATTGGTTTGGCATTGAACATGTGTTTTGCTCATTCGATACAGCCGATATATTCAATACCAAGACTATTCAGGCTACTATGGGCGGTATGGCTCGTGTCAAAGTATATTACGTTTGTCTAAAAGAGCTTATCAATTCACTCGATACCAATATACCCATCTACGGAACATTCTTAGACGGTGATGACCTATACGACAAATCATTGAGTAGTAGAGGCATCATAATTATGGGAAATGAAGGTAAAGGCATCAGTCCTGAACTTGAGCAATTAGTAACTGATAGATTGTACATTCCAAATCATCCGGTCAATCGTGAATCTGCTGAATCACTCAATGTTGCTATTGCCACTGCCATCACCTGTGCTGAGTTTAGAAGACAGGCTCGTGGCTAAACATAAATTCTTATTATATAAACAAATATGCGAGAATAGACTTGAATCTATTCTCGCATATTTGTTTATATCTGTACCCTTCATTATTGGGGATTCATTTATAACATCTTACTCTGTTTTATTATCCTCAGGATTCGATGCTTTTACCTGAGTTGAATCAGAAGGTAAAATTGCTTCTCCCGTAAGCTCATCTATAATAATAGAGTCATTCTTAAAGTGGTAACGCATCATCGATATCGAGTCGATCAACATTCGTGAATCTTTGCTTTGAGGAGGTAAATAAATAAAACCTTTAATATTCTTAATTGGTCCTAAGCTATCCGACTGCAAAATCAATCTCTTATTGCCTGTACCACTAACAGTTTCAGTTTTTAATAATAGCGAGTCATTTTCAAATTGAAGCCCCAATTGCATTACAGCAAAAGTCAAAGAGTCAAGTGCTTGCTCGTCTGAGAAATTGAAGTGAACATTCCACTCAATCTTATCTTTCTCATAAAAGTTTGAATCGATAGGTAGGGTAAAGGTCACTTTATTGTTAAGTGGCTTACCGTTTAGACGATAAACACGATGCCATGCCCAAACATCTACACTATCTCCTGAAATTGTAGTTAATGGTACATCGTATTGCCAAGCTACTAATTGATCTATTTCATCTTTTTGTGCAGAGAGTCGGGTACTTACATTTTCATAAATCTTCGCAATATCGTCAATATGGCGTGTATACCACTTCAACGAATAGTCAAATTGCTCTTTGGTTATATTGTGTTTAGCGTAAACATAATCAATGTAATATTCACGCGTATAACGCTTGGTGTACTCTTCGTCATCTCCGATAGCCTTAGCTATATGAAAATCATATAAGAAGGACTCCATCTTCTCTGGAGGTAACACATCACTAGGTTTTTGTGGTTTACAAGCGACAAAAACAACTAGCAGTACGAGAATAGAGGCTATTTTAGAAAACATATGCATCAGATGGTTTTATTTTGAAACAGTTTTATTCAAATACTTACCGTAAAATATCAACAATGCAATCATTCCACAGCTAATAGCAGCATCGGCAAAGTTAAAGATTGGACTAAAGAAGATAAACCGATCTCCACCCAAATAAGGCAACCATTGAGGCCAAGTAGTATCAATGATAGGAAAGTAAAACATATCGACTACTCTACCGTATAGAAGTGGAGCATATCCTCCCCCTTCGGGCATGAATGTTGCGATTTGAGAGTACGTACTATCATTAAATAGAACGCCATAGAACACACTATCTATAATATTTCCCATAGCACCAGCAAAAATCAAAGCAATACAAATGATATATCCTCTCTTTTTCTGCTCCTTGATGGTCTTTACTAAATACCAACCAATTAAAACAACAGCTACTAGACGGAATGAAGTTAAAAAGAGTTTACCTATAAACTCCATACCAAAAGCCATCCCGTTATTCTCTGTAAAATAGATATGAAACCAATCGGTTATACGAATGCTCTCATGCCAATACATATTGGTTTTGACCCATACTTTTAGAACTTGATCTATTATTAATACAGCTAAAATAGTAATCAAGGCCATTTTACCCTTAGACGAAGTTTTACCCATTAATTTATTTAAGTTAGATTATTTCTTTTAATAGTTCTCTATAAAATAAAAGTTGAAAGTTATCCACTACAAATCTAATTCGTATTGATAACCTCCAACTTTATATATTCTTATCAATGGATATTATCTTCTTTTTCGATCATCCATTTTTGCTTCTATGCTTAACGTAGCATGAGGCACGGCTCTTAAGCGCTCAGGTGGAATGAGTTTTCCAGTTACACGACATATTCCATAAGATTTATTTCGAATTCTCACAAGAGCTCCTTCTAAACCCTGAATAAACTTAAGCTGTCGTTGAGCTAAGCGACCAGTCTCCTCTTTTGAAAGAGTGCTTGCCCCATCTTCTAACACTTTGTAAGTTGGAGAGGTATCATCAGTATTGTTTCCATCTGTTCCTCTTATGCTTTGTGTCAAAAGATCGTAGTCCCGTTGAGCAAGTTCTAATTTGTCCATTATAATGGCACGGAATTCTTCTAATTCTTCGTCCGAATAACGAGTTTTTTCTGCCATGGCGAATAAGTTTTTAAGGTTCGTTAAATGGCTATATCGCTACAATTAGGCTTTAATAACTTGTATGGTTAAAGTACACTCATCTAAGTCTAACACTTCACCATTATCAATATTATTTACCAATTGTAATGATTCACCTAAAACTTGAGCACAAATATAGGCTTTATTTTCCTCAACCGCCTCATTTATGATATCATTTTTAGCTAAGATAATATTAATCTTATCGGTTATTTCAAAGCCACTTGCCTTACGAATATTTTGTATTCTGTTGACTAGTTCACGAGCAATTCCCTCTTTACGCAATTCTTCTGAAATCGTTACATCAAGAGCAATTGTAAGAGAACCCTCATTAGCAACTAACCAACCTGGTATATCCTCGCTGTAAACCTCTACATCCTCTAGAGAAAGCTCTGCAGGGCCATCAGCTAAAGTTAAAGCCAATGTTCCATTTTTCTCTAAACTAGTAATCTGGTTTTGCTCTAGGACGTCAACGACAGCAGCAAGTGCTTTCATGCGTTTGCCAAACTTAGGTCCAAGTTTTTTGAAGTCGCATTTGACACGCTTAACAAGAACGCCTGAAGTTTCGTCAACAAACTTAATTTCTTTGACATTAACTTCGTTCATGATAAGACTCTTCACAGCCTCAATATGAGATTTTTGCTCTTGATCCGTAGCAGGAATCATAATTCCTTGAAGAGGCTGTCTTACCTTGATATTAACCTTTCTACGAAGCGCTAAAACCATTGAAGTAGCTTGTTGGGCCAACTTCATTTGTTTTTCGAGTTGCTTATCAATTAATTTCTCATCGTATTCAGGGAATAGCGTCAAGTGAACAGACTCATCAGTCGATGAGCAAACCGAAGTCAAGTCGTGATAAAGCTGATCTGCAAAGAAAGGTGAGATTGGAGCCATAAGCTTAGACACCTCTACCAAACAAGTATAAAGTGTTTGGTAAGCAGCAATCTTATCTTTAGAATACTCACCACCCCAATAACGTTTACGATTCAAACGAACGTACCAGTTTGATAGGTTGTCATTTACAAAGTCACTAATCAAACGACCAGCCTTAGTAGGTTCGTAATCTTCTAAACAGGCATCTACTTCTTTAATTAGGGTGTTAAGTTCCGAAATGATCCAACGATCGATTTCTGGGCGCTCATTTACAGGAACCTGAGCATCTTCGTTACGGAAACCGTCAACGTTAGCATAAAGTGAGAAGAATGAATAAGTGTTGTATAGCGTTCCGAAGAACTTACGACGCACCTCATCAACTCCCTCTTCGTCAAACTTCAAGTTATCCCAAGGAGACGCATTGGTAACCATATACCAACGTAAAGGGTCTGAACCATGTTTTTCAATAGCCTCGAATGGATCAACTCCATTACCCAAACGTTTAGACATCTTGTTACCATTTTTATCTAATACAAGACCGTTCGAAATCACATTCTTATAAGCCTTGGTGTCAAATACCATAGTAGCAATTGCATGTAGGGTAAAGAACCAACCTCTAGTTTGATCAACTCCTTCAGCAATAAAATCTGCTGGATAAGTTATTTTATTATCTAGTAGCTCTTTATTTTCGAATGGATAGTGAATTTGAGCATAAGGCATAGCGCCTGAATCGAACCAAACGTCGATCAAGTCAGCTTCACGCTTCATCGCTTCGCCTGTTGATGAAACCAAAACGATATCGTCAACATAAGGGCGGTGCAAATCTATTTTTTCGTAGTTAGCAGCTGAGTAATCACCTGGTACGAAACCTTTATCTGCATAAGGGTTTGACTTCATGTAACCAGCAGCAACCGATTTTTCTATTTCATTATAAAGATGTTCTACCGACTCAATACAGATTTCTTCGGTACCTTCTTCGTTTCTCCAAATAGGCAATGGAGTACCCCAATATCTTGAACGGCTTAAATTCCAATCGTTAAGATTTTCAAGCCATTTACCGAAACGACCAGAACCAGTAGATTCGGGTTTCCAGTTAATCTCGTTGTTAAGCTCGATCATACGATCTTTACAAGCAGTCGAACGAATAAACCAACTATCAAGTGGATAGTATAGTACAGGTTTATCTGTGCGCCAGCAATGTGGGTAACTATGCGTTAATTTTTCGATTTTTAGAGTCTGACCGTTCTTCTTAAGAAGCATACAGATCTCAACATCCAACGATTCGTCATCTTCGGAGAGTTTAGGGTCATATGCATTTTTTACAAACTTACCTTCAAACTCTTTATATAGTTCCACATTAACGTGGTTCTTAACAAATTCTTCATCAAGCTCGCTGAGCAAATAGAACTTACCAGTCATATCGACCATCGGACGCAATTCACCTTTTTTGTTGATTAAGTGTAAAGGTGGAACTCCAGCATCTTTGGCTACTTGAGCATCATCAGCACCAAAAGTAGGTGCAATATGTACGATACCTGTTCCATCTTCGGTGGTTACGAAATCACCAGATACAACACAGAAAGCACCTTCTCCTGGATTTACCCAAGGAATAAGTTGCTCATACTCCATACCAACAAGATCAGTACCTTTGTAGTCGGCAACAACTTTGAAAGGGATAAGCTTATCACCTTCTTTGTAGTCGCTAAGAGCTAAATCGGCAGCTTTAGGGTTGAAGTAAGTATTGAGTAGGTTTTTAGCCAACACTACTGTTATAGGTTCGCCCGTATAAGGATTAAACGATTGAACGGCTACATAATCGATCTTAGGTCCAACACATAAAGCTGTATTCGATGGCAAAGTCCAAGGTGTAGTAGTCCAAGCAATAAAATAGGGTTTACCCCAACCTGTCATTTCAGCTTTAGGATTTTTAATCGCAAACTGAGCAACAGCTGTCGTATCTTTAACATCTCTATAGCAACCTGGTTGGTTTAACTCGTGAGAGCTAAGACCTGTTCCTGCTGCTGGAGAATAAGGTTGAATTGTATATCCTTTGTATAAGAAATTCTTATCGTGCATCTGCTTTAATAGCCACCATAAGGTTTCAATATATCTGTTGTCGTAAGTAATATAGGGATCATTCATGTCCACCCAGTAGCCTACCTTATGAGTAAGATCTTCCCACTCTTTGGTGTATTTCATGACGTCTTTACGACATTCTGCATTATAATCAGCTACAGAAATCTTCTTACCAATGTCCTCTTTAGTAATGCCCAATGCCTTTTCAACACTAAGCTCCACAGGTAGTCCGTGAGTATCCCAACCAGCTTTTCGTTTTACCTGAAAGCCTTTCATGGTTTTGTATCTACAGAAAATATCCTTAATTGTACGAGCCATTACGTGGTGAATACCTGGCATACCATTAGCAGATGGAGGCCCCTCGTAGAAAACGTAAGATGGACATCCCTCACGTTCGGTCATACTTTTAGAGAATACTTGATTCTCGTCCCATTTTTTAAGAATATCTTGATTAACCTTCGAAAGATTTAATTGAGAATATTCTGTAAATTTTTTACTCATTGTATTTCTGAATTTTATCTTTTACACAATTATTTTTAAATGCATATTCAATTAGAATGCAAATTTACAAAATCATTTGCTTTAAACATAAACAGATATAATATTTATTAGCTCAAAATTATGCTTATCCGTGATTTATAATTCATAATATTAAACCTTATCAAACTTCGTTTATCGTTTATTATAGAGCCTATAATTTATAAGTTCGATGTTTCTGGCATTCTACACGAGAAACAGCTACTACTCAGCTTTATTTTCTATATGCTTTGTAGGGCACTAGTTGAGCTAGAATATTTTTTTAAGTAAACTCTATTTTTTTGTCATATTAGGCTCTTTATGGAAGCCCTTCATTGATAACACATCAAACTTCTTAGCCTCTTAACCCCTAGCACCTACTCATAATACCAATGCGACTTACTCGTTTGGTCTAAACGAACCTTTGGTTTTAGTAGGCCCAAACAAGACAAATAAAGCCCTACTAAAACTCGAATGTTTTAGTAGGGCTTTAGCAAAATCTAGACAGTCTGATTTATTACACTCAGATTATAAGTCTTTCTATTTTATTTTTGCTCACTTAGGTAATTTGCAACACCTTCGTGTGTATCTTTTAGAGCAGTTTTACCTTTTGACCAGTTTGCTGGGCAAACTTCGCCAAACTCTTCAAAGTGTTGTAGAGCATCTACCACGCGGATAGCCTCATCAACGCTACGTCCCAAAGGAAGGTCGTTGATTACACAGTGACGAACTACACCTTTTTTATCAATTAAGAATAAACCACGGTAAGCTACAGGAGCACCTTCGCATACCCAGTTACCTTCTGCATCTGGAGCATATTTTCCAGCAAGCACACCAAACTTCTCGGAAATTTCTTTAGAGAAGTCAGCAACTAGAGGATATTTAACACCTTGGA
>QXGG01227762.1_pt1 | contig 41898 bp, 37 predicted proteins | sample 1982491 | NCBI WGS metagenome assembly QXGG01 (sample SAMN09924614, study PRJNA488089) | Wastewater metagenome, whole genome shotgun sequencing project. | isolation source: South African research farm wastewater | place: South Africa: Irene, Agricultural Research Council, Animal Production...
CGCCGATGATAGTAAGGTTCGCCCTCGCGAAAGTAGGTCATCGTCAGACTAATCACAAAACAAACGCCCTGAACTCAACACTCAGGGCGTTTGGCCGTGAACTACACACAAAAATTAAAAAAATAAAAACGCCGACCTGATGCTGCAAACAAGTTTCGTTTGTAATTCGGTCGGCGGTACGCGTGTTTAGGTTCGAGCGGGTATCAGCAGTTCGGCCTCGCCGTCAAGCACCATGGTCGAACCCACAGTGCAGACAGTCGTGAAAGTCGCGCGCCGCTTTTCCGTTTTGAGCTCCTTGACGGTCACTCGCGCCACGACTGTGTCGCCAATTTTCACCGGGGCTTTGAACTTGAGGTTCTGAGAGAGGTAGATGCAGCCTGGGCCAGGCAGACGCGTCCCGAAAACCGCCGAAATGAGGCCAGCTGAAAGCATGCCGTGCGCGATGCGGCCGCCGAACATGGTGCTGGCTGCGAATTCCTGATCCAGATGAACTGGGTTTGTGTCGCCGGATACGCCAGCAAACATAAGTATGTCGGCTTCACTGATCGTCCGAGAGACAAATGCGCTCATGCCGAGTTCAAGGTCTTCGAAGCGGTGGCCATAAACTTCACTGAAGTCGCGTTCGTTATTACTCATAGTTTCTCCTTTTTCAGAGGCGATTGAACAGAGGGTATGCCCAGAAGCTACAGACTCCGCAGCTGAAAATCAACCAGAAGTCTCGCGTTGTTCGGCCCGTCCTAGAGGCATGCCTTGCCAGTCATGTGCCTACGCTGCTGGATTCAGGCATTTTTCGCGTGACCAGCATCACGCGTCCGCTCGTCAAATTGAACTACGCTAGCTGCAGTAGATGGGTTGGTCTCACCACGGCGGTTTAGCCCCCCTCCGGCAACTTGGTTCCGTGGCTTGGTTCTTCTCTCAGAGGCGCAATATGCTGAAGGTTTTCAGTCATTACCTTCCCACGCATACCCTGCAGCAGGTTCTCTTAGATGCAGCGCTCCTTTTCATGGTCATTGTCGGAGCGATCGCGCTGCAGGCGGGGCCCGCCGTGCCCGAGTGGGCCGTTTGCATCCCTTCTGCGTTAGCGTTCGCGTCGATCATGATCACGCTCAATGCAGCGATGGGCTTGTACCGCCCGGTCTATCAGCGCTCTCGTCGACAGGCTTTTGCACGAGTGGCTCTTTCACTGGTCGTGAGCGTGCCCGTGGCCTACGTGATATTCCGGCTTCTACCATGGGCAGAGATCGCCCCGCGCCCCTTGCAAGTGAGCGTGCTTGTCCTCTTGTGCTCCTTGCTGATGATTCGCGGTCTGGTGAGCCAGCGGCAGGCAGCGGGCTTTTTCATTCCGCGGGTGCTCATTGTCGGCACCGGACGGGATGCGCTGAAGGTACATCATGATCTTACGCGGCCACTGCAGCGAAGCGTCGAGATTATTGGCTTTCTGCCCGTTAGTGGGGGTGAGCGTATCGAGGTGGAGCCGACGGGCGTGCTGCCTCCCGGGAGCCTAGTTGATGTGGTGCGCAAGCTGCGTGTCGATGAGGTGATCGTTGCGGTCCGCGAGCGACGGGGCGGGGTGCTGTCGCTGCGTGAACTGCTTGATTGCAAGCTCGCAGGCATTCGTATCCTTGACCTTTCATCCTTTTTCGAACGGCTGCAGGGGCAGATACGCCTTGATTCCTTGCGCGCCAGTTGGCTGATTTATGGGGACGGTTTTAGGCAGGGATGGGCACGGACGTTCGTGAAGCGATGTTTTGATCTTGTCGTAGGCACGTCGCTGCTGATCATTGCTTCCCCGGTCATGTTGCTTGCAGTCTTGGCGATCCTGATCGAGGATGGAGCGCCGATCTTTTATATGCAAGAGCGGGTCGGGCGTGGTGGAAAGACCTTCCGGGTGATCAAGTTCCGAAGCATGCGCAAGGATGCAGAGAAGGATGGCAAGCCGCGGTGGGCGAGTTCCAACGACGATCGGGTGACACGCGTGGGGCGCGTGATGCGTAAGCTGCGCATCGATGAACTGCCTCAACTCTTCAATGTGCTGGTGGGTGAGATGAGCCTCGTTGGCCCGCGCCCGGAGCGGCCCTATTTTGTCGATCAGCTGACACAGCAGATTCCATTCTATGCGGTGCGCCACTGCGTGAAACCCGGCGTGACCGGTTGGGCGCAAGTGCGCTATCAGTATGGCGCCTCGGTTGACGATGCTGCAGAGAAGCTGCAGTACGACCTGTACTACGTAAAGAATCACTCGCTCATCCTCGACACCCTGGTGCTCTTAGAGACGGTACGGGTTGTGTTGACCGGTGAAGGGGCGCACTGATTCGAGTTTTGTTCGCCGGTGGTCGGCCAAGAAGGCGATGCGCGCATACGGGCTTCGCTTAGCGTCTTGAGGGCGGGAGAATTTAGCGTGGGAGACGTCGCGACCTGGAGCTATGGGCTGGCGGCCTCCGCCTATTTTTTTTTCGGTCTGTACATTTTTTTTGCCTGGCGTGGTGCCTTGCCAGGGGGCGTACTGTTCGGCGCGGTCACGGTTTCCTTCATCTGGGCTGCGCTTTCTGCAGCTAACGCAGACGAACCAAGTGGTGGACTTGCGCTTGGCGCAGCCGTCTTCGATCTCCTGCGCAGTGGTGCCTGGTACGCGTTCCTGATCGTTCTCTCCCGCCCGCTCTGGTCAGGGCGCTTGCGCTGGCCTGCCCTACTCGCCTTGATTGTTTTTGTATTTCAGGGCGGCGCGCTGGCCTTTGAACTCCTGTTCGCTAGTGATCAGTTGCCATTGAGGCCGGTGTTGGCGACAGGGCTCGCGCAGGGGATCGTCGGGCTGATGCTCGTCGAACAACTCTATCGCGGTGTGCCGGAGCATTCTCGCTGGGGGATCAAACCGGCATGTCTGGCGCTCGCGGCGGGCTACACGTTCGAGCTTTACATTTTTGCTGACGCCTTCCTGTTTGCACGTATCGACGAGGACGTCTGGGCTGTACGCGGGATCGCGCACGCGCTGCTGGTCCCATTGATCGCGCTGTCGGGCACGCGCAGCCCGTCATGGACGCTGCGGATGGCGGTGTCGCGCGAGGTCGTTTTCCATTCCACCGCGCTGGCCGGGGCCGGTCTTTACCTGTTGGTGATCGCAGGTGCGGCTTACTACGTGCGCTATTTCGGGGGCGACTGGGGGCGAGCGCTGCAGATGACGCTGCTGTTCGCCGGCCTGGTGCTGCTCGGAGCATTGCTGTTTTCGGGGGCCTTGCGCGCGAAATTGCGGGTGCTCATCAGCAAGCATCTGTTTTCGTATCGCTATGACTATCGTAACGAGTGGTTGCGTTTCACCCAGGCGCTGTCCTCGGCGGATCAGGGCCTGGACCTCGGGCAGTCGGTGATCCGGGCGTTGTCCGATCTGGTGGAAAGCCCCGGTGGCGCGCTCTGGTTGGCGAATCCGTACGGTAACTGCACCATGCACTCGAGGCTCAACTACGCGCAACTGCAGGTGGCCGAGTCGCTCCAGTCTCCTTTCTGTCGTTTTCTTGAGGAGCGCGAGTGGATCGTAAACCTAGAGGAATTTCGGATGCGGCCCGAACGTTACGAGGGACTGGTGTTGCCGGAATGGCTCTCCCGGCTCGAGGATGCCTGGCTCGTGATTCCCCTCAAGGCGGGCGAGCGGCTTATCGGCTTCGTGATGCTCAGCTCGCCGCGAACCGCGTTCGAGATCGACTGGGAAGTGCTTGACCTCTTGAAAACTGCGCAGCGCCAGGCAGCGGGCTATCTCGACCGCATGCTGGCTGCCGATGCGCTCCTTGAAGCGCGCAAGTTCGACTCGTTCAACCGCATGTCCGCTTTTGTGGTGCATGACCTGAAGAACCTTGTCGCGCAATTGTCCTTGATGCTGAAGAACGCCGAGCGCCACCGTGACAATCCGGAGTTCCAGAAGGACATGCTGGAGACGGTGGTGCATGTCGAGTCCCGCATGCGTGGGTTGATGATGCAGTTGCAGGAAAAGCGCTCGATCGACCCGCCGCGTGCAGTGGACCTTGTGGCGCTGCTGGGAGCGGTACAGACCCACAAGAGCAAGCAGCGGCCGGGTGTGGTGCTCAGGCTCGAACACACCAGACCCTGCGAGGTGACGGCACACCCAGAGCGACTCGAAAGAATCATTGGGCATATCGTGCAAAATGCCCTCGACGCGACAAATCAGGGTGGTAGTGTGGCCATTACCGTGGAGCCTTCGGATGCAGGTCGGGTTCGTGTAGTTGTTGAGGATAATGGCTGCGGCATGAGTCCGGAGTTTGTTCGCGAACGCCTCTCGCGGCCCTTTCAGACCACCAAGGCCAGCGGAATGGGAATTGGCGTGTTCGAGACGCGCCAGTATCTGGAGGAAATCGGCGGCACGCTGCGTTACGACAGCGAGGTCGGTGTAGGAACGCGAGTCACGATCGAGCTTCCGATGACGCGCCTGACCACTGATGAATGCAAATGAGCAGGGATACCGTGAATTCGACGAGTGAGCAGCGCCGAACCCTCTTGATCGTGGAGGACGACCCCGCACTGCAGAAGCAGATGCGCTGGGCTTTCGACGCCTGTGACACCGTCGTTGCAGATGATCGTGAAAGTGCGATCAACCAATTGCGCAAGTATGAGCCTGCCGTGGTGACCATGGATCTCGGCTTGCCGCCTGCCCCCGACGATGTCACGGAAGGCTTCTGCCTGCTCCGCGAGATGCTGGCGCTCGCGCCCGATACCAAGGTGATCGTCCTCACCGGCCAGCACGATCGCGAAAATGCGGTCAAGGCTGTTGGCCTAGGCGCCTACGATTTCTTCGCCAAGCCTTTCGAGCCCGAGTTGCTCAGCCTCACCATCGATCGTGCGTTTCGCATGCACGACCTGCAACAGGAGAATGCCCGCCTGTCCGCGCTTGAGGGCAGCCCGCTGTCGGGGCTGCTGACACGCGATCCGGGCATGCTCAAGGTCTGCAGAACGATCGAAAAGCTTGCGTCGGCTTCGGTCACGGTTGCGCTGCATGGTGAAAGTGGGACGGGCAAGGAGATTCTGGCGCGCGGTCTGCATGCGCTGTCACCCAGAGCGGGCGAGCGCTTCGTGGCGATCAACTGTGCGGCGATCCCGGACGCCCTGCTCGAGAGCGAGCTCTTCGGCCATGAGAAGGGCGCCTTCACCGGCGCGGTGAAACGGACACCCGGCAAGATCGAGACTGCCCACCGCGGCACGCTGTTCCTCGATGAGATCGGCGATCTTCCGCTCGCCTTGCAGGCCAAGCTCCTGCGCTTTCTCCAGGAGCGCAAGATCGAGCGGATCGGCGGGCGGGAGGAGATCGCGGTCGATGTCCGTATTGTCTGTGCCACGCATCGCGACCTGAAGGCGCAAATCCAGACGGGCGACTTCCGTGAGGACCTGTACTACCGACTTGCCGAGATCGTGGTCGAGATTCCGCCACTGCGCGCGCGCGAGGGCGATGCCGCCTTGCTGGCGCATGCCTTCGTGCAGCGCGTGGCGCGCGAAAATGGCCGCAGGACACCGGTGCTGGCCGACGATGCCTTGTCGGCAATCGAGGCACACAAGTGGCCAGGCAATGTGCGCGAACTCGAGAACTGCGTGAAGCGCGCCGTGATCATGACCGAGGGCGACTGCATCACGGCGGACGACCTCGGCCTTCAGGCCACCGATGACGACCTCGAGCTTCTGAACCTGCGCGCGGTGCGTGAAAAGGCCGAGCGGAACGCTGTGCTGAAGGTCATCGCACGCACCAACGGAAATATCGCTCGTGCGGCCGAGATTCTCGGTATCAGCCGGCCCTCCCTGTATGACCTGCTCGGCCGCTTTGGCCTCAAGAAGGAGAATGTCGCGTGAGTGAGAAACTGAATGCATGGCGCCGTGCAGGACGGACCGGGCGTGCCCGCGCGGTTGTGATCGCGGCGCTGACTGCAGCATTGCTCGCGGGCTGCGGGCAGAGCCCCGAGGAGATGCTGGCATCGGCCAAGTCCTACATGGAAAAGCAGGACCTCGGTGCGGCAAGCATTCAGCTCAAGAACGCCTTGCAGGAGAATGGCAGTCTGACCGAAGCCCGCTTCCTGCTCGGTAGCATTCACGTCAGGCAGGGCGATTCGGCCGCGGCGGTTAAGGAACTGCAGCGCGCCCGCGACCTTGGCTACCCGCAAGAGCAGATTGCGCCCTTGTTGGCGCGTGCGCTTCTCGGGGCGGGCGAACTGGACAGGCTGCTGGCGGAGTTTGCCAGTACGCGCGTCGCGGACAAGGGTGCCCAGGGCATCATCCTCGCGGCACTCGGCGATGCCAACCTGGCCAAGCGCGATGCTGACAAGGCGCGCGCAGCCTACCTCGATGCCATTGAGGTGGATCCCGATCAGGTGGACGCCCGCATTGGGCTTGCCCGCACACACATGATCAATGCCGACCTCAAGGCTGCCGAGGACGAGGTGCGGGAAGCCATCAGGCGCAATCCGGCGAGCGCCGAGGCGCACGCGACGCTGGCCGACGTGCTGATCATGCGCAACGAGCCGGAGCAGTCGCTGCTGTCCTTGCGTGAGGCCATCCGGCTGGCGCCGCGCGCAGTCAATTACCACTTCGCGCATGTGTCGCAATTGCTTCGCCAGGGCAAGCTGTCCGAGGCGGAGAAGGCACTGAAGGCCATGCAGGCGGCGGCTCCATCCCACCTGTCGACACGTTATTTGCAGGGCTTGGTGCATTATCAGAACAATCGGCTGGTCGAGGCGCGCGACACCCTGCTCCAGGTCCTCAAGGAGGCGCCGCAGTACCTGCCGGCCGAACTGCTCGCCGGTACGGTGCTGGTGCGGCTCAACGAACATGTGACCGGGCGTGCCTACCTTGCGCGCGTGCTCGAACGCGCTCCGCGCGAGCCCATGGCACGTCGCACGATGGTCGCTTCGCATCTGGCTACGGGTGAAGCCGAACGTGCGCTCGAATTCCTGCAGCCACTGCTTCAGCAGGAGAATCCGGACCCCAGGCTGCTTGGGCTGGCCGGTCAGGTATTCCTTGCCAACGGCGATTTCGAGCGCTCGGAGGAGTACTTCGAGCGTGCCGCGCGCGTGGCACCGGATGATGCCCAGGCCCGCATGCGACTCGGTGTCGCGCGGTTGGCAGGTGGTGACTCCGCCGCCGCTTTCGCCGACCTGGAAAGCGCCGCGCAGATGGATGACGCGGCCATCCAGGCCGATCTGGCGCTGGTGATGGCGCATCTTCGCCGCGGCGAAACCGATAAAGCGCTCGAGGCCCATGCGCAACTCGAGCGCAAGCAGCCCGACAATCCGCTGGTCCATAACCTGCGTGGCGGGCTGATGCTTGCCAAGCGGGACGTCCCGGCGGCCCGTACAGCCTTCGAGAAGGCGCTGTCGATGCGGCCCGATTACCTGTCTGCGGCGATCAATCTGGCCCGTATCGATCTCGCAGCGCGTCGTCCGGACGATGCGCTGGCACGGATCAAGACGGTGATCGATCTCAACCCGAAGAACGTCGAGGCGTTGCTGGCGCTGGCCGAGTTGCAACGCGCCACGGGTGCCACGCCCGCCGTCGTGCTCGGCTCGCTCGAGCGTGCCGAAGCCGTGACCCCGGGAGCGGTTGCGCCCAACCTGGCGATCATCCAGCACCACTTGCGCCAGCGCGAGTTTCCGCGTGCGCTGCAAGTGGCCCAGAAAGTGGCGGCGGCTTACCCCGAGGACCCCCGAGTCGTGGAAGCGCTCGCCCGCACTCAGCTGGCCACGGGCGACAGTCAGCAAGCCATCTCCGCCCTCAACAAGCTTGCCAGCCTGCAGCCGCGCTCGACTCATCCCTTGTTGATGCTGGCCGACGTGCATCGCTCGCTCAAGAGCAACGATGCGGCCGAGCAGGCCCTGCGCCGGGCCTTGAGCATCTCGCCCGATGCGATCGATGCCCTGCAGCGCCTGATTGCGTTGCAACTGGAGGGCGGCAAGCGCGATGCTGCGCTGGTGCTTGCGCGCGATGCGCAGGCCCGCCAGCCCCAGCGCGCAGCAGGCTATCTACTTGAAGGCGAGATCCACGCCACGGGCGGTCAGTGGTCCGAGGCCGCGAAAGCCTACCGCAAGGCGCTCGACAACGGGGGTGGTGGCAATGCGGCCATGCGCCTGCATGCGGCGCTGCTGCGCGTCGAGCGCAAAGCCGATGCCGAGCGCCTGGCGTCCGACTGGCTGTCGAAGAACCCCACTGATCTGATGATGCGCGGCTATCTCGCCGAGCGGGCCCTGGCCGAAAAGCGCTACCCGGATGCCATGACCTTGTTCGGGCGGATGCACGAGATGGCACCTCAGAATGCGCTGATCCTCAACAATCTGGCGTGGACGGCCAAGGAACTCAAGGATCCGAAGGCGTTGGAGTATGGCGAGCAGGCTCTCCGCCTTGCCCCCGGGAATCCTGCAGTCATTGATACCGTCGGCATGATACAGGTCGAGCGTGGCGATTTCGATGCCGGTATTGCCAATCTCAGGCGCGCGGTCACGCTGGGACCGGAGTTGCTGCCGCTGCAGCTCAACCTGGCCAAGGCGCTCGCCCGGGCCGGCCGTGGCGCCGAGGCACGCACCCAACTCGATACCCTGCTGCCACGCCTCAGGACCGGGACGCTGCTGCACGACGAAGCGCTTGCCCTCCAAAAGACCCTCTGAACACTGAAACAACCCGAAGCAACAAGGAACACCAACATGACCACCATCGCCGTCATCGGTCTGGGCTACGTCGGCCTGCCGCTCGCCGTGGAGTTCGGCAAGAAATATCGCACCATCGGTTTCGATCTTTCCGCGGAGAAAGTTGCAGCTTATTGCGAGTTTCACGACCCCACCGGAGAGGTCCCGGCGGAGGACCTGCGCGCCGCCACCGAGCTCAGCTGCCACACTGACCCCGCCATGCTGCGCGAGGCTGATTTCATCGTCATCGCCGTGCCCACGCCGGTCGACGACGCGCACCAACCCGATTTCACCCCGCTGGTGAAGTCTTCCGAGATCGCCGGGCGCCACCTCAGGCGTGGCGCCATCGTTGTCTACGAGTCGACGGTCTATCCCGGCGCCACCGAAGAGGTCTGCATTCCCATCCTCGAGCGCGAGTCAGGCATGAAGTGGAAGCAGGACTTCTTCGTCGGCTACTCGCCCGAGCGCATCAACCCGGGCGACAAAGAACGCACGGTCACCAAGATCCTCAAGGTCGTCTCCGGCGATACGCCTGAGACCTTGGCTAAGGTGCAGGAAGTCTACGGTTCGGTGATCACCGCCGGGGTCTATCCCGCCAGTTCGATCAAGGTTGCCGAGGCCGCAAAAGTGATCGAGAACACCCAGCGCGACCTCAACATCGCGCTGATGAACGAACTCGCGGTGATCTTCCGCAGGATGGGCATCGACACGATGGAAGTGCTCGAGGCCGCTGGCACCAAGTGGAATTTCCTGCCTTTCCGCCCGGGCCTGGTCGGTGGTCACTGCATCGGTGTCGATCCTTACTACCTGACGCACAAGGCGGACAAGCTTGGTTATCACCCCCAGGTCATCCTGGCGGGGCGCCGCATCAACGATGGCATGGGCAAGTACGTGGCCGAGCAGACCGTCAAGGAGATGATCGCCACCGGCTCCAGCATCAAAGGCGCCAGCGTCATCGTGCTGGGGCTCACCTTCAAGGAAAACTGCCCTGATCTGCGCAACAGCAAGGTCATCGACGTGATCCGCGAGCTGCAAAGCTACGGCTGCAAGGTCCATGTGCATGATCCGGTGGCGGCCTCGGCCGAGGCTGAACAGGAATACAACGTTCGCTTGGCACGCTGGGACGAACTGCCGGTGGCCGACGCAGTCGTTGCCGCGGTGGCACACCGTGAATACCTCGACATGCCGCTGCCGACACTGCTTGAAAAACTCACCCCGGGCGGCGTCTTTACGGATGTGAAGTCGAGCTACAAGCCTTCGGCCTTGCGAGAGGCGGGTGTGCGGCTCTGGCGGCTCTGAGCATCGGTCATACGGGGATACGGTGAAGAAAAAGCGCCATTCAAGCGTCCAACGCGCAGCGGGGCAGAGGCGGACGTCGTTCATGCTTCGCGCCGGGCGGGCCATAGGCCTGGCGATCGCGCTTTCCTGCTCGGTGCCCGCCGTGGCTGCCGGTGAAGGGCTGATTGCGCAGGCCTTCGCAGAGCAGGCGCGGTATCTGACGAGCGAGGCGCTGCGCTACGAACATGGTGAGGGCGTGCCCCGCGACCAGACTTATGCTGCGCGCCTGTACTGCGAATCGGCCCGCCTGGGTGATCAGGAAGGGATGTATGCGCTGGGCTGGATGTATGCGAATGGGCGCGGCATCGAGCGCAATGACGATTTCGCGGCCAGTTTGTTCGCGCTGGCCGCACAAAAGGGCAACGCACACGCCGCCCGCATGCAGCGCTACACCGGTGAAGCCACCGGTGTGCTGCCCGAATGCATGCAGACTCCATCGACGCTCCTCGTTCAGCGCTGGCCCATCGATGCGCTGATTGCACGTCTGCCGCTGGCGCGCCAGCAAGTGGCGCACTTGCTGGCTGAACTTGCGCCCGAATACGGCATTCACGCACAACTTGCGCTCGCGATCGGCCTGACCGAGTCTGCGCTCGATCCGCAGGCGGTTTCACCCAAGAACGCCATGGGCGTGATGCAGTTGATTCCCGAGACCGCCGAGCGCTTCAAGGTCGGCAATGTCTTCGACCCTGAGCAGAACATCCGTGGCGGGCTCGCCTATCTGCGCTGGTTGCTTGCATATTTCGAAGGTGACATCGCACTTGCGGCGGCCGGCTACAACGCGGGTGAGGGAGCGGTCGATCGCCATGGCGGGGTACCGCCCTACCCGGAGACGCGAGCCTATGTCGAGCGCATCCTGCACAATGTCGGCGAGGGGCGTCATCCCTACGACAGCAAGGTGGTCTCACCGAGCCGGATGCTGCGCACCTTACGCCTGGCCAGTCAGGAGGATCACGGCACATGACGGATTGCGCGATCACGGGCTCGTACGGGGCTGGGGGGCGGCGCGGGTTTCTGCGCTACGCGTTGGCCCTGCCTGCGCTGACGAGTCTCGTGCCGCCAGCGAGCGCAAATCTGCTCGTGACGGTGCCGCGCATCAAGCCTTCGGTCGTTGCGGTCGGCACCTATCAGCGCACGCGCAGTCCGGCCTTCCGGTTTCATGGCACCGGCTTTGTCGTCGGCAATGGGCTGCTGATTGCCACAAATGCGCATGTCGTGCCCGGGCGTCTGGATGCCGACAAGATGGAGACGCTGGTGATCGTGGTGCCGGGCGATGGTGAGACCGGCGCCATCCGTCCTGTGCGCGTCGTGGCCAGTGAACCCAGCCGCGATCTGGTGGTGTTGCGTCTCGAGGGCGGGCCTGCGCTGCCCGCCCTGCACCTTGGGCCCAGCGCGCAGGTGCTCGAAGGCCAGGAGGTCGCCTTTACCGGCTTTCCGATCGGCAACGTACTGGGCATGACGCCGGTCACACACCGCGGCATCGTGTCGGCAATCACGCCGATCGGCATTCCGCAGGCCAATGCGCGCAACCTCAATCCGGCCCTGATCCGCCGTCTGGCCCAGGACGTCTTTCGTGTCTATCAGCTCGATGCCACCGCCTACCCGGGCAATAGCGGCAGTCCGCTTTACGATCCGGCCAGCGGCGAGGTGCTGGGAGTCATGAACATGGTGTTCGTGAAGTCCACGAAGGAGAACGTGCTGTCGGATCCCTCCGGCATCAGTTACGCGATCCCCGCCGAATACCTCTGGCGCCTGCTCGCCGAGGTGAGATAAAGCCTGCTCCCGCGGCTATTTCAACGCTGCGGGTCACCCAGGAGGGTGTCTGCGAGCGCAGTCGGCGACGCCACGGCGTGCCAGTGCGGCGTCATCTCGGCGGGCGTCAGGCTACCGTAGCCCCAGGTTGCAGCGATGAAGGCCAAGCCATTGGCATCCGCCGATTCGCCATCCTCGCTGCGGTCCCCGACATACACCGCCTGATCGCGTGCGATGGCCCGGTCCTGCATCAGGCGCGCGATCATAGCCGCCTTGTGCGGTAGCCGCGGCTCAAAGAGGTCGAGCGCGTACACTGTCGCAAAGTGGTCTGCCCAGCCCAGGTGAGCCAGGATCAGCCGGGTGGGCAGCAGGCGCTTGTTGGTGGCGATCGACAGTGTGCAGCCCGCGTCCGTGAGCCGCTGTAGCATCTCGCCCACGCCTTCATAGGCAGCGGTCTGGCGATAGCCGGTGGTGTCGTAACTGGCCTTGAAGCCTGCGGCGAGCGGCTCGATCACCTGGGTGTCGGTCGTGCCTGCCAACCGCTGCAGGGTCTCGAGCAGCGGCGGCCCGACGATCGAGGTGTCGATCGGAACCACCGGCTCGCGACCGGCCGCCGCGAACGCGTCGCGATAGCTGGCGAGGATAGCGGGGGCGGAGTCGATCAGGGTGCCGTCGAGGTCGAACAGCACGTGCGCGTAGCGGGGCATGGATGCAGGCACCGGAAGTGCGGTCGTCGGCATGTGGACCGCAGGCGTGAGGGTGGTCCGTCACCAGGAATCGAACTTCGGATCAGGGACCAGTGTTTATGCACCTTTTCATCGGTGCGGTTTTCCGTATACCCCCAAAAATACCCCCAGCCGGAAGGGGTTGGGCGTCGATTTGCGGGGTGATGCGATTCTGCCACCAGCCCCCCGGCTACGCCAGCTCACGCCTGCGCCCATGCCTGCCGCAGCGCCTGACCGCCCGCTCGGGCCTGGGCCACGCGGGCGCCGAAGTCCCGCCAGGTCTCACCTGGTCGAGCGGTGAGGCCCAGGCGGGCACCGACCTGCAGCAGCCGATGGTCTTCGCCCTCGGCGCAGGCCGGGCGCGGTGGTATCGGCCTGGTTGGTTCCTCTGCAGACCGTTGTGGGCGTCGAGTGGCGCGGGCGAAGTTATCCACAGCCGGCCGTAGCGTTACGGTGGGGTTTTGAATTTCATAACCGTTAACATGTGCCCGGTTCTGCGTTTGCTGCGGTGCGTCATCCGTGCCCGGTTCGGCCTGCATCGCCAGTGCCGGCGCGGCGTTTCCGGCGCCCGGTTCTGTGGATGAACCCGCGCCCTCACCGTGCCCGGTATGCGCAGGGCGAGCGCGGGCGGTCAGTGCCAGTGGGAGCCGAAAAACGAGCCTGTCGCCAGGCAGGCGGCGCAACAGGCCGATGCGGCGCAGGCGGTCGAGGGCGTTGCGGATCTCCTTCTCGGTGGGCTGGGTGATCTGCGTCCCGGCACCTCGCGGCGTGTGGGTCTCGCAGGCGCGCGCCAGGCCGGCCAGGCTGATCGGCGTGCTGCGGCCAACCTCCCCGGTCAGGTAGTCCATCGCGGTGCGCAGCACCAGGTAGAGCGCAACGGCCAGCGGGCCGGCGCCGAAGAGCCTGTCGACCTCGGTGTCGGTGAGTGCGATCAGGCGGGCGGTCATGGCTTCGCCTCTTGGTGCGCGCGCTCCTTGCGCCGCTTGCGCTCGAACCGGGCCTCGTCGCCCACATAGGTCAGGGCGGCGATAACGTCGGTGCAGTGCGCGACGTGGAACAGCAGCATTGCCACGCTGTCGCGGTCAGCGAAGCCATTCCCCCCTTCGTCGGTCGCCACCAGACACCCGATAGCCTCGCAAACCCTGCTGAGGTTCTGCGACTCGGTGCTTGCGATCTCGTTGAAGTCGGCAATCGACTCCAGCTCGTCGGGGCCGAGGTGTTCGCGGGCAGCGGAAAACATGTACGCCAGCTTCCCGTAGACGGTGGTTTCCATGTCCTCAGTCCTCCAGGGCGGCGATGACGGTGGCGGGCGCGTGCTCGGCAAGCATGGCCTCCGCGGTGTCGGCGTCAATGGTGCCGACGAGGGCGAAGCCAGCCAGGGCGGCCAACAGGAACAGGGCCTCACGCATGATCGGCACCTCCGGCGGCGGCCAGGGCGGCGCGGGCTTCGGCGAGCGCGCGATCTGCGGCGGCGATCAGGTCGAGGATGCGCTCGGGGGTGGCGCTGGGGTCGAACTGCGCCACAACAGCGGCGGCGACAGAAAAGGTCTCAGCGTGCTTGAGCGCGTCGAGTAGTGCGGGGGTTTTCGGGGTGGCGCTCGGCGCGGATGTGCGCGGGCCGTGGGCGGCGTTGGTGCCGGTGTGCATGGTCGTACTCCAGTGCTTGCGGTTTTGAACTCCGCTCCCCGACGCCAATCGGGGTGGGCGGAACCGTGTAGGTTGGCGTACCGGGCACTGGGTCCGGCGAGTCTTTCGACTCCCTACACGGTCCGCCCATAGAACAGGTGCGACCATGCGGTGGACGTAAAAAATCCGCCAGGGTGGCGGAATCGTCCGCCAGTGCATTCCGGGACGCCAATCCCGGCCACCGTTGTCTTCAGTGGCATGCAGATGATGCGCCGTGATGCCGGTCACGGTCAAGCGGTACGTCGATACATCCCCGGCGCGCCAGAGCGGGCCACAGGCGGCGCACAGGGGCGCGGTGAAGTCGTTACAGCGTAACCGTCAGCGCCTTGGGCGGGCCGTTTGCTCAGAGGCGGCGTCAAAGAATGGGTCACACAAAGCAGGCGGCGCTCGGTGCTTGGGCCGGGAAGCGGTAATCTTCCTCGCTTGTCTCAATACCTCGACCGCGACGAGTGCGATCACCGCAACCAGCAAAGCGGGATGGATCGCCCACAGGAAGAAGGCGTAAATGGCGACGAAGAAAGCGTTGATGAGCGCGAACACGACATTGAGCATGGGTTGAGTATGGCAGGCCAAAGCCAAGTGCGCAGCGCGGTTGTGTGGAGCGGTCACAGCCAGTTCAGCGCCTCGGCCATCTGTCGAGCTGTGCTTTCGTGCCCGAGCATGCTGGCGGCCAGCGTGGCGGCGTCCCGGTCGGGAAAGCGGGCCGTCCAGAAGCGACAGGTTGTGTCGGAGGCGGCCAGCTCACCGCAGGCGTTCAGGCGCTTTTGAAGCGTGCTAGGCGGGAGGCGGGCGTTCGCCCTGGTGCAGCGCAGGCAGAGCGCGAAGAGCACCGCGACCCCATCGAAGACGCCGTGATGCACGGCGGTGATCGTGCCAGGGAGGCGGCAGCAGGGGCAGCAGCGCATGGTTTTTCTCATGGGGAAGGTCCTGCCATTGCTCCGCGATCATCGGCACGGGCCAGGCGGCAGGAAGTGCGGTATGGAAGGGCCGCGCCTGGTGCCTTTCGGCTGCGTCCTGTCTTTGCATCGCCACACAAAGGATCTCGTGCAATGCCCTGACGGCAGGTTCCGCAGAGCCTCTGGACAAGCTCGGCGGCAGGTGGTCGCCCATAGAACCGACATTGCCTTACGGCGACACGCACAAGCTATGGGCAACCTCTCTCGCTCGGACGTGCAACGATCTAGCGCGTCAGTGTGGCGCCGTTCATCCCTTTGGCTTGGTATCCAAGTCGATCCAGCTCGCGTTCTATTGCTGAGTCATCTCGATTTGTGCGTTTGAAGATGTCGTCAGCAAGCGCCGTCAATCTGCGACCCTGCAAACTGTCGGGGTTGCAGTTCATAAGGCGCGCGATCAATTCTGATTTTTCCATGGCATTAAACGGTGACGATGTCTTTCACTCGGACGAACGATTCGGGGTGACGCACGGCGAAGTCCACATCGGTCATTGCGACGATCCGCATGGCACCGCTGGTGCTCATGCTGTACGGGTCGACCAGCAGTTCGATGCCGCCGCCCCACTGCCCGATGACCAGGTCTTGCCAGGCGCCGTAAATCATCGACGAGAGGTCGGTTCCGGTGCCTTTGGTGAGGTCGCTTGGCATGTGGGTGGTTGCAACAGCACGGGTGCCGCCGATGAGTCCCTCTCCGATCAGCTCGCGCTGCGGTGCGTTTTTCCAAATGAAGTTGGCGCCAGGTGCGGCGATTTCCTGTGTCATTTGCAGCTTGCCGCGAACCTGCCGGGTCGTGACGTATGCAGCACGGGATTCATCCGCGTTTTCGGATGCGACAATCGTTTCAAGATTAACCAGGTCGGGCCAAGTCAGTGCAGCGCCGTCCGTTCCCAGCTCGATCAGTTGCACATCGGTGTTGTTGAGGATGCCAAGCGGCTCGTTGTCGGCGCCCGATCCGTTCAGGATTACGCGGTCCAGCTCTTGACCCAAGCTAGTGCGCAGGTCGGCCATCACAAAGGCGCCGATATCGATCGAGGACTGTAGAACCATCCGGCGCGAGATGTCGCTGTAGGCGCCAAGCGTTTTGGGCGACATGGGCACCTGGTCAAAAGCGGGCTGGCTTTCGGTCGGCTCGCCGTTTTCGGCCAGCCAGTAGTGCGAGGCGCTTGCGGTTTGACGGGGAATGGCAACCTTGCCCACCAGGCCGGGGATGACGGTTGCGCCAAGGCTGGCGACCAGGGACGCCGGGCGCAGCATTTCGATGAAATTGTTCGACAGCAGGTTGGTGGCGACCAGGTTGCCGCCAGCAGTCGGAGTGCCGACGTTCAGACCACGGCCCATCACCTCAAACGGGACGATCACGCCGTTTGTGCGTTTGCCAGTGCGATTGGCAAGCTCTTGGCTCACCTCAAGCTCAAGGCCGCAGTCGTCCGGCGAAGACGTGACCATGCCTTTGACCAGGCGGCCAAAGTCGTAACGGTTGAGGGCGTGCTGAAAATCAGACGTGTACATTTCGGGTGGTTCCTCTGGCCTTGTCGGCCTCAATGATTCGGTAGATTTGCCGTTCGGAAAGGCGAACGGGGAAGGTCATCTTTGCAATTTCAGATGCCGACATGCCTTCTTTACGAAGTGCAAGAACAACGTCCTTGATCTTGCCGTCATGCGACATCGGAACTGCCAATGACTCCCCGCCGAAGCAGCGAACCACGAGGCCGGCACGGTCCTCACCAAGTGCGTCACACAACCTGGTCCATGCGGTGCCCGTTCGTTGCTTGGGGATGTTGATGCGACTGCCCCCGAATGCTTCTCGGAGCAGGCGGGCTGTTACCGGGTCGAGGTAGTCGTCAATCATTGGCATGTCTCGATTCTCGGAGTCTGGGTGCAGTGAGTCTTGCTGACGTTTGGCAGGATCGGCGCTCATGCTTCGGGCGACCTGTGCCCTTTGATGTCGAGCGCGGCGCCGTCGCAGTCCCTGGAAAGCTGATCGAGCGCAAGCGCCACCTCAGCGCTGATGATTTGGTGGCAGGCGTGCGGGTCGGCCTCGGCGGCGATGCGGTCGGAGAGCTTGTCCGCCAGGCGTTCGAGCGCGGTGCGGAAGTTGATGCCGATCCGAGCCATAGCGAGCACCACGCCATCTGTGTCGCACAGCTCGCCAGCTCGGCGGCGTTCTTCCATGCTGGCAAGGTTCGCGTTGTGATGCGCGAGGCGAGCACGCTCCGTCGCCAGGTCGTGATTGCCCTCCGTGGCACGGCCTGCGGCCTTCTCGCGGAGGTGGTCGCAGTACATGGCTGACCACTCGTGGATGGTTCCGTCCGCGTTGATGATTCCGCGCGCCAGCAGACCGGAGACTGCTGGCTGGCTGATGCCCACCAGGGCGGCGAATTCAGCCTGTGTCGGTCGATAGCTCATGTCAATCATATAACCCCCTTGAGGATAGTCTGAGGCTAGCGTAAAAGCGCGGCCGAGATTACCCGCACGGTCTGGGGCCAGGGAGTACCTTGGCCTCGGAGCAGGTGCATGTCGTTACGCATGCGCGCTCGGCGGCGGCGATTCTCTTTGTGCCTTACGAAAGATACGAATTTGACGAAAGATCAGTAACGGCGCGGGTTTCAGGGACGATGGAAGGTACTTACAAAGGTACGAAGGAAGGTTTGAACCGCTGGTCGTGCTTCCTTAATTCGTACTTCCTTCGTAATTCCTTCGTCCTGCTATCCCTTGTCCTGTCTGTTCTTTCGTCTCTTTCGTCTCTTTCGTTCCTGCGCGCGACTTTTACTGCGGTTTGTCGGCGGGGTAGTAGCGCACCGGGGCACGGCCGGTGGTGCGTGCTTCCTTGCGGGCCACCACGAGCGGTGGTGCGAGGTTGAGCAGGGTTTCGAGTGCGGCGCGCACTTCCTTGGATCGGTTGCCCTGGTAGTGCTTTTGCAGCTCGGTCGCAGTGATGCCAGGCCGTGCGGCGATGACCTGCAGGACTTCGCGCGCGAACGGGTCAAGCTCGTCGTCCCCATCGCCGGATCGAAACACGAAGGCGGCGCTCTCGATCCAGTAGTCCACCCAGGCGATTGCGGCTCTCAGGTCGCACGGCTCGATCTCGTCCCGCTGGTCGAGCAGACAAAAAATCATGGCGAGCTGCCTGGCGTAGATTTCGGTTCGGGCGAGCAGGGCGCCGATCTTGCCTTCGCGGTCTCGGGTCAGGCGCGGATAGGTATCGCACCACATCTCAGCCGCCTCATCGCTCAGGCCGACTTCATGCGTGCAGTTGCCGAACGGTTCGCCTCGAACAGCGGCATGTGCAGCGTCGGCGATGCGCGCGGCGATGTCGTCCACGTCGGCGTCGGTGGTGCGCGTCGGCAGCGGGACGAGTTGCGGCCGGTAGACGAACAGAACCATCATCCGGTTAAGCAGGCCGTTCGCTGCATCGCCGTCGGTTGCACGCTCACGCAGCTCGTGCCCGGTGATGTGCCCGACGATCACCACATGCGGCGAGCTGGCGCGTGTGGGTGCGGACTTGGTTAGCGGCTCCAGGTCGCGCCCGTCCCAGAGGTTGCGAACGGTGGCGGATAACGTATTGCCTTCGCGGCGGCAGTGGGCGAGCACGTTCGCAAACTCCGACTCGATGACAAGGAGTCGCTTATCGAGCACACCGGGGTCGGCGCCCTTGCCGTTTTCGTCGGGCTCTTTGCCGTCACGGATGGCCCAGGCAATCCCTTCACCCGTCGACAGTCCGCCCGCATGGATGCGCAGGCGCTCGTCCATCTGCAGGCGCTTGGCGAAGATCGCATCCACCTGGTTGAATATCCGCCTTGGTAGGTTCTCGGCGGTACCTTTGCGGGCCTTGCCGGACTTGCCTGTGACGATGAGGAAGGGGCGGCAGTGCAGGACGGCATCCCCCACGCGCTGGAAGGGCGCGCGCCCCACCATCGCTGAGAACCACGCGAGGACGTTGGCGGCGACCGCAACGGGGTGCGCTTCACTGTTGCGGCACGCCAGGTCGCAAATACGCTTGAGCAGCGGCGGGAACCCCTCGTCGCGCATCTGGGGCGGGGCAAGCGGGCCAGCCTCTTCCTTGAGGCGGTTGGCGGCGGCTTTCTTGTGACTTTCAAGGTGTCGCCGGATCTCGCTCGGGTAGACGCCCGCCTCTTTTGCAAGCCGAGACAGAATCGCGGCGGCTTGGGGGGCGTCCTGATCCTCCAGCCTGGCGAGGGCGCCCATCGTGGTGTTGTCAAACGCCAGCGCTGGATCTTGTCGGGCGGCCGGTGTGAGGCTGCGCAGGAAATCGCCGGGACTATTTTGCATTGAACGGCCTCCGGTCGAATTCGTCCGTTTCGCCGGCCAGCGCCGTCCAGGCAGTGACCAGTAGGGCGGCGGCGGCGTCAGACTGCGTTTCCTCGCGGAATCGACGAAAGGCGAGTAGAACCCTTGCGGCGTTGCGCTCGTCGCAGATCCGCCAGGTGCGGGCGTCAATCTCCCGCCAGCGGCGAAGTGAATCTTTCATCTCGACACCTCCGCCAGCAGTACGGCGGCCAGCAGGGCCAGCCAAGCGAGCGGCTCGGGCGCGATGCGACCGTGCTCACCTCGCTTGCGGGCGATGGCGTCGGCGCGGGTGCGCCGCTTGGATTTGCCGCGGAAACGAGCGGGCTTTTCAGAGCGCCAGGTCAGGGGGTTGTAGATGCCGCGGGCAGGCGTGGGTGCGGTAGAATCCGAGGTGCTAAACGCTTGGGGTGCGGCCTGGTCAGGGCTTTGCGCCCCTTCTTTTTTTGCGGTCATGGTTGCCGGCCTCTTATGCTGCTTGCAGGCCGGAGAGATACGCGCGGATTTCTCCGACGCGAAACCGGGTCGAGTTTGGCCCTGTCTTGAGAGGGGCAGCCAGCTTCCCCGTGCGGGCATCACGCCATATGGAGGAGGGGGACCTCCCCAGGACGGCCGCCACGGTCTTGACATCGATCAGCGCGCTATCGGGCAGATCGTCGAAATTAACCAAGGCGGGTGGAATGTTTTTCGGTGGCATCGCTTTCTCCGTGCTGCGCCGGGGTGGCGCGTCATGGGCAGATGCTCCGACACAAAGCGTAAAGCGGATAAGGCAAAGCGCGAACGCTCGGACAGCACCAGGCGCACGCTTGTCAGGCTTTCTTGCGCGCTCCCAGGTCGATGACCTCGCCGTTCTTGCGCAGCCGGTCGATGTAGTCTGCCCAGCCCTGCATCATCGTCGCCCGCTCGGCCAGGAATTGCGCGTGATGGCTGTAGGCGGCGAACACCTGCTTGCGCTCGCGGTGCGCGAGCTGGCGGTCGATCACGTCGGGGCGATAGCCCAGCTCCAGTAAGGCGCCGGTCGCGGTGGCGCGGAAGCCGTGTCCCGTCACCTCGTGCGCCTGGTAGCCCATCGCGCGCAATGCGCTGTTGATGGTGCCGTCACTGATTGGCCTGCCTTGGCCGTTGCGGTTCGGGAAGAGTAGGTCACTGCCTGCGGAGTGGTCCTGCAGCTCGCGCAGCAGCGCGACAGCCTGGTGCGCCAGGGGGACGATGTGCGCTTCCTTCATCTTCATGCCGACCAGCCCCCGGCTGCGGTCTCGTTCGGCTGGGATCGTCCACACAGCGTTGTCGAGGTCGAACTCCGGCCATTGCGCGCAGCGCAGCTCACCAGGGCGAACGAAGGTCAGTACGAGCAGTTCAATTGCGATCTTGATGGGCCGACCGATGCGTACCGCTTCCAGGCGAATGAAGAAGTCCCGCAGCTCGGCGGCGCGTAGCGCGGGTCGGCGTTTCTCGACGTGCGGTACGCCAGCTCGGTACAGACCTTCAGCCGGGTTGTTCTCTGCCAGGCCAGAGGCGATTGCGTAGACGTAAATTTCGGCGATGCGTGCCCGGATGCGCTTCGCCATCTCGGTTGTGCCCTTGGCCTCGATCTTGCGCACCACGGAGAGCACGTCAGGGGGCTTGATCGCGTCCAGGGGCTTGCTGCCGATGTGCGGGAAGGCGTGGATCTCGAGAGACCGTATAGCGTGGCTGGCGGTGCCTTCCGTGCGGGCGGTGCGCCACTTGTCCCACCAGGCGCGTGCAACAGTCTCGAAAGAGTTCTCACGCCGCACCTCTGCCGATCTGCGCGCCTCCTTTTTTGCTTCGCCGGGGTCGGTGCCGGCCGCAAGTTGCTCGCGTGCCTGGTCCCGCAGCTTGCGCGCTGCAGCCAGGCCAACATCGGGGTATCGACCGAGCGCGAGCACCTTCTCCTTGCCGTCGAACCGATACTTGAAGCGCCACAACTTGCCGCCTGCGGGCTGCACGAGCAGGAACAATCCGCGCTCGTCGGCCATTTTGTGGGGCTTGGCTTGCGGCTTCGCCTGCCGCACGGCGGTGTCGGTCAAGGGCATGGTGGCAATCTCATTGTCATTTTTGGGGGTATTTTTCAGGGGGTATCCCAAATGTCATTCAAGATACCCCCAAGAATACCCCCAGAAATGGGGGTATGGCATGCTTTCGGATAGTACAGCGTGACACAAGAAAAAACCCGCAAAGCCTTGAGCTGTGCGGGTTTTTGGTCTTTTTTGCTACGGGGTGATACAGCGAATTGGTCCCGTCACCAGGAATCGAACCTGGATCTGGCGCTTAGGAGGCGCCCGTTCTATCCATTGAACTATGACGAGACTCAGGGCCGGCATTCTAGCCGTTCGGACGCGTTGGACCAAGTGCGGGATCGTCCGCGCGCGGCGGGAACAGGAACGCGCCCGGTGCGAGCAGCAGGCGCTTGGCCAGCAGGCCGCCGAGGCTGCGACCCTGCTCGAAGCTGATCCGGCGGGCCCGCATCGCCACGCTCAAGGTCAGCATGAAGCTCACCAGCAGGTTGGTCACGCCGATCAGCAGCACTCCCGCGAAGGCGATCGCGACCGTGGTCGCCGGAATCGAAAAGTCGAGCGCCGCGGACGCATACCCGAGGTAGGCCGATGAGAACGCAATGTGGCGGATGTCGATCGGGAGCCCGAACAGCACGCCAAGGCCTGTTGCGCCGCCGAGCAGGAAGCCGAAGAAGAAGTTGCCCGCGAGCGCACCGATGTTCTGCTCGACGTAGGCTGCGAAACGTTCGCTGCCCGTTTCACCGAACAGCCGGCGCAGGCCGCGCATCTGGCGCAGGCGTTGCGGCACGCGGTTGTACGCCGACAGGTTGTCGTAGTACGCGGCGATCAGTCCTGACATGAACAGGCACACTCCCGCGATGGCCGCGAACAGCAGCGCGCCGCCGCGCGGGTCGATCTCGTCGAGCAGCACCTGCGCTTTCTCGGGCGAGACGAAGTGCTCGCCGGTGCCGAGCTTGATCAGCAGGCCCACGCCCAGCGCCACCGGGATGGCCACGCCGATGTTGCCCAGGATGGCGCCGGCCTGGCTGCGGATGGTACGCACCACGAGGTCGGCGAGCGCCTCGAGGTCGCGGGTCTTGCCCTTGGCCTCGCCGATCGAGGCCGCGATCGCATTGGCCGTCATTGCGGGCTGCTTGGTCGCGACGGTGCCGCCCAGCATGTGGATCAGCATGAAACCCAGGCCGTAGTTCAGGCAGAAGGACAGCATCTCGTTGAGCGGGGCCATGCCCTGTTCGCCGAGCACGATCTTGTTGGCGGCCATCAGAGCGATGATCAGGCCGCCGAGTGCAGCCGATGCGAGCAGGCCGAAATACTCGCTGCGTGAGCTGGTGATGTATTTTTCGCCGGTCTTGCTCGCGCTCTCGGTCATGCGCAGCGACAGCAGTTCGACATTCTGTCCCCAGTAGTCGGACAGGATGTTCTTGCGGCACTCGGCGCGCACCAGCGTCTTAAACAGGTGAATGATGCGCGGGGCGGCATCTTCCACCACGCGGCGGGTGCGCAATTCGCTCAGCAGCGTGTTGAGCGCGTGGATGCGCTCGAGGTGCTGGCGCAGACGCTCGAGCTTGAAGGTCAGGGTGAGACTGGTGCCGATGCGCATCGCGCGCTTGCGCACCCGCTGCAGCACTTCGTCGCACTGATGCAGCATCACGCTCAGGTGTTTGTCGTCGGCGATCAGTGCGCCCGGCGTGGTCCACCAGTCGCTGTAATGCTGGATGTAGGTCAGCAACTCGGCGTTCTGGGCCAGGAAAGGAGATTCGTGCTCTTCCAGGTTGGGGTCGATGCGCACCAGTTCGCGATCCAGGCCGATCGCCGACACGTGAAAGGACAGCACGCGCAGGGACTCGAGGACTTCACTCACTGCGTTCGGCAGCGGGCTGGCGTCTTCCTCGAACATCGGCGTCTGGTGTCCGACCAGCAGGCGGAGCAACTCCAGCCAGTGCTCATCGGCAATCGCGTTGACCCAGACCTCGTCGTCCACGCGGTGGAAAACGGCCGAGATCACATCCTTGAGATAGGCGGTGTCGATGACCTCGGGCAGCAGCCGGCCGCCGATCCGGCGCGAGGTTTCGGAGAAGAAGCCGGTCGAGGGCAGCAGGCCCGAGGAGACGTACATCGTCACCTGCTTGCGTTCGTCGAACAGCCTCATCATGGCGCCGCGCAGCCTGGCCAGCAGATCGGGGCGACGCGCCAGCAGATGACACAGCGTGCTCAGGTTTTCGGTGGCCTTGTCGACCTGATGCGGACGCGGCGGACGCAGTTTGTCGATCAGCGCCACCCACAGGGCGACCTGATCCTGGTCGGGCTGACCAAAGCGCTCGAGGAGTCTTTCCATCGTGTTCATGTACCTGTGTGCTGCGCGCCGAGGGACGCAATGAGGCCACGCAGGGGCGCCCGTCAAGGCAGGCGCGAGCGCCTTCGGGCAGGAATTGTGCGCTGCATTATGCGGTATTCAGCCGCCGCTGCCGGCGTGGGGCTAAAATCCGCAGTCCTGTCCCGAACAGCAGCCTGAATGCTGCCCCCGCGCCGATGCCCCTGCTTTCCGTCGATAACGCCTGCCTCGCCTTTGGTCACGTCGATCTGCTCGATCACGTGAGTTTTCAGCTTGATGCGGGCGAACGCGTGGCGCTGATCGGGCGCAATGGCTCCGGTAAATCGAGCCTGTTGCGCGCGCTTGCGGGCCAGGCGGCGCTCGATGATGGCACAGTCTGGCGGCAGGCTGAAATGGTCACCGCCTACGTCCCGCAGGAGCCCGATTTTGCGCTCGAGCGCGATGTCTTCGAAACCATCGCCGATGGCCTGGGTGTCGCGGCGCAGCTGCTGGTGGATTACCACGCGGCCATGCTGGCGGTCTCCGAGCACGCCACGCCCGAGGCCATGGCCCGTCTCGACGCCCTGCAGCACGCGGTGGAGTCCGCCGAGGCCTGGCGCCTGAACCAGCGCGTGGAGCAGATCGTGGCGCGGATCGGACTCGATCCGACAGCCAGGGTCTCCAGCCTGTCGGGCGGTGGCATCAAGCGCGTGGCGCTGGCACGTGCGCTGGTCGCCGAGCCCGATCTGCTGCTGCTCGATGAGCCGACCAACCATCTCGATCTCGACGGCATCCTGTGGCTCGAGGAACTGATCCGCGATTTTCGCGGTGCGGTCATGGTCATCACCCACGACCGCGTCTTCCTCGACAACGTCGCCACCCGCATCATCGAGCTCGATCGCGGCCGGCTGGCGAGCTACCCGGGGCGCTTCGCCGACTACCTGCGACGCAAGGCCGAAGAGCTCGAGGCGGAGGCGAAGGCCGCTGCCCGCTTCGACAAGTTCCTTGCCCAGGAAGAGGTGTGGATCCGCAAGGGGGTCGAGGCCCGGCGCACCCGCAACGAGGGCCGCGTGCGCCGGCTCGAAGCCCTGCGCAGCGCGCGTGCTGCGCGTCGCGACCGCCTCGGCAACGTGAACCTGACTGTGGAGACTGGCGACAAGAGCGGACAGATGGTGGCCGAGCTCACCCACGTGACCAAGCGCTATGGCGACAAGGTGGTGGTGCGCGACTTCTCCACCCGCATCCTGCGCGGCGACCGCATCGGCTTCATCGGCCCCAATGGCGCGGGCAAGACCACGCTGTTGAAGCTCATCCTCGGCGAGCTCGCGCCGGACGAGGGCACGGTACGGCGCGGCACACGCCAGACCGTGGCCTACTTCGACCAGTTGCGAGAACAGCTCGACCCCGAACTGCCGCTCACCGAGGTCATCAGCCCGGGCTCGGACTTCGTCGAGATCGGCGGCGAGAAGAAGCATGTCATCGGCTACCTCGGCGACTTCCTGTTCGCGCCCCAGCGCGCGCGCTCGCCGGTCAAGTCGCTGTCCGGTGGCGAGCGCAACCGCCTGCTGCTCGCACGCCTGTTCGCGCGCCCGGCTAACCTGCTGGTGCTGGACGAGCCGACCAACGACCTCGACATCGAGACCCTCGACCTGCTCGAGGAGCTGCTCGCCGGCTACGATGGCACGCTGTTCCTGGTCAGCCACGACCGCGCCTTCCTCGACAACGTCGTCACCCAGGTAATCGCCGCCGAAGGCGACGGGCGCTGGGGCGAGTATGCGGGGGGCTATGGCGACTGGCAGCGCGTGCAGGCCCGGCGCGCCGAGGAAGCCGCGCAGGCCGCCGCGCGCGACACGGCCAAACGCAGCGCGGCGTCCGCCGACAAGCTGCGCGCAGCCGACCCTAAGGCCGCCAGCCTTCCGGCCAGGCTGTCCTTCAACGAGAAGCGCGAGCTCGAGGCGCTGCCCGGACGTATCGCTGCCCTGGAGGACGAGCAGGCGGCGCTGCATGCGCGGATGGCCGATCCCGCCTTGTATCAGCGCGCACCGCAGGAGGTCGCACAGATCAAGGCGCGCATGGTCGCTCTGGAGGGCGAGATCGAGGCTGCGATGCTGCGCTGGGAAGACCTGGAGTCGCGCGCGACCACTTAGGGGATCACGCCCGCCCCCTTGGTGCAGCCGATGCGCCCGGAGAGAAACCTGTTTTTTCGGCTGCGCCGTATACTCGAGGCCTCGTCGCAACCTTCACGCAGCCTACCGTGGCCCGCATGCAGGGCCCCCGAAGCGGAAGTCCCCGTCTTGTCCGTGCACACTCACTCCTTCCTTCGTCGGCCGGCCGTCGTAATGGTCTGCGGTGCCCTGATCCTCACCCTCGCGATGGGGGTTCGCCATACCGGTGGCCTGTTCCTGCAACCGATGACGCTCGATCAGGGCTGGTCGCGCGAGCTGTTTTCGTTCTCGATCGCGCTGCAGAACCTGCTGTGGGGCGTGTTCCAGCCCTTTGCCGGTGCGTTTGCCGATCGCCACGGCGCCGGGCGTACGCTGGTCGGGGGCGCGCTGCTGTACATCCTCGGCCTCCTGCTCATGGCCCACGCGGATAGCGCGCTCGGTCTTAACGTGGGCGCCGGGCTGCTGATCGGCATGGGCCTGTCGGGCACGACCTTCAGCGTGGTGCTGGGCGTGATCGGGCGTATGGCGACGCCGGAAAAGCGCAGCATGGCGCTCGGGCTGGCCTCGGCGGGCGGCAGCTTCGGGCAGTTTGCGGTGTTGCCGGTGGGGCAGGGGCTGATCAGCATGGTGGGCTGGCAGGACGCCCTACTGTGGCTTGCCCTGGGGATCGCGCTGATCATCCCGCTCGCGGCAGCCGTCACCGGCACCAGCGATCGCAGCGCGGGTGTACAACAGTCGCTGCGCGAGGCGCTCGGCGAAGCGATGCGCACGCCAAGTTTTCACTACCTGTTCTGGAGCTTCTTCGTCTGTGGCTTCCAGACCGCCTTCATCATGCTGCACCTGCCGGCTTTCGTCGTCGATAGCGGCATGTCGGCCAACATCGGCATGACTGCGGTGGCGATGATCGGGCTCTTCAACATCTTCGGCTCCTTCCTGTCCGGCTGGCTGGGCGGGCTCTACAGCAAGAAGTGGCTGCTGGCGTGGATCTATGCGCTGCGCATCGTTGCGATCCTTGCGCTGCTGCTGTTTCCGCTGTCGCAGCTCACGCTGTATGTGTTCGCGGCGGTGATGGGCCTGCTGTGGCTGGGCACGGTGCCGCTGACCAGCGGGCTGGTCGGGCACATATTCGGGCTGCGCTACATGGGCATGCTGTATGGCATCGTCTTCCTGGGGCACCAGATCGGTGGCTTTCTGGGCGCCTGGCTGGGCGGACGCATCTTCGACCTCAGCGGTTCCTACCTGATGGCCTGGTGGCTGTCGATTGCCCTGTCGGTGATGGCAGCGGCGCTGTCGCTGCCGGTGCGCGAGGCGCCGCTGGTGCGTGCGGTGGCGCGATGAGGGTGGGGTTGCTGCGCCTGGCGCTGAGCGTGCTGGCGGCGATCGTGCTCGGGCTGGTGTTTGTGGCCTACCAGCACCCGGCGCTGCTGATTGATTTCGGCAGCCTGCTGCTGATGTGCGGCTGAACCCGGTGCTGCCCGCGGGCACTGCAGCGCAGGGGTGCGGACCCGGCTCAGGCTGCTGCCGCAGGTTCAGGTGCGGTGGCAGCGGCCGGCATTGCTTATAATTATGAGGCTATAATTATGCGCTGTACCGAACAGCCCCGCGTTCTGCAGGAGACGCCCGGATGAATCCCTTCACGGCTTTCGCGATCGATCAGGATGGCAACGGCGAGGTGCTCGGCCCCATGCGCCGGGCAGCGCACCGCGATCACGCGCACGATCGCGTTCCACGAATTGCCCGCTGCGCGAATGCGGAGGCGGCGAGGTTTCGGCGCGGCGGTTGCGGGTGATCGCGACGCTGATGGCGCTGCTCGAATTGATAGAATCGGAACACCCGATCGGACTACCGCTCGCCAGCTGAAAAGGCGATCCAACACAAGGGCGGAGACGATCGCGACGACGGGGAGGCAGCCCGGACCCCCGTTGAAACCCGGCACACGCCCGCCGCATCGCGCTTTCCCGGCATGACGCGGCGCAGCTGTGCCAACCAGAACCAGGGATCATCGAAGGGAGAGAGGAAGCAATGAGCGATTATCAACAGTTCCACCGCCGTTCCATTGAAGACCGCGACGGGTTCTGGGCCGAACAGGCTCAGCTCGTGTATTGGAATAAACCCGCAACAGAGGTCTGCGATTTTTCCAAGCCGCCGTTCGTCAAGTGGTTCAAGGGCGGTGAGACCAACCTGTGCTTCAACGCCGTCGATCGGCACGCGGCCGCGCGTCCGGACGATCGCGCGCTGGTGTACATCTCGACCGAGACCAACGAAGAGAAGGTCTATTCGTTTGCCGAGCTGCAGCGTGAAGTCGAGCGCATGGCGGCGATCTACCAGGAACTCGGGGTCAAGCGCGGCGACCGTGTGCTGATCTACATGCCGATGATCGCCGAGGCTGCGTTCGCGATGCTTGCCTGCGCGCGCATCGGCGCGATCCACTCGGTGGTGTTCGGCGGTTTCGCGGCCGGTTCGCTCGCCACTCGCATCGACGACGCCAAGCCGGTGCTGATGGTCAGCTCCGACGCCGGCATGCGTAACGGCAAGCCGGTGCCCTACAAGCACCTGGTGGATGAGGCGTGCAAGCTGGCCGAATTCCCGCCTGCCAAGGTGCTGATCATCGACCGCGGTCTGGATAAGGGCTTCCCGACGGTGGAAGGCCGTGACGTCGATTACGGCGAACTGCGTGCCAGGCATATGGACGCTCAGGTGCCGGTCGTCTGGCTGGAATCCTCCGAGCCGAGCTACATCCTGTACACCTCGGGTACCACCGGCAAGCCCAAGGGCGTGCAGCGCGACACCGGCGGTTACACCGTGGCGCTGGCGGCATCGATGAAGCACATCTTCACCGGCGGCGCAGGCGAGACCATGTTCTCGACCTCGGACATCGGCTGGGTGGTGGGCCACAGCTACATCATCTATGGCCCGCTGATCGCCGGCATGGCCACCATCATGTACGAAGGCACGCCGCTGCGTCCCGACGCCGGCATCTGGTGGCAGATCGTCGAGAAGTACAAGGTTAGCGTGATGTTCTCCGCGCCCACCGCGGTGCGGGTGCTGAAGAAGCAGGACCCGGCCTTCCTCAAGAAGTACGACCTGTCCTCGCTCAAGCACCTGTTCCTCGCCGGCGAGCCGCTGGACGAGACCTCGCATGAGTGGATCATGACTGAGCTCGGCATCCCGGTCATCGACAACTACTGGCAAACCGAGACTGGCTGGCCGATGCTTGCCATCTGCCGCGGCGTCGAGGACAGCCCGATCAAGCTCGGCTCGCCCGCCTTCCCGGTATATGGCTACGACCTGCGTATCTTCCGCGAGGATGGCAGCGAGTGCGGCGCCAACGAGAAGGGCATCGTCGCCATCGTGCCGCCGCTGCCGCCGGGCTGCCTGTCGACAGTGTGGGGTCAGGACGAGCGCTTCGTCAGCACCTACTTCAGCCTGTTCACCGATCCGGTGGTGTATTCCTCGTCCGACTGGGGCATCAAGGACGACAAGGGCTACTACACCATCCTCGGCCGCATGGACGACGTCATCAACGTCGCCGGCCACCGCCTGGGCACGCGCGAGATCGAGGAGGCGGTGCAGACCCACCCCGCGATCGCCGAGGTGGCCGTGGTGGGCGTGGCTGACCCGCTCAAGGGCCAGATGCCGATGGCCTTCGCCGTTGTGAAGGACGCCAGCAAGGTCGACTCCGCCGACAAGCGCGCAGCGCTCGAGAAGGAGGTCATGAAGAAGGTGGACGAGAGCCTCGGCGCGATCGCGCGTCCGGCACGGGTGCACTTCATCAGCGGCCTGCCCAAGACGCGTTCGGGCAAGATGCTGCGGCGCTCGATCCAGGCGTTGGCCGAGGGGCGTGATGCGGGGGACCTGACCACGATCGATGATCCGAGCACACTGGAGCAGATCAAGGATGCCTTGAGGGGCTGATCACCGCTGCTCGATTGAAGTAACGGGGCCCGCGAATGCGGGCCCCGTGCTTTGGGTCACGCATCATGCTGATTTGCGCTCCGTGCCGTGCATCCGTTGGCCTATATTGAACCGAGCTTCACGTTTTTTCGGCCATGGGCTGAGTCCCGCATCCCGTCTGGGAACGCAAGTCTTGCAAGGAGGCCGCGTTAATCTTCCTTTCCACTGTTTGTCTGGGGCAGTGGCAGGCGGGCGATGCGTCTGACCTGAGTCGGCGCTGAATTTACCAATCGGATCATCATTACGCCATGACCACGGGTTCATACAATTTCGAGCAGCTGGAAGACGCTTCCTTCCAGACCAAGCGTCTCTATGAACAGTCTCAGGCCATTCGTGGCATGGAGGCGAGCATTCTGCGCGCGGCGGGGCTCAAGCCGACGCATGACGTGCTCGAGGTGGGCAGTGGGCCGGGTTTCGTTTCCGACCTTCTGGCCGAACTCGCGCCCGAGGGCAGCCTGCATGCGGTCGAACCCAGTCCGACCCTGGCGGCGCAGATCCAGACCCATGTGCGCGCCCGGCCTGCTCGTGGTCTGTTTGTCCATCAGGCCTTGGGTAATGCCTTGCCGCTCGATGATGCGCAGGTCGATTTTTCATATGCTCGCTTCGTCCTGCAGCACATTCCACGGCCGCTTGAGGTCGTGCGGGAAGTTCATCGGGTCACGCGGAGCGGCGGGCGGATCTGTGCGGTCGATTCCGACGACGGGCTGGTGATCTTTCATCCCGCAGAGCAGCGGGTGAGCGCCTTGCTGCGCGAGGCGCAGACGATCCAGGCTGCGCGGGGCGGCGATCGCTTCATCGGCCGCAAGCTGCAAGCCATGATGGCCGAGGCAGGCTTCGTCAAGGTCAAAAGCCGTGTCCTGGCGCTCACCAGCAGCGAGTTGCCCTTTCAGGTGTTGTTCAACATCCTGCTCGGCTACAAGGCATCGCTGCTCGGCGGAGCGGTGGACGTGCGCGCGCTATACGAGGATCTTGCCGGGAAGGTGGCGTCAGGGCGACTGATGGTGGCTGCGGGCGTCTTCATCGTATCCGGCGAGAAAGCATGAGTCGTACGCTTGATCTGGGGTGGAACATGGAAACCACTTATTTCCGAGTCGAAGAGGTAAGGCCGGGTTCGCCCGCTTACGAGCGTTATCTCGAGGCGCGCTATGATGTGTTTTGTGCCGAGCTGGGGCGGGTCGAGCCCACCGGTCTATGCTCCAGCAACGGCCGGCCGATCGAAACCGATAGCTATGACGCGTGCAGCCGGCATTTTGTCGCCTTCTACAAACCCGACAATTCGGTGGCGGGATTCGTGCGTGTGATTCTGCCCAATGAGCAAGGGCTGAACGTCACTCCGCGCTACGTCATCGACCATCCGCTGCCTTATCCCGATGCGACCGACGACCAGATCGGCGAGATCTCGCGCATGGCAATCGCACAATATTTTCGGCGGCGCCACTCGGATCAGGGCAAGCCTATCCAGGGCGACCCCAGTAGCGAGATGTCCATGCGCCCTGAAGGCTTGCGCCGACACCAGCCCGAGTTGGTGCTGGGCCTCTACCGGGCGGTCTATCAGCTTTGCAAGGCGGTCGGAGTTAGCTACTGCGTTGCCGCGATGGACAGTCACTTCAGCCGCATGCTCATCGCCCTGGGCTTTCCGTTTGTACCGGTAGGGCCGGTCAACGAGAACGTAAACCCGCCGCGCCGCGTCTTCCTGGTCAGTGCGGCCGAGATGGAACGCAGCCTTGCCGCCCGCGAAGAGGCCGTCCTGCGGTTCATGCAGGTACAGCAGGCGGAGTGCGTGAAGACTTGAGGACGTATTGATCCAGACATTCCAGCGATTCAGTTTTTTCTGCGTGTGACCGTTATCACGAATAGATTTACAATTCGGGAAACGGTTTGTTTGTGAGCCCGAGTTATCTTCCTCGGCAACATACGCATGTAAATCCCTGAATGTGTCGCGCCGGTACACACGCGTGATCTCCAAGGTGTCGGTGGTGCTGGAAAAATACGAATACTCGGTGGTTGAGCCTGGGACGGGTACCTATGCGGATTACCTGGCCTTGCGCTATGCGGTGTTTTGCGAGGAGTTGGGCCGTATCGCGCCTGACGGGCGCAGCATGCGTGGCGTCGCCATTGAAAGTGACGACTACGACGTGCACAGTCTCCATGTGCTGTGCCGTGTGCGAGACTCGGGGATTGCCGTTGCTTGCTCGCGGCTGATCCTGCCCGGGCCGAAAGGCTTGAATGTCAATGCGCGCTACAAGCTGTATGGCGTGCCGGGGGTTTCGGTCGGGCAGGTGGGCGAAATTGGTCGGCTTGCCCTCGCATCAAGCTTGCGCAGGTACCGCACCGAGGCCTGGAGCATCGGTAGGCGACGCCGTGCGCTGGGTGCCGAGAGCGATCCGCGTCACCCTACGCGCAAGCGTGAAGGGCCGGTCGTTGCACTCGGGCTATACCGCGAAATCATCAACCTCGCCAGCTGCTATGGCATTACGCACTGCTACGCAGCGATGGAGCCGGCGCTGGCGCGCTTGCTGAACCAGCTGGGTTTTCCTTTTCATCAGGCGGGCCTGCCGGACACCAGCGTCAGCCCGGCGAGGCAGCCCTACCTGATTGGCGCACAGGCTGCCAAGGCCGGATTGGCGGCACGCAATTCGTGCCTGTATCGGTTCATGTTCGGGGCGGCAGAGGCAGAATCGCATATCCGGTGCAGCCCTGTAGTCTGGCCGGCGGCAGCAGAGCCCAAGACCTACCGTGATGCAGGTGCCCATGTGTGACGAGTCCGCCTGCGGGTTCGTCTGACGCCGTTGCCACCCGCGAGTCTCGGGTTATCGCTCCGGGTTTTTACCGGTAGGCAGTCGCAAAGAACCGCACAGAAATCTGTGCGGTTCTTTGCGGCAGATGGCTTAGGCGGTTTTCCTGCCGCGTCGTGCAGCCCCCAGGCCGATCAGACCGATACCAAGAAGTGCGAGGACACCCGGTTCCGGAACGCGGTTAGGTTCGCGGTCGAAAGCAACGCTACCGTCCAGCGTCGAGGTGCGGATGAATTGATTGGTGCCAGCGATGGCCGTGGGCAGTTGCGGGTCAATGTTTGAGTCGATCCGGGCCCCGATTGTCACCGTCTGCGAGATCCAGTCGTCAGCGACCGGGAAGAAGAACGAGCCCGAGTCGACGAAACCGACGGTTGCGTAAATAACGACATTGCCGACGGTGCCGCCGCTGTCGAAAACGCTCAGGGACATCAGAAGCTTTTCGCCGGCGTCAGCCATATCCCCGTCCACATTGTTGTCGTTATAGACGTTGATCGTGCCCGCGGTGTATCTGGCCAGAATGCCGCCGACGCCGTCGTCAAATACAACCTTCCCTGCCAAATCGTTGTAATCGAAGCGCAGTTGATGGAATACGCCCACACCTTCATTGTTTTCCACGCCGGCAAGGGCCTGGGCGTTGCTGTCAAGGTAGCTCGAAACTGTCCCGTAACCGGTGTCGAGAACCGAGTCGCCGACCGTGAGCCCGGCAACACCATCATCGTCGGTAAAGAGGGATGTGGCGCTCCAGTTGACGCCCAGCTGATAAATCAGTGAGGTCAGACCGTCAGTCGGAAGGATCACGGGGAGCGGACCCGCCCACGCCACGTCAAAGGCAGGCGTGGTTTCGAAATTATTGACGTTGATGTAAAACGGCTCGGCCATGGCCGCGCCCGATGCGAGCATCGAGGAAGTGGCGAGCGCGACGAGAAGTTTTTTCGGTTTCAAGATCTTGCCTCCAGGTTTGAGTGTGACAGGCACTTTCACAATTGCCCTCGCGTTCCCTAAAGCATTTTTTATGCCGGATATATTTTTTAAATAAAAACAGTGCCTTAGATTCGGTTGGTGCTTTGTGCCGACAGTCAGTGTAAAAAAAACCGACACTCTCTCCTGAACGGTTTACGGGGGGACATGGCAAGCCGAAGTCACCCGTTAATTTCGCCCTTGCTATGCTTAAAATTATCCGAAATGATGATTTTATATGCGTCATTGTCGGAGACCTGCCTTGACTGCCTTCAATTACAACGAAGCCTTCAGCCGCAACCTCGGCGTCGTCAGCGCCGCCGAACACGAACGCCTGCGCAACGCCACCGTGGCCATCGCTGGCATGGGCGGCGTGGGTGGGGACTATCTCATCAGCCTCGTGCGTGCAGGGGTGGGCGGCTTTCATCTGGCCGAGTTCGATGAGTTCGAATTGGCGAACTTCAACCGCCAGTACGGCGCCAGTGTGCCTACGCTTGGCCGACGCAAGCTCGAGGTGATGATCGAGCACGCGCTGGCGATCAACCCGGAACTGCGCATTACCTCTTTCGAAGACGGCATCCAGCCGGGCAATATCGATGCCTTCCTCGATGGGGCTGACCTTGCGGTGGATGCGGTGGATGCGTTTGCGGTGGATAAGCATCCGCTGCTGGTCAATGCGGCCACCCGGCGCGGATTGGCCACGATTGCGGCGGTGCCGCTGGGGCTGGGCGCGGGCGTGCTCGCCTTCGGGCCGCAGGGCATGGCCTACACCGACTATTTTGCGATCACGCCGGAGATGAGCGAGGAGGAGAGGATCGTTCAGTTCTTGCTCGGCTTTGCGCCCGAGCTCTATCACCTGCGCTATCTCGACCCGAACTCGATCAACCTCAGGGCGCGCAAGGGGCCGAGTTCGGTGGCGGGCTGCAAGTTGTGCGCAGGCTTCATCACTACGCAGGCATTGGTGGCGCTGCTGCACCCTGAGGTGTTGCGCTGCGTGCCTTGGTACACCTATCTGGATGCGCGCGTAGGCCGCTTCCATCATCGACGGCTGTGGATGGGTAACCGCAATCCCTTGCAGCGCCTGAAGAGTTACATCGCCAAGCGCCGGCTGGCCAGGCTCGACGCCCCGCATTGAGTGGGCGAAACGTCGCCATGGGGCGATGCGGGCACGCTGCTGCGCAATGGTGCGAGTGCCGCTTTGGCACTTGGCATGTCGTGACATGCAGAAGGGATAACGCTGGAGGAAGGGAGGAATTATGAGGGTTGTGCGAATGCCGGAACGCCGCTATTTCGTCAAGACGATGTCGCGTGTGCTCGCAGGGATGGGGCTAGGCTTGCTGATCGGGTCGAACGCGTTTGCTGACGACGCTGGGCTGGTGCTGGCCCAGCGGGTGCACGATCGTGCGGATGGCCGGGACGTCACCTCAGTGCTCACCATGGCGCTGACCGAAGAAGGGCGTAGCCCGCGCGAGCGCAGCATGGTGCTTTACCGGCTGAGCGGCGAGGGCGGCGAGGTATCGACGCTGATTCGCTTCACCGACCCCGCCGACATTGCAGGTACCGGCCTGCTGACGCTCGATGCGGCCCACGGCGCATCGGACCAGTGGATCTACCTGCCGGCGATGCAGCGCGTACGTCGGGTCGACTCGAACCGCAAGGGCGGACGTTTCGTCAATTCCGACTACTACTTCGAGGATTTGCGTGATCGCAAGCCGACGCTGGATACACATCGCGTGATCGGCCAGGAGACCATCGACGGCGTGGCGTGCGAGGTGCTGGAGAGTGTGCCGGTGGAGGCGGGCAATTCGGTGTATTTGCGTCGGGTGAGCTGGATCGACCCGGTGAGCCTGCTGCCGCTGCGGGTGGATTTCTACGAGAAGAACGCCGAGCAGCCAGCCAAGCGCCTGGAGGTGGTCAAGCGCGAACAGGTGCAGGGCTACTGGACCGTGATGGAGAGTCTCATGACGGACTTGCGCAGCGGGCATCGCACGCAGCTGGTGGTCGAGCGCATCGCCTACGATCGCGGCTTGCCGGTGCGGCTGTTCAGCACGAAGGTGCTCGAGGACGAACACAGTGAGAAGGAATTCCGCCTCTGAACATCTCGTCTTCAACCTGTGGTCGAAGGCTTTTCGAAAAAACAGGCACTTGCAGACCAGTCTTGTGAGCGGGGACTGTCTCCGTGGCGTGTGCGGGGCTGCGCTGCCGCAGACCAAGGATAAGGGGCAAGGGCATGCGGTCTGAACAAGATGAAAACCGGTTTGCCTGCGACATGGTTGCGCTTGCATGCGGTCTGCTGGTCTCGGCGGGTGCGATCGCCCAGGACGCGGGGCTTGGGCTCAGGGTGGATAGCCTGCGCCTTGAGCTCGGCGTATTTGCCGACCATCCCGGTGCGCAGGGCGATGGCTTTGCGCAGATCGCGATCAGCGCAGGGGGTAGCGAGGGTGATTGGAGTTATGCGCTTGGGGCACGTGTCGACGTCTCGTCGCAGTTCGGCAGCCAGGACTTCACCAGCGTGCGGGCGGACTATGCCGAGAACTATCTGCGCTGGCGCGGTGAGGAGATGCGGCTCACGCTCGGTACCCAGAACGTGATGTGGGGGCGGGTCGATGAGATCTCGCCGATCGATCGCATGAGCCGCGCCGACCTGTCGCGCGCGCTCATCGACAGCTTGCCTGAGCGCCGCCGCGCGGTACCGGCGGTGCGCGCGGAGTATTTCGGCGAGGCCATCAAGCTCGATGCGGTGTGGCTGCCGGTGTTCGACGAGGCGGTGATGCCCCATCGCGACAGCGTGTGGCATCCGGTCGATGCGGTGAACGGGCGCCTGCTCGGTTTTGGTCAGCTGCTTGGTCTGGCGGGCGTCAGGGTGCGCGCGCCGACTCAGGACGGTAGCGGCGGTGGCGGGTTACGCCTGAGCGCGGGCGGTGATGGACTGGATTATGGCTTCAGCGTGCAGCGCGTGCGCCAGTCGCAGCCGTATTATCGCGTATCGCCCGGCGTGCTGACGGCGGTCCACCCCTATGACACCGTGGTCGGTGCCGAAGTCGAGGTCGAGCGTCTGGGCGCCACCTGGCGCATGGAGCTCGCGTGGCGCAGCGATGTACCGCTGACCACGCCGATTTTCCAGTACCGCACCGCCCCTGGCCTCGATCTGGTGGTGGGGGCGGAGTTCTTCCCCGGCGACGGCGAGACGCGCGTGACGCTGCAGCTTGCTGGCCACCGCACGCGCACCGACGTGGCGGTGCTCGATCGCACCGAGTCTTATCTCATGACCGGCGAACTCGAACACCCCTTCGCCCAGGGGCGCTGGCGGGCTGATCTGCGCTTCATGATCGGGCTGGACGAGCGTGACGTGTATGTCAATCCGCGCCTGAGCTACACCGGTATCGATCAGCACGAATTCTTCGTCGCTGCGCATCTGTTCAGCGGCTCCGCGCAAGCCTTGGGCGGGTACTACACTGATAACGACGCCGTGATGGTGGGCTGGCAGGGGAGGTTCTGAATGACGGTGAAGCGGTTGCGGTGTGAGCTTGCATCCCGTGATGAGCGCACGCGCGTGGGCTCAGAGGCGGTGGTGCGATGCTGAAAGACCGACTCCATGCTCTGCTGCTGCGCCTGATGCAGCCCCGCCTGATGCGCTGGCGCCAGGCGCTGGCGATCGTTGTCGTGGTTCAGGTGATCGGTGCAGCGCTGGTGCTGCTGCGGCTCGACCTCAACAATGCGCCCGAACTCTACTTTCCCAGGGATGCGCCGGCCACGGTGCTTGAGCGTGCGCTGCGCGCCGAATTTCCCAATGACGAAATCCTGATCGGTCTGTTCGCGGGTGACGAGCTCTATGGCGCCGCGACGCTGGCGGCGCTTGAGCGCGTGAGTGCGCACATTGAGCGCCATCCGGACGTCGACCGCGTGTTTGCGCTGACCCGTGTCGACCATATTTCCGGCACCGCCGATGGCTTCGTCGTCAAGCCGCTGATCGACGCTGAGGCTTTGGGCGAGAGCACGGAGGCCGATCGCCTCGCCCGCGTGCTCGGCGACCGCTTCATGCCGGGCTGGCTGGCGTCCGCTGACGGCAAGGCGGTGGCGCTGGTCGTGCGTACGCACAAGCTGGGTGAGAGTCGCCAGCGCCAGTCGATCGAGAACGCCTTCTACGCGGCGGTGGAGGCCGAGCAGCTGCGCGCGCAACTGGTCGCAGTCGCCGGCACGGTGGCGCTCGATGCTGCCGAGATGCGCTCGATGCTGCGCGACACGCTGGTGTTTACGCCGCTGGTGATGGTGCTGGGGCTGGCGCTGCTGTACTGGGTGGTTGGCCGGCTGGTGCCGGTGCTGCTCGGCGGGGTGGCGATGAGCACCGCGGTGGTGGCCTGCGTGGGGCTGATCGCAGCCATCGGCCAGCCTTATACCCTGGTGACGGCGATGGTGCCCACCCTGCTCTCCGCCTACACCGTGTCGAACCTGCTGCACTTGTACGCGGCACTCAAGCGCACACGTGACGCCGGATGGGGGGCCCCCGAGCGGGTCGTGCTCGCGCTGCAGATGGTGCATACGCCGGCGCTCTTCAATGTGCTGACCACCGCAGCGGGCATGATCAGCCTGGTGCTGGTGCCGATTCCGCCGATCCAGGTCTTTGGCCTGATCGCGGCGGTCGGCGTGCTGGTGATCTACTTCATCGTGTTCTATCTGGTGCCACCGTTTCTGGTGCGGTTCGACCGTGGGCCATGGCCGAGCCGGGAGGGCGGCTTTGCCTGGACCCGACGTCTGGCTTGCGGGCTGGCCAATTTTTCGATCCGGCGTGCGGGCTGGGTGCTGGGTACCGTGGTGGTGGTGGTCGTGGCGACTGCACCCTTGCTGCTGAAGGTGCAGGCCGAGTCGGATCTGCTCAAGTTCTTCAACGCCGATCATCCGCTGACGCAGTCCACTGCAAAAGTGGAGGCTGCGCTGGTCGGGGTGACGGCGCTCGAGATCGTGGTCGACGGCCCGGGCCGGGATGCCTTCAAGGATACCGCGCGTCTGCAGCGCATCAAGGCCCTGCAGACGCAGGTCGAGGCGCTGCCCGAGGTCGATCGCACGCTGTCGATGATGGACCTCGTCGAGGAGATGAACTGGGCCTTCAACGACGAGGACGACGCCTTTCGCAGGCTGCCTGATGACGACCGCCTGCTGAGCCAACTGCTGCTGATCTACGACGGACGCGATCTGCAGGAGTTGGTCAATGGCGAGTTCCAGCGCATGCGCATCCTGCTCAATGTGAACGTACATGGTGCCAATGCGATCCAGGCGGTGATCGACAGGATCGACGCACTGGTCGCCGAGGTCGACGACCCCGGACTCACCTGGCAGACCGCGGGCTACGGGCGCCTGTTCGCCGATCAGGAGGACCTGCTCGTCGTCGGTCAGTTGCACAGCTTTCTGGGGGCCTTCGGGCAGATCTTCCTGATCATGTTGCTGCTGTGGCGCTCCTTCCCGTCGGCGGTAATCGGCATGCTGCCGAACCTGGCGCCGCTGTTCTTCGTGTTCGCCTTGATGGGGGCGGCGGGGATCCACCTCGACATGGCGACCGTGCTGATCGCGGGCGTGGTGCTCGGTATCACCGTCGATGACACCATCCACATCTTTCACAACTACCAGGAACGGCGACAGAAGGGCTACGGCGTGGTGTTCGCGGTGGCGCGCAGCTTCGAGGCCTCGGGCCGCGCGGTGCTGGCCACCTCCTTGCTGCTGGTGTCGCAGTTCCTGCTGCTGGCGACCTCGAGCTTCGTGCCTACCGCGCACTTCGGCATGCTGACCGCGGTGGGCCTGCTTGCCGGACAGCTGATGGAGTTGATTCTGCTGCCCGCACTGCTGGTGCTGTGGAGCCGTGTGGAAGGGCGTTGCGGTCGGCGAGCGGCGGGCACGCGCCCGTGAAGTGCGCGCCCGCACATGCCGGACCGGGACTTCAGCGAGCAACCATGTTGTCGCGGTGGATGAGCTCGGGCTCGTCGATGTAGCCAAGCAGCTTTTCGATCTCGGCGGTCGGCTTGCGTGCGATCCGGCGGCATTCTGAAGCCGCATAGTTCACCAGTCCGCGCGCCACCTCTTCGCCCGCGACCGTGCGACAGGCTACAACCGCGCCCCGCTCGAACTCTCCGCGCACCTCGATCACGCCCACCGGCAGCAGACTGCGCCCGCTCTTGAGTGCGGCGACGGCGCCGTCGTCGATGACCAGATCCCCCGCGAGCTGCAGGTGATCCGCCAGCCACTGCTTGCGCGCATGCAGCGGCGTGCTGGTGGCGTAGAGCAGGGTGCCGAGCGCCTCACCGGCAGCCAGGCGCAGCAAGGGGTCGGCTTCGCGTCCGCTGGCGATGCAGGTGTGGGCGCCGCTGCGGGCGGCGCGCTGGGCGGCGCGGATCTTCGTGATCATGCCGCCCTTGCTGATCGCGCTGCCCGAACCACCGGCCATGGCCTCGTACTGGCGATCCTCGGCGCGGCCTTCGCTGATCAGCGTGGCGGCCGGGTCCTTGCGCGGATCGGCGGTGTACAGACCCTGCTGGTCGGTGAGGATGATCAGCGCGTCGGCCTCGATCAGGTTGGCGACCAGTGCGCCAAGGGTGTCATTGTCACCGAACTTGATCTCGTCGGTGACCACGGTGTCGTTCTCGTTGATGATCGGTACCACCCCGAGCTCAAGCAGGGTGGTGAGCGTGCTGCGCGCGTTGAGGTAGCGCGTCCGATCGGCCAGGTCCTCGTGAGTGAGCAGGATCTGCGCGGTATGCAGGCCGTGGCGCGAGAAGGCTTTTTCATAGGCTTCGACCAGGCCCATCTGGCCAACGGCGGCCGCGGCCTGCAGCTTGCTCATCTCGTGCGGGCGCCTCGCCCAGCCCAGGCGCTGGATACCGGCGGCGATGGCGCCCGAGGACACCAGCGCCACCTGGCGGCCCTCGGCGCGCAGCGCAGCGATCTGGCGTGCCCAGGCGTCGAGTGCGTCCTTGTCGAGGCCGGCGCCGTTGTTGGTGACGAGTGCGGAGCCGACCTTGACGACGAGACGGCGGGCGTTGCGGATCTTGGTTCTCATCTTTGCAGTGGGCCTGGTCTGACTTCAGCGCTGGCGGTCTTCGGGCAAGCTGTCTTCATCCTCGCGGTCGTCGATGCCTTGGGCATCGTCTTCGTCGGCGTAGGCCTCTTCCTCATAGGCCGCATCCGCCGCGGCACGCAGGGCTTCGAGCTCGGCGAGACGGGCGGCCTCCGCGGCCAGGCGCGCGCGGCGCTCGGCGTCGATGCGCTCACGCTCGGCATCGAGGAAGTCCTGGAGGGCGAAGATCAGCGCCCTGGTGCCTTCGCCCTTGAGTGCGGAGATCTCGAAGTGGCGCTCGACCGGGCCGTAGGCCTCGAGGAAGGCTGCCACGCGCTCGGCACGTTCTTCTTCGGGAATCAGGTCGAGCTTGTTCAGTGCCAGCCAGCGTGGCTTGTTGTAGAGCGCCTCGTCGTACTTGCGCAGCTCCTCGACGATCGCCCGGGCATCGGCGACCGGGTCGGCCTCGGGGTCGAAGGGGGCGAGATCGACCAGGTGCAGCAGCACATGGGTGCGCTGCAGGTGGCGCAGGAACTGGTGACCGAGGCCGGCGCCCTCGGCTGCGCCTTCGATGAGGCCGGGGATGTCGGCGATCACGAAGCTGCGTGCCTCGGTGGTGCGCACCACGCCGAGGTTGGGCGCGAGGGTGGTGAAGGGGTAGTCGGCGACCTTGGGCTTGGCGGCGGAGACGCTGCGGATGAAGGTCGACTTGCCGGCATTGGGCAGGCCGAGCAGGCCGACGTCGGCGAGCACCTTCAACTCGAGATGCAGGTTGCGGAATTCGCCTTCCTGACCCATGGTCTTCTTGCGCGGGGCGCGGTTGACGCTGGACTTGAAGTGGATATTCCCCAGGCCGCCGCGGCCGCCGCGTGCGATCAGCACCGTCTTGCCATCCTCGTCGAGATCGGCGATGAGCTCCCCGGTATCGAAGTCCTTGATCACCGTGCCGACCGGAAAGCGCAGCGTGATGTCGTCGCCGCCCTTGCCATAGCAGTCACGGCTGCCGCCGTTCTCGCCACGCTCGGCGCGGAAGCTGCGCGTGTAGCGGTAGTCGATCAGGGTGTTGAGGTTGCGGTCGGCGACCGCGTACACGCTGCCGCCACGCCCACCGTCGCCGCCGCTCGGGCCGCCCTTGGGGATGAACTTCTCGCGGCGGAAGGTGGCCGCGCCGTTGCCGCCGTCGCCGGCGTAGACCTCGATGCGGGCTTCGTCAAAAAACTTC
>QXGG01035226.1_pt1 | contig 41695 bp, 44 predicted proteins | sample 1982491 | NCBI WGS metagenome assembly QXGG01 (sample SAMN09924614, study PRJNA488089) | Wastewater metagenome, whole genome shotgun sequencing project. | isolation source: South African research farm wastewater | place: South Africa: Irene, Agricultural Research Council, Animal Production...
CCGGGTCTGCGCGTCTACCGCAAGTCCGACACCGTCCCGCGAGTTCTCGGCGGTCTCGGTGTTGCAGTCCTGTCCACGAGCCAGGGACTCATGACCGACCGTGAAGCGCGCAAGCGCAAGGTCGGCGGCGAAGTCCTGTGTTACGTCTGGTGAGCGGAGGAGCTTCTCATGTCACGTATCGGTAATGCACCCATCGCAGTTCCGTCCGGAGTGGACGTGAACATCAACGGCTCTTCGGTCGTCGTGAAAGGCCCCAAGGGGTCTCTCAGCCGCGAACTCATCGGCGGGATCTCTCTTCGTCAAGAAGAGGGCCAGATCATCGTCGAGCGTCCGAACGACGAACGCGAATCGCGCAGCCTTCACGGCCTCAGCCGAGCGCTCGTGAACAACATGGTCGTCGGCGTGACTCAGGGTTTCGAAAAGGAACTCGAGATCGTGGGCGTCGGCTATCGAGCCGAGCTGAAGGGTCCGAATGCTCTGCGTCTGAACCTCGGCTTTTCGCATCCGGTCGATGTACAGGCTCCTGAGGGTGTGTCGTTCGAGGTTCCCGCCCAGACGCGCATCATCGTCAGGGGCATCGACAAAGAAATCGTCGGGCAGGTAGCAGCGAACATTCGCTCGATTCGCAAGCCCGAGCCCTACAAGGGCAAGGGAGTTCGGTACCTCGGCGAGAGGATCCTGCGCAAGGCCGGTAAGGCCGGCAAGAAGTGATGTCGGGTAGGGAGATTCGATGAGCAAAGTCAGCAACGAACGACGCGAGAGCCGGCTCAAGCGCCACCGCCGCGTCCGCAAGAAGATTCACGGAACTGCCGAGCGTCCGCGCCTGTCGCTGTACCGTTCGAACAAGCACCTCATGTTGCAGGTGATCGATGACGACAAAGGCGTCACCCTCGTGTCGGTGTCATCGAACGAGCCGTCGCTCAAGTCCCATGGCGGAAGCACGGTCGTTGCGGCCGGCGCACTCGGCAAGACGATCGCCGAGCGGGCGAAGGCTGCGGGAATCAACAAAGTCGTGTTCGACCGCGGCGGTTATCAGTATCACGGTCGAGTCGCCGCAGTGGCTGAAGCTGCTCGTGAAGCAGGTCTGGAGTTCTGATGTCGAACAATCCCCACAATCCCAATGCATCTCGTCAGGGCGGCGCCCCGGACGGAGGCCGTGAGTCACGCGTGATCCACATCAACCGCGTGGCCAAGGTGGTCAAGGGTGGACGTCGTTTCTCGTTCACTGCTCTCGTCGTCGTCGGTGACGGCAACGGTCGCGTCGGTCTCGGCTACGGCAAGGCCAAGGAAGTGCCGCTTGCGATCCAGAAGGGAACCGAAGATGCCAAGCGCAACATGTTCTCGGTCCCGCTCGCGGGTGGAACCATCACCCACCCGGTGATCGGAATCCTCGGAGCCGGACGTGTGATGTTGAAGCCCGCAGCTCCCGGTACGGGAGTCATCGCTGGCGGTGCCGCGCGCATCATTCTCGAAGAAGCCGGCATCCACGATGTGCTCGCAAAGTCCCTCGGATCGTCGAATGCGATCAACGTCGCACGTGCGACGATCGCGGGCTTGCAGGCGCTCCAGCGGCCGGACGAAGTTGCGGCTCGCCGCGGTATTCCGGCCGATTCGTTCGTGCCCAAAGGTCTGCTGAAGGCCTACAACGAATCCAAGCGCGCCGTTTCCTCAGGGGAGGCCCACTGACATGGCAACGTCCAAGGAATCCGGTGCATCACTCACCGTCACCCAGATCAAGTCGAGCGCACATGCGAAACCCAAGAGCCGCGGAACCCTTCGTGCTCTCGGGCTCGGCCGCATCGGCAAGACGAACGTTCTTCCCGACCGTCCGGAAATTCGCGGCATGATCGCTCGCGTGCCCCATCTGATCGAAGTCGTCTCGTCCGCTGACTCAGCGACGAAGAAACAGGAGAGCTGACATGCGCGTCGATGAACTCGCACCCGCACCAGGATCGACCCGCCGCAAGGCCAGGGTGGGTCGCGGTATCGCTGGAAAGGGCGGTAAGACCGCCGGCCGAGGAACCAAGGGCCAGCGCGCCCGCGGTCGCGGCAAGGTTGCCCGCGGTTTCGAAGGCGGTCAGATGCCCCTCAAACAGCGTGTTCCGAAATTGAAGGGATTCAACAACCCCTTCCGTGTCGAGTACCAGGCTGTCAACCTCGACACTCTCGAAGAACTCGCTGAGTCGACCGTGACCCCGGAAGTGCTCGCCGCCCGCGGTGTTCTGCACAAGGGTGCATTCGTCAAAGTCCTCGCTCGCGGTGAGATCAAGCGAAAAGTCGACGTATCGGCGCACGGAGTGTCGAAGGCGGCGCGCGAGGCCATCGAATCAGCAGGCGGATCGGTCACGATCCTTCCGCTGCCGTACAAGGTCCGTCCTGCGGCCAAGGGCAACCAGTTCACAAACCGCTGACTCGGGTCGCGTTGTTCGCCCCGTCCTGCAGATCGAAGAGGAGTCGTCGTGATTTCGAACGTGAAGAACATCTTCAAGGTTCCCGACCTGAGGGGCAAGATCTTGTTCACGGTCATGATGGTGCTGCTGTATCGAGTCGGCGCGCACATTCGCGTGCCGGGCATCGACGATCAGGCTGTCCGTCAGCTGCGCGAATCGGCTCGTGAACAGGGAGCTCTCGGCTTCCTCAACCTCTTCTCAGGCGGAGCATTCTCGTCGTTCGCGATCTTTGCGCTCGGCATCATGCCCTACATCACAGCCAGCATCATCATGCAGGTGCTGACCGTCGTGATCCCGAAGCTCGAACAATGGCAGCAAGAGGGTGCAGTCGGACAGCGCAAGATCACGCAGTGGACGCGCTATGTGGCGATCGCAATTGCTCTGCTGCAGGCTGCCGGTCTGACGTTCATCTTCGGCCAGGGTCGGGGATCGGCATTCTTCACCGCCTCGGCGACAGCTCCCGACATCGTGCTCCTGCCCGACGGCATGTGGCCGCGCGGTCTGCTCGTGATCCTCTCGCTCGTTGCGGGAACCGCACTGCTGATGTGGATGGGCGAGATCATCAGCCAGCGCGGTATCGGTAACGGAATGAGCATTCTCATTTTTGCCTCGATCGTCAGTTCGCTGCCGTTCAGCTACTACTCCATCCTGCAGAGCAAGAAGTGGGTCGTCTTCGGAGTGCTGGTGGCGGTCTCGATCGGCATTCTCGTTGCAGTCGTGCGTGTCGAACTCGGTCAGCGGCGTATCCCGGTGCAATTCGCGAAGCGTGTCGTCGGCCGTCGCATGTACGGGGGACAGAGCACGTACATTCCGCTCAAGGTCAATCAGGCCGGCGTGATTCCGATCATCTTCGCGAGCTCGATCATGCTCTTGCCGGTTCTTCTGACCAACGTCATCGGCAGCGACTCGGGTTGGCGTCGCTCGCTCACGACCTGGGTCGACCGCAACCTGATCTCGTCGCAGGGTCTTTTGTACATCGTGATCTTCGCGCTCTTGATCATTGCGTTCGCCTACTTCTACAACTCGATCGCCTTCGATCCCATCCGTCAGGCCGACCAGATCCGTCGCCAGGGAGGCTTCATCCCGGGAATCCGTCCGGGACCTCAGACCGAGCGCTATCTCGGCAAGGTGGTCAATCGCATCACGCTGCCCGGTGCATTGTTCGTGGCCTTCATCGCGATCCTCCCCTACATCGTTCTGTGGGTTGGAGACGTCCAGTCCTTCCCATTCGCCGGCACCACGGTTCTCATCGCGGTCGGCGTGGCCCTCGAGTTGATGCGTCAGGTCGACAGTCAGTTGATGCTGCGCAACTACGAGGGATTCCTGAAGTGACGTCGACGCCTTCGGGCTCGATGTCAGGGGCGTGATCATTCGTGTCGGGCGTTCGTCTGATCATCATGGGGCGCCAAGGTGCCGGGAAAGGGACGCAGTGTTTGCGGATCTCCCGTCATTACGTGGTCCCGCACATTTCGACAGGTGACATCTTGCGCGCAGCCGTGCGCGAGGGATCCGATGTCGGACGTGCGGCGAAAGAGATCATCGAATCGGGCGGTCTCGTCGGCGACGACATCATGATCGAGATCGTCCGCCAGCGTCTCGAACAGGACGATGCCCGCAATCGGGGCTACATCCTCGACGGGTTTCCCCGCACCGTTGCCCAGGCCGAGGCCCTCGACGGAATCGCAGCCGATCGACCGATCCAGGCCGTCATCGATCTGCACGTGCCGCGTGAGCTCGTTCTCCAGCGGATTTCCTCACGGCGGGTGTGCCGAGACTGCGGCGGCAACTACGTGTCGTCCGGACGGGATCCGAGTCCCTGGATCTGCGATACCTGTGGTGGAGACGTGGTGCAGCGCGATGACGACACCGCGGAGAGCGTGAATCGCCGTCTGGATCTGTACGAGACCCAGACGACACCCCTGTTGGACTACTACAGCAGGCAGAATCGGCTCGTCGAGATCGACGGGACTGCCACACCGGACGACGTGTTCGCCAGCCTGCGGACCGCCATCGATGCAGCCCGGAGAGCCGGGTGAACCCTCGTCAGGAAGCTCAAGTTTCCCGGATTCGCCCATTGGAGCGTGTCCAGGACGCCGGTAGCATTGCCGTTCGGCTCTCGAGCCGGTGCTGTCCGGGCCCCAAGTCGTCATCTCCGTCGACATTGTGGTGCGATTCAGCGTCCTATATTCGCCCGCCTGAAGGAGGCCGTTCTGCCCAAGCCCAAAGACGATGCCATCTTGTTGGAAGGCACCATTCTCGAGTCACTTCCGAACGCGATGTTCCGGGTGGAACTGGAGAACGGCCACAAGGTTCTGGCGCACATCTCCGGAAAGATGCGAATGAACTACATCCGTATTCTCCCTGGAGACAAGGTTCAGGTGGAACTGACTCCCTACGACCTCACCAGAGGTCGTATCACGTACCGATACAAGTAAGAGCGACCGGTCTCTGCAAGTGAGTCCGAGAGCAGAGAACGAAACGACCAGGAAAAAGTGATGTCATGAAGGTCAAGCCGAGTGTCAAGAAAATCTGCGAGAAGTGCAAGGTGATCCGTCGACACGGTCGCGTCATGGTCATCTGCGAAAACCCGCGTCACAAGCAGCGTCAAGGCTGAGAAGAGCAAGGAACGATCATGGCCCGTATTTCCGGAGTGGACATCCCGCGCGAAAAGCGTCTGGAGATTTCCTTGACCTACATCTACGGCGTCGGCAAGCCGACAGCCCAGAAGATGTGTGCTGATCTCGGCATCGACGCGAACACGCGCGTCCGAGATCTCACGGAAGAGGAAGTCAACAAGCTGCGCGTCTGGGTCGATCAGAACCTCACCGTCGAAGGTGACCTGCGTCGCGAAGTGCAGACCGACATCAAGCGCAAGATCGAGATCGGCTGCCTCCAAGGAGTGCGCCATCGCAAGGGTCTGCCGGTGCGCGGCCAGCGCACCCACACCAATGCCCGCACCCGCAAGGGTCCGAAGAAGACCGTCGCCAACAAGAAGAAGGCAGTGAGGAAGTAGTCATGGCCAAGCCCAAGCCAGGTGGTCGTCGACCCCGCAAGCGCGAACGCAAGAACATCAGCGTCGGTGTGTGTCACATCAAGTGTTCGTTCAACAACACCATCGTCAGCATCTCCGACACCGAGGGCAACGTCCTCGCGTGGGCTTCGGGAGGCGGTGTCGGTTTCAAGGGATCTCGCAAGAGCACGCCGTTCGCAGCCCAGATGGCAGCCGAGAAGGCAGCCAAGGCCGCATTCGAACAAGGCATGCGTCGTGTCGAGGTGCATGCCAAGGGTCCGGGATCGGGTCGTGACACAGCGATCCGCTCGTTGCAGAACACGGGGATCGAAGTCACCGGAATCAAGGACGTCACGCCCATCCCGCACAACGGATGCAAGATGCCCAAGCGGAAGAGGAACTAGTCATGGCTCGTTACACCGGTCCGAAGGTTCGCCTGTCGCGGCGACTCAACACCAACATCTTCGACAACGAAAAGGGCCGCAAGGCTCTCGAGCGCCGGCCCTTCCCTCCAGGCCAGCACGGTCGCACTCGTCGTCGGTCCGCTGGCAGCGAATACTTGGCACAGCTCCAGGAAAAGCAAAAGGCGAAGTACATCTACGGAGTTCTCGAGCGCCAGTTCCGCAAGACCTACGAAGAGGCCAACCGCCTTGCAGGTCCGACGGGTGAGAACCTCCTTCGTCTTCTCGAACTTCGTCTCGACAATGTCGTGTATCGAGCCGGGTTCGCGCAGACGCGTCCGCAGGCCCGCCAGTTCGTGAGCCACGGCCTGGTTCAGGTCAACGGCAAGCGTCTGAACATCCCGAGTGCTCGCGTCAAGCCCGGCGATGTCGTGTCCCTGTCGGACAAGGCCCGCAACATGATCGTGATCCAGCACAACATCGACACCCTCGACCGATCGGTCGTGGGCTGGCTCGAAACCGGTGACGGCGGCAAGCAGGTGACGGTTCGCACGGAACCATCACGTGAGCACATCGATGTTCCCGTGCGCGAACAGCTCATCGTCGAGCTGTACTCGAAGTAATCCATCCCCATCGACGAACGGAAGTGAACAATGCTCGTCATCCAGCGCCCCAGTGTCGAAGCCATCGGAGAACAGACTGCGAATCGTCAGAGTTTCGCAGTCGGACCTCTCGAGCCCGGCTTCGGCTACACCATCGGTAATTCCTTGCGGCGTGTGCTGCTGTCGTCGATCCCGGGTGCGGCTATCACTCTGGTCCGCTTCGACGAAGCTCTGCACGAGTTCGACACCATTCCTGGCGTGACTGAGGATGTCACCGACATCATCTTGAATCTGAAGGACATCGTGCTCACTTCGGTCTCCGAAGAGCCGGTGACGATTCGCGTCGACGTCCGCGGTCCTGCGGTCATCACTGCCGGAGACATCCAGTGCCCGTCCGAAGTCGAGATCCTCAACAAGGATCTGGTCATTGCCCATGTCAACGCCAAGGGCCGTCTCGCAGTGGACCTGACCGTCGATCAGGGCAAGGGGTACATGTCGAGCGACCGCGATTCGGGATCGCGCACGATCGGCGTCATTCCGATCGATGCCGTGTTCTCACCGGTTCGTCGCGTCATGTTCGACGTGCAGCCGACTCGTGTCGAGCAGTCGACCAATTACGACAAGCTCGTCCTCGACATCGAGACCGACGGAACGATCACGCCGCGTGACGCTCTTGCGTCCGCAGGTGCAACTCTGCGCTCGCTGGTCGATCTGATCGCCAATCTCTCCGAGGAGCCCAAGGGTCTCGAACTGGGCGAGGTCATCCAGAGCGGGGCCATCAGCCCCGACCTGGACATCGCGATCGAAGATCTCGATCTGTCGGAGCGTCCGCGCAACTGTCTGAAGCGCGCGCAGGTCAACACCATCGGCGAACTGCTGAGCAAGACCGAAGACGATCTCCTCAACATCACCAACTTCGGCCAGAAGAGCTTGGACGAAGTCAAGCAGAAGTTGGACGAACGCGGTCTGTCGCTGCGCGGCTGAGACCAAGAACCCATGAGTCAAGAAGGAAGAGAACATGCCCGCAAAACCCCGCAGAGCCCGTAATTTCGGGGGTAGCTCCCAGCACCAGAAGCTCATGATGGCCAACTTGACCGCGTCGCTGATCGCAGCCGAGGCGATCGAGACCACCGAGGCCAAGGCCAAGGCATTGCGCCCGATTGCAGAGAAGTTGATCACCAAGGCGAAAAAGGCCAATGATGGCGATGCCGCGAGCATCCATCGCATTCGCCAGATCCAGGGATATCTCGGTGACAAGGAGATGACCCACAAACTCGTCGTCGAAGTCGCGCCGCGCTATGCCGAGCGCAACGGCGGCTATCTGCGCATCCTCAAACTGGGTCCTCGCCAGGGTGACAATGCCCCCATGGCGCGGATCGAACTCGTGTGACGAGAACAGTCACGACCGAATTGTCCGATGGGCCCGCCGTGAGGCGGGCTCGTCTGTTTCTCGCCTACGACGGCTCACGTTTTCATGGTTTCGCGGTCAATGCCGATGTGCGAACGGTGGCGGGCGAATTGAACGCCGCTCTGACCCGTATCGTCGGAGACTCCGTCCAGGTGACAGGTGCGGGACGAACGGACGCCGGTGTGCATGCATGGAGCCAGGTCGTCTCGGTCGACCTTCCCGCGACGATCGATCTCGATGGGCTGCCGCGTCGTTTGACCAAGATGTGCTCGCCGGGCATCGTGGTGCGTTCGGCAGAGTGGACGACACCCGACTTCGATGCCCGTTTCTCGGCCTTGTGGCGTCACTACCGCTATCTCGTGCTCGCAGAGCCCGTCGGAGATCCCTTGCTCGAACATGGAGCGTGGTGGGTCGCGGCGCCACTCGATCTGTCTCTCATGCGGCTTGCCTGTGATCCATTGATCGGCGAGCACGACTTCTCGTCGTTCTGCCGACGCCCTCCCGATGCTGTCGGACCTGCGGGGGAGGTGCGGCGGCCGAGCATGGTGCGCCGGGTCCTCGATGCACACTGGAGCGAACAGCTCAGCGACAAGGGACAGCGTCTGCTGTGGTTCGATGTGAAAGCGACGGCCTTTTGCCATCAGATGGTGCGCTCGATCGTCGGAACCCTCGTGGACGTCGGATCCGGACGGATCAGACCCGGTCAGATGACCGAAATTCTGGCCGCCCGGGATCGCAGTCGTGCCGGCCAGGTCGCTCCTCCATGGGGGCTCACTTTGTGGGACGTCGGGTACCCGGGTTCCTCGGCGAACTAGGAGAGGGACGGTTCTTTTCGGGGGTTATCGGCCCTTTCCGGTCGTTTTCTTCAGCCGTGCCCGTATCCTTTCCAGGTCCCCGAGAGACCTCGGTCTCTCGAGTGAATGTGCCATCGGCACGCACATCGTTCGTGAAAGAAGTGAACATGACCACCTATTCGCCCAAGGCAAGTGAGATCACGCGGCAGTGGCACATCGTCGACGCGCAGGGTCTCGTCCTCGGCCGCCTCTGCACCGAAGTCGCACGCGTTCTGCGCGGCAAGCACAAGCCGATCTTCGCGCCGCACATGGACACAGGCGATCACGTCATCGTGATCAATGCCGACAAGATCGTTCTCACATCCGGCAAGGCCGACACGCACATGGTGCACAACTACTCGGGATACCCGGGTGGTTTGAAGAGCGAGACATACGGAAGCCTGCTCGAACGTCGCCCCGATGAAGCGATTCGCCGATCGGTGACGGGCATGTTGCCCAAGGGTCCGCTCGGACGCCAGATGATCAAGAAGCTCAAGGTCTACGCAGGACCGGAGCATCCGCACGCGGCACAGAATCCGACCGTGCTCACATTCGACCACGCCAAGGCTCGCTGAGCCGACACTTCGAGGTATTGACGAACATGACCAAGCCATTGACTCAGACGACAGGTCGCCGCAAGGAAGCCGTTGCACGTGTTCGCGTGCGACCCGGGACCGGACAGGTCACGGTCAACGGCAAGCCGCTCGATCAGTACTTCGCCACGACCACCCAGCGCAATGCTGCGGTCGAAGCGCTGCGCGTCACGAACACTCTCGAACAGTACGACATCGATGCCACGATCATCGGCGGCGGAGTCAACGGCCAGTCCGGTGCGATGCGCATGGGTGTGGCTCGATCGCTCATCGAGATCGATCCCGAGTTCCGCCCCACCTTGAAAAAGGCCGGCTTGCTGACACGCGACGCACGTCGCAAGGAGAGCAAGAAGTACGGACTCAAGAAAGCTCGTAAGGCTCCGCAGTACACCAAGCGCTGATCGCGCTGGTGCCGACGAGCGGATCGGTTCACGTGTCGGACAACGCTCGCGTCGATCCGGCTTTTGGCACAGATGGGGTGCGAGGGCGCGCCCTCACGGAGCTGACTCCAGAATTCGTCCTGCGTCTCGGTCGTGCCGTCGCACGCGTCCTGCCGGAACGGCGTATGTTCGTCGCTCACGATCCGCGGATCTCGGGCCCGATTCTCGAAGCAGCGCTCTGTGCCGGATTGGCGGCTGAGGGAATCGACGTCGAGCTCATCGGTATGTTGCCGACACCGGCAGTTGCATTCTTGTCAGCTCGCGACGACTGTCCGGGCATCATGGTGACTGCATCGCACAATGTGTTCACCGACAACGGGATCAAGGTCTTCGCCCGCGGGGGTCGCAAACTGTCCGACTCGGATCAGACAGCGATCGAAGGCGAACTCGCACTCTTGCGTGACGGGCATGATCGCAACACAGTTCGGCCGACATCTGTCGTGTCGCCGGGAGAGATCGTCCGGAGAGTCGATGCTGCATCCGACTACGTCGATCATCTCGTCGGACTCTTCGGAGAAGGTGCACTGTCGGGTATGCGCATCGTGGTCGATGCCGCAAATGGAGCGATGAGCATCGTGGCGGCCAAAACACTCGAGCGACTCGGAGCCGACGTCGTGTCGATGAACGATGCTCCGACAGGACTGAACATCAACGACGGCTGTGGTGCGACGGAACCCAAGGCTTTGTGCGAGTTCGTCGCGGAGGCCCACGACGGCTTGGGCGTGGACGTCGCGTTCGCCTTCGACGGCGACGGGGACAGGGTGATCGCGGTCGATGAGAACGGCGATGTCGTCGACGGAGATCGTCTGATCGCATTGTCTGCTCTCGAACGACTCGGTTCGGGAACCTTGATCGGCGGCACAGTCGTGGTCACGGTGATGACGAATCTCGGATTCCATCGAGCCATGCGCGATGCGGGAATCGATGTCGTCACGACACCCGTCGGAGATCGCAGCGTTCTCCAGGAAATGGAGACGAACGGGTACGTCATCGGCGGTGAACAGAGCGGCCACATCATCCATCGCGACCTGGCAACGACGGGCGATGGCTTGCTGGCCGCAATCGTCCTGGCTCGAATGATTCGACGGGAAAAGGCCGCCCACGGTCGGACGTTTTCAACTGTGGCTTCGTCTGTCATGACCAGAGTCCCGCAGATCCTGAAAGCGGTGCCCGTCGCAACGAGGCCCAAGGATGTCGAGGCCGATTTGATACACCATCTCGAGGCAGCTCGGGAACGCCTCAGCGAGCGCGGTCGAGTGCTCGTGCGCATGAGCGGGACCGAACCCGTGATTCGGGTCATGGTGGAGGCAGATGATGCCGATCTTGCAGCCGATGTGGCCGATGAACTCGTGTCTGCGGTGGTTTCGCGCTGGGGGAGTGCTGACCGGGCCCCAGAATCGGGTCGGTAGCCTGGGGGTATGTGCGGCATCATCGCTCTGGTGAGTCGTCCGCCGACGCGAACGGCGCCAGCTCGGCAGGTGATCGAAAATCTCCTCGATGAAGCCGTCGCCGCAGGGGACGACCTCGAACGAGCAAAGGGGATCCTGAGCGAGGTCAACGACCTGCTGAAGGGTGTGCCTGGGCTGCGGACTTTGCTGGCTCATTCGCCGGCCGATGAGAATCCGATCGTCGATGGCATCGCGAAACGTCTCGATGTCATCCGAGCACGGGTCGATGAGGCAGATGCGAATCTCGAAGTATCGGGAACCGATCTGGACGTTCTCGAGAAGTCCGCCGAGCGAATCATCGGTCTACGCGATCTGCTGTGGTCGCTCGGTCGCGATCGTCTGCAGAGCGCGCGTGCGGTTGCGGAACTCGTTGCGGCATCTGGTCGCGGCGTCCGACCCGAAGATGTGGCCCTCGGGGGTTACCTTCTGATTCAGCAATCACTGGCTGCTCTCGACCGGCTCGAGGTGCGTGGACGTGATTCGGCCGGCATCCACCTCTTCGTCTGGGATCACGGTCTCGATGCCGACGATCCGGACGTTCGACGCGAACTCGACGGCGATCGCAAAGATCCGCTGTTCCAATCCGGCGCAGTGCGCATGGTGGACGGGGTTCTGTCCTTCGTCTACAAGGCAGCTGCAGAGATCGGCGAGCTCGGCGACAACACACGAGTCATTCGCGAAGCCGTGACGAACGACGCGCTCTTGCATCGAGCGCTTGCTTCACCTCGAGCTCGTGTTTCGCTGCTCGGACACACCAGATGGGCGAGTGTCGGCATCATCTCCGAACCCAATGCGCACCCAGTCAACAGCGAGCGCATCGGCGGATCGGGAGATTCGAGACTTGCTCGAGACCCGTACGTGATCGCCGCTCTGAACGGAGACGTCGACAATCACGAGGATCTGCGTGTGGAATATGCGCTCGAATTCCCCGGACAGATCACCACCGATGCCAAAGTCATTCCGGCATTGATCGACATTCACACCGCGAGATGCGGCGATCTCGTCGAGGGATACCGGCGCAGCGTGGCATCGTTCGAAGGGTCGGTTGCGATCGGAGCAATTTCGAGCCAGAGGCCCGACGTCCTGCTCGTGTCGTTGCGCGGCAGCGGCCAGGGCCTGTACGTCGGCATGGCCGAGGACTGTTTCATCGTGGCGAGTGAGCCGTACGGAGTCGTCGAGGAGACGTCGACGTATCTGCGCATGGACGGTGAAGGGACGAATGGAATCCCAGATGGTCCGTCGGGTCAGATCGTGATTCTCGACGGGACGAAGGCTGGAGACGTGTCCGGTATCAGCCGTATCGCGTTCGATGGACGAGACATTCCCGTGAATCCCGCGGAGTTCGTCACAGCCGAGGTCACGACGCGAGACATCGACAGAGGCGACTCGCCGCACTTCTTGCTCAAGGAGATCTCCGAGGCACCCGAGAGCTTCCGCAAGACGTTGCGGGGTCGCATCGTCGAAAGTGGCGGCACGTTGCGCGCAGTCGTCGGTGCCAGAGGTCTGAGCGCCGACATTGCTGCCGATCTGGCGACAGGACGGATCCGCAAAGTCCGTGTGATCGGTCAGGGCACTGCGGCAATCGCTGGCCGCAGCTGTGCCTCGATTCTGGACGAATTGTGCGCAGGCGGGCTGGATGTGGACGCCCTCACTGCAACCGAACTTTCGGGCTTCCAACTCGCCGGCGACATGGCCGACACTCTCATCGTCGCCGTCAGCCAGAGTGGAACGACGACGGACACCAACAGAACCGTGGATCTCGCCCGCTCGCGAGGAGCTCGGGTCGTGGCGATCGTCAATCGGCGCGGCAGCGACTTGTGCGAGAAGGCCGATTCGGTCATCTATACGAGCGATGGCCGCGATGTCGAAATGAGCGTGGCCTCGACGAAGGCTTTCTATGCCCAGGTCGCAGCAGGAGTGCTGCTGGCATGTGCAGTCAGCGAGGCTGCCGGTCTTGGCAGCGAGCAGCGGCGGCACGAACTGCTGTCGAATATGCGGGAGATTCCATCGGCGATGTACGACGTGCTGGCAACGCGTACGAACATCGGCGACGTTGCTCGTCGGTTCGCTCCTGCAAAGCGGTACTGGGCCGTGGTCGGAAACGGTCCGAACGCGATCGCAGCTCACGAAATCAGGATCAAGCTCAGCGAACTCTGTTACAAGAGCATCTCGTGCGACATCACCGAGGACAAGAAGCACATCGACCTGTCGAGCGAACCCCTCATTTTGGTGTGCGCCGCCGGCGTGCGAGGAAGTACCGCAGACGATGTGGCCAAGGAAGTCGCGATCTACCGAGCCCACAAGGCGACTCCGATCGTGGTCGCCCACGAGGGCGGCCAGCGATATTCGAATGCCGTTGCCGTCCTCGAGGTGCCCGATGTGGACCCGTCTCTTGCGTTCGTGCTGAGCGCCATGGTGGGTCATTTGTTCGGGTACGAGGCAGCGCGCGCGATCGACGAGTCGGCACGACCCCTACGTGAAGCACGAGAAATCGTCGAAGTGGCCGTGGCTCGCAGCGCTGATGCAGACAGCGTTCTTCGCGAGGTGCGCCGCGGGGTCTCGGGCAGTTGGAACACGTTCAGTGAGACTCTGCTGTCCGGGCAATACGACGGCCACCTCGAGGCGAGCACGGCGATGCGGGTGGCGTCGATGTTGCGCATCCTCGCTCTCGAATCCTCGTCAGCTGCATCGGTCGAGCGCTATCAGGCCGAGACCGGCAAAGTGGGAACTCCAGGTGCGGTTCTCGACGATCTCACCGAGGCCTTGACTCGAGCCATCGAGGAATTGACGAGGCCGATCGATGCCATCAAGCACCAAGCCAAGACGGTGACGGTGGGTATCAGCCGGAGCGATGAAGGTGTGATGGATCGCAGCATCGTGCGCGAGCTGCTGGCCATCGGAGTGAGCCGTGACGTGCTCGGCTATCGGACTCTGAAAGTGCTCGCCGGACTCGATCCTGCTGTTGCGGAAATCCTGGGGTACACGCGCTATCGAATCGAAGGAGATCCGAAGTCGGGTGAGGCAAACGTGGTCATCGTCGATCGCGGCGGAGTGTCGCTCGGGCTCAAGAGCAGAGCCGAGCATGCGACGGCACTCGTCGGCACGAAGAGACATGTGGCCGTGGCGCGGGAGGTTCTCGTGGCCCGCGGTCGAGCGGACGACCGCACTGTGATTCTCGTCCCGGAAGTCAAGAGCGGCCAGTGCATCGGTCTCACGTTGCTGCATGTTCGTTTCCATGACGTGCTCGAACCCTCGGTCATGAGGCCGGTGCTTCAGGACTACGACCGCCGTTACGAACGTCTCGTGGACTGGGTCGTCGAGACCGAAGGGGTCATGGACGATTCGCTGTTGGGTCGACTTCCGGTTGTCGACTTGTTGATCCTGCCGATCAGCGACGTCGCCAATCGGTGGCGCAGTCGTTCGTGACCGACATGATTGTTGGAGTCGGTGTCGATGCCGTGGATCTGGACCGATTCGCACTCATGCTCGAGAGAACTCCCTCGACACGCGAGCGGCTCTTCACAGCGGAGGAGCTGGAGTACGCAACGACGTACGCGAATCCGGTGCCGAGTCTTGCTGCTCGCTTCGCAGCCCGTGAAGCGACGATGAAGGCCCTCGGTGTGGGACTCGGTGCATTCGACTTCCGCGACGTCTGGATTCGAAGAATGGCATCGGGTCAGCCTGTGCTCATGGTCGAGGGTGCAGCACGCGATCTTGCTCGGAAAGCCCGCGTCGAGCAGTGGCACGTTTCTTTGTCGCACACATCCACAGTCGCAATCGCCCATGTCATCGCATCCGGAGACGTGTCGTGAGCGGTGTGGAATCGTCGGGATACGCGGTGGTGCAATGAGGGCGGTGATCAACCCGAGAAACATGCGGGTCATCGACGCCGAAGCCATGACGGCCGGCATTCCTCTCGAACTGCTCGTACAGCGTGCAGGTGCGGCTGTTGCCCGGGCCGCTCGACGAATGATGGGCGGGGTCTATGGGCGAACCGTGGTTCTCGTCGTCGGAAAGGGAAACAACGGTGCCGACGGCCGAGTTGCTGGGCGCATCCTGGCCGATCAGGGAGTGCGCGTACGTGTTCTCGAGGCCGACAGAATGCCGCTGCGTCTTCCCCTATGCGATTTGATCATCGATGCTGCATACGGCACGGGTTTTCGAGGTGACTGGAATCCGCCGTCTTCGCGAGGAATTCCGGTTCTTGCAGTCGACATTCCATCTGGTCTCGACGGGCTGACAGGACGTGCAGGTCCTCACGTGTGGAAAGCGACTCGCACTGTGACATTCGTGGCGATCAAACCGGGTCTGCTCTTCGGCAACGGCCCGGCACTCAGCGGAGAGATCGAGGTCGTCGACATCGGAATCGGTCTCGGCAAGCACGGAGCAGACACGCATCAAGTCGAGCGTTCCGACGTCTCGGCGTGGCTGCCCGCTCGTCCGGTGGCTGCTCACAAATGGAATGCGGCTGTGTTCGCGCTCGCCGGCAGTCCGAACATGATGGGGGCCGCGCATCTGGTGGCAATGGCTGCGATGCGCACAGGAGCGGGGATCGTTCATCTGGCAACTCCAGAAACTGCGAATTGGTCTGCCGCAGGGGACAGTTCGCTGCCGACCGAGATCGTGCGCAAGCCTCTACCAGTTCAGGGTTCGGCTGTTCATGGTTGGGCAGCCGACGTGCTCGACGAGGTGGAGAGATTCCAGGCGATCGTCATCGGACCTGGCCTTGGGCGCGATGATGCGATCGCAACGGAAACTCGTCGGGTGATCAGCCAGACCCAGATTCCGATGGTCATCGACGGTGACGGGCTGTATTGCGTGGGCTGGGGCGGAGAGGGTGCGCGTGACATCATCCGCTCACGTGCTGCGGCGACGATCGTCACTCCTCATGACGGCGAGTACACCATGTTGCTCGGTGATCGTCCGTCTCCCGATCGACTTGCGAGCGCTCGCCGCTTGGCGATCGATCTCAATTGCGTGTGTCTCCTGAAAGGTCCGACGACGGTCGTGGCCGAGCCTTCCGGAGAGGCACTCGTGATCAGCAATGCCGACCAGAGGCTTGCGACTGCGGGCAGCGGCGATGTGCTTGCAGGAATGATCGGGGCTCTGCTCGCTCGCGGCGTCCAGCCGTTCCATGCAGCCGCAACTGCTGCGTGGATCCATGGTGCATCGGCTTCGTTGTTCCCCCATGGGGAGGGTCTGATCGCATCGGATCTCCTCGATCTGATCCCTATAGCCATCGCCGAATCGAGGAACCCATGACACGGTCTTCGAGGACGACCAGCTCATGAGCAGCGGTATGAGATCCGCGCGCATCGATGTCGATCTCGATGCCATCTTCCACAACGTGTCCGCGATGGCATCTCGTGCAGCTCCGGCACGTGTGATGGCTGTGATCAAAGCCGATGCGTACGGCCATGGAGCCGTGGCGGTTGCCGAGACTGCACTTGCTGCTGGGGCGGGTTCGCTCGCAGTGGCCCTCGTCCAGGAGGGCATCGAACTGCGCCGGGCCGGCATCGAAGCTCCGATCCTTCTCCTTTCCGAGCAGCCGGAACATCAGATCGGCGACATCGTGTCCCACGGCCTCATCGCAACGGCGTATTCGGTTTCGTACATCGATGCCCTCGTACGTGAATCTCGTGCACGCAATGTCGCGGGCCAGGAAGTACATCTCAAGATCGATACCGGAATGAACCGCGTCGGTGTGTCTCCATCGCGAGCCGTGGAACACGCAGGACGAATCGCTGCAAGTGCTCCGTGGCTGTCTCTTGGCGGTGTCTACACACACTTCGCATCAGCGGACGATGCCGATTCGACGTTCGCGGTCGAGCAGTGGCAGATCTTTCGATCTGCTCTCGACGACATTCGCGGAGCAGGGATCGACGTCGGCACGGTGCATGCGGCGAATTCGGCAGCGACGATCAATCTTCCGGAAAGTCGTGCCGATCTCGTCCGAATCGGTATCTCGATGTACGGAATCGCCCCGAGTGCCGTACTCGAAGAACAGTGCCAGGATCTGCGACCGGCACTGTCGCTCACGGCCGGTATTTCGTACATCAAGCGAGTCCCAGCGGGTCAGGGCATCTCCTATGGTTCGAGATATCGGTGCCCGGCCGAGACGACGATCGTGACCGTGCCGATCGGTTATGCCGACGGAATCGCGCGCCGCTCGGGGATTGCCGGCGTGGAAGTGCTCATTCGGGGCCGCCGGCATCCCATCGTCGGCGTCGTGACGATGGATCAGTTGATGGTCGATGTCGGCGATGAAGAAGTTGCCGTGGGGGACGAAGTGGTGTTCATCGGTCGTCAGGGCGGCGAAATCATCACAGCCAATGAGGTGGGCGAGCGTCTCGGCACCATCGGCTACGAAGTGGTCTGCTCTCTGTCGAGCCGTGTGCCGCGGGTGCATGCGCAGCTCTGACCTGCAGGAGACCATCGGCGAAGGCTGATTCTTCATCGTCGAGTCGGGCGAAGTTGAATGGGAACATGAGCGACCTCGAGATTCTCGTGACGAAGACGGGCCTGCGGGTCAGCGGCGACAGCCTTCGGATCGAGGTGCCCTGTGACGATGACCGAGATGTCGTCTCCAGTCTCGAAGTGATCTGGTCCGAGATCGCGTCCACGCCTGCTTCTCGGGTCAGGTTTTCGTCGGAGTATTTGGGAGTCGTGGTACTCGATACGCGTGGAGATCTCGTCCATCCGGTGCTGTGGGCCGATGACCAGCGTTCGGCTGACGATGCGGCGTGGTGCAACAAGAAGCATCCGCCGCAATGGTGGATCGCGCGTATCGGGGAGACACCAGAGACTCGGCACGGCATCACCAAGCTTTCGTGGTTGCATCGATCCGATCCGACGGCGTGGGGTGCGATGGCGCACATTTGCGGTATCGCCGATTACGTTCGTTGGCGAAGCCTTCGATCTCCATTGGCCGATCTCGTGATCACTCCGTTCACGATGAAGGCGATGGGATGGGGTTCTGCATCTCAGGCGGATCCGGAGGTTCTTGCTCTGTTGGACAAGGATCTCGATTGGACCGGTGTCGTTCCCCGCCTCGTTCCAGATGGAACAGTTCTCGGAAATCGTGACGGTGTCGAAATCGTGACGTGACGCCGGCCCCACATGGGCACATCCTCCCGTCCGGTGTCGTAGTCTGAAGTCACCTCATGGCATGCGACAGACAGTCGCGCAGCGACACGTGAGTCGCCGTGAAGAACGGGAACAACATGAACATTCTGGTCATCGGAGCCGGCGGTGTCGGGGCGTCGATCGCCTCGATCGCCGAAACGAGAGACTTCTTCGATTCGTTCGTCCTGGCAGACGTCTCTGTCGACGTTGCTCGTCGGGCCATTGGCGAACTCGACGACCCCGGTCGATTCAAGTCCGCACAGCTGGATGCTCGGTCACAGGCGGACATCTGTGCTCTCGTGGCGTCGGAGAAGATCAATGTGATCGTCAATGCCTGCGATCCGAGACTCAACGATTCGATCTTCGGCGCAGCATTCGCGAGTGGAGTGTCGTACATCGACATGGCGATGAGCTTGAGTTCACCGCATCCAACTGATCCCTACAACCAGGTCGGGTCGCCGCTCGGGGACGATCAGCTGAAGGCTCACGATGCGTGGGTCGACAAGGGAATTCTCGCTCTCGTCGGAATGGGCGTCGAGCCGGGTTTGTCCGATGTGTTCGCCCGCTACGCGCAGGAGCATCTTTTCGACACCATCGACGAGATCGGTATTCGAGACGGATCGAATCTTTCGATCGACGGATACGACTTTGCTCCGACGTTCTCCATCTGGACAACGATCGAGGAGTGCTTGAACCCGCCGATCGTTTGGGAGAAGTCTCGGGGGCTGTTCACCACCGATTGCTTCAGCGAACCGGAGATCTTCCATTTTCCGGCAGGAATCGGCCCGATCGAGTGCGTGAACGTCGAGCACGAAGAAGTGCTGTTGATCCCGCGCGAGATCGACTGCAATCGCGTCACGTTCAAGTACGGCCTCGGTGCGGAATTCATCGACTGGTTGAAGACGTTCGCGTATCTCGGACTCGACTCGACGGAAAAGATCAAGGTTGGGGACGCCCGAGTCGCGCCGCGGGACGTTCTTGCTGCGGTGCTTCCCAACCCGGCCGAACTCGGTCACCTGATGCACGGCAAGACGTGTGCGGGGACGTGGGTGCGCGGCACCTATGACGGCCAGCCGCGTGAGGTGTACCTGTATCACGTTGTCGACAACGAGATCACGATGCGCGAATGGGGTTCTCAAGCCGTTCTCTGGCAGACGGCGATCTGTCCGGTCGTGGCTCTCGAACTGCTCTCCAACGGAACCTGGAAGGGTGCCGGTGTGCGCGGTCCGGAAGCTTTCGATGCGGCGCCGTTTCTGAATCTGCTCGGCGCGTACGGGTCTCATCATGGTTTGCTGGAAATGGGCCCTGGTCTGTGGCCGAGTCCGAAGTCGACCGGTCAACCCGGTTGGGACCGGCCGATCCGTCGGGCCATCAAACCCTGATCGGTTCGTCGAAGTCCGACCTCAGGGTCCTGTGCCTTCGAGTTCGTACAGGATCACGCTTCCATGGCGGATCCACAAACCGGCCCCAGCCTGAGTGAACGATTGATTCAGATGTCGGCGGTACCACTCGCCGGTTCGACGGTGGACCTGCATATCGGTCGCAGAACTGTCGACGACGGTTGCGAAGTCCTGGCTCGTCGGAACCTCGAGATACAGCACGTGACGAGTTCCGTGCGCGATATGAGAGATCGCTCTCTCGGCTTCGTCGTCGTTCAGATACTGCAGGACGCCGTGGCAGATGATGAGATCGTAGGCATGGGGAGGCTGCCATGTGGCAATGTCTCGCTGGACGTGACCGAATTTCGCACAGGCGTATTCGCTGACATCGGTGGATGTGACTCGAATCGACGGATGATTGGCGCGGAACCAATCGCGCCACAGTCCAGGTCCGGCTCCGATGTCGAGGACGGACTTGGGTCTGACGCCCCACCAGGAGCACAATCCGACGACTCCAGAGGCGAGATGCGCGATACGTCGGCGGTCGTGAACTCCGCCGCGTCCATAGAAACGCTGGTAATACCCGGCATCGAACTCGTTACGAGCGTTCATCGTCACGTGAACAATTGACGCAGGATCCGTCGGAACTCGACAGTGTGGCGATCGGCGCGCGTGTGGACTTGACCCCTGTCGAGAGGCATCGACGTGTCCATCAGCCGTTCGATGACGCGCAAGTCCTCGCGAAAGATTCGCAGTTCGTAGTCGATGGCTTCTTGGATCTGCTCATCCGTCGCGCAGTCGTTGCGCAGCATCACGATGTGCACACGTGTGCGCTCGCGTGACATCGGCTGGCACCACATCACGATTGAGTTCAGCATTCCCGTGACAGGAAAGTCGAGGGTCAGAGTTGCCGAGAAGGGAGCCTGATAGCGGTAGTGCATGCGGCGCGGTTGGGTGAGCGGATGCTCTCCTGTGGCCACGAGCGGATCCTCGTGATTGTCGATGACATGGTCGTAGTCGACGTCGAATCCCCACCCGTCATCGGTTTTGACCGTCTTGATCTCGCCGATCGCGCAATCCTGGACGGTTCCGAAAGTGCCTGCGTGCACGAAAGGAAAGTGGGAGATGTCGAGAAAATTGTCGATCGCCTGCGCCGCCGATGCGCTGATGTCCACGGGCGGTATCCAGGCCGGAACCAAGGACGGATCCTCCCACGCGGGAATCGAGATGATCTCGGCCAACGGCTCCTCGATCGCCACCCAGACCATGTCATAGGCCGTGCGGACATGGATCGGGGTGAGTCGTGCGGCTGGAAGAGCTGCGTCCTCGCCGAGTGCCGGGATGAAGGCACAGCGGCCGTCCGAGCCGAACTGCCACCCGTGGTACGGACATTCGATGTGGGATCCTACGACTCTCCCATCGGAGAGCCGTGCGAAGCGGTGGGGGCACACATCCCGAAAGACCTGCAACGTGCCGTCCAGAACGACGGCGACGAATCCCTCACCGAGAAGTTCGACACGACGAGGAGAATCGTCGAAGGAATCGACACGGCCGATCGGATGCCACAAAGGCCGCAATTCGGGGGAGTCGTTGGTCAGAAAAACATTCTTCCTGTCCGATCTCGTTTCCGAACTCATGTCTGGCACGTCACCGTTCTTCTCTCTCGTACGGCTGACCGAGAGACGCAGGAGCACCCAATCGGCGATGCGCGAATTGCGTCGAGACGACGACGAGGACAACGATCGTCAGGACATAGGGCAGGGCATCGAGAACGTCGCCGCTGATCTGGATGTTGCGGGCTTTGAGAGTCGTCCCGAGCGATTGCAGAGCACCGAAGAGATATGCCCCGATCAGAGTCAGCCCTGGTCGCCAGAACCCGAAGATGACGAGTGCAATGGCAATCCAGCCCGCACCTTTCGTCATGCCGTCGACCCAGGTGGGAACGATTGCCAAGCTGTAGTACACGCCGCCGAGGCCCGCAAGAGAGCCGCCGAGGACGGTGTGCGCGTATCGGTACTTGACGACGTCGATACCCATGGCATCAGCGGTCTGCGGAGACTCGCCGACAGCGCGCAACTGCAGTCCGAAACGCGTTCGATAGAGATAGATCGATGCCAATGCGACCATGACCCAAGATGCGTACGTGAGGACGTTCTGATTGAACAGAATCGGCCCGAGGATCGGGAGATCGCCGAGCCCGAGCACATCGAGTTTGCGGATCGGCCTCGCAACCGGAGACTTGGCGACCTCCCAGATGTTCGCGAAGTAGCTCGACAGACCGACGGCGCCAGCGAAGATGGTGATGGCGAGACCTGCGACCGTCTGGTTCGTTCGCAGTGTGACGCACAAGAATGCGTGCAAGAGACCTGTGCATGCGCCTGCGAACATACCAAGGGCGATCGCTGCCAATACCGTGAACCATGCTGGTCCGCCGACGTGTTGCGATGCCCATGCACCGGTGACCCCTCCGAGAAGCATCATGCCCTCGACTCCGAGATTCAGCACGCCGCTGCGTTCGGTGAACACGCCGCCGAGAGCGGCGAAGAACAGCGGAGTGCCGTAGAAGATCGCCGAGGCTGCGATGACGACGAGAAGGCTGTTGTTCACGATGCCACCGCCGTGTGTCGCTGGGATTTGTTCGTTCTGATCCGGTAGCGCAAGAGAACTTCGCCTGCAACGGATGTGAACAGGATCAGGCCTTGGAGCGTGCCAACGAGACCGCTCGGAAAATCAGGGCCTTGGAGTGCGTAGCCGGCATTCGTGAGGCCGCCGAGCAGGACGGCGACGAAGATCGTCGCCAGGGGATTCAGCCGAGCAAGAGCTGCGACGACGATGCCGGTGTATCCGTAATTGGACAACTGCAAACCTTTGGCATCGAGCAGATGACGGAAGTCGCCGACGTCGGATGCTCCGCCGAGACCGGCGAGGGCTCCCGACAGCGCCATCACAGCGACGATCGTCCAGCGCGTGCGGATACCTGCATAGGCGGCCGCACGGGGTGAATCGGCGATGACACCCACTTCGAATCCGAAACGGGTGCGTTTGTACAGCAGCCAGACGGCGACACCGGCGAGGATCGCGATCAGGAATCCGAGTGGCACGTTCACTCCGAACAGCGAGAACTTGTTCCACTCACCCCGTTCGCCGATTTGTTTGCCCGAAGGGAAACCTTGGGAGCGCGGGTCTCGCCAGTACGAACGTGAATTGAAGATGAGGTAGTTGAGGAGAATTCCGGCGATGTAGTTGAGCATCAAGGACGTGATGATCTCGTTGGTGTTGAAGCGGGCTCGCAGAACTCCGACGATCGATCCGTAGGCCGCTCCGAAGAGCATTCCCATGAGCGACATGCCAACCACCACGAACCCGACGGGTTGTCCGTCCATGGCAATGCCCACGAGGGCGGCGCCGATGGCCCCGACGTAGAGCTGACCCTCGCCGCCGATGTTGATGACTCCCATGCGAAATGCGACTGCTGCACACAATCCGGTGAAAGCAAGCGGTGTGGCGGTGATGAGCGAGCCCTGGAGCGCTCGTTTGGAAGCGAAGCCCCGTTCGAAGATGCGGTCGTAGACGTCGAGCGCGTCCTTGCCTGTGATCTGAAGGACGATGGCCCCGATGACGAGGGCAGTAAGCAACGACAGGAGCGGTATCGCCCAGTTCAGCCAGGCCGGCTGCACGAGACGCTTCTCGAGGCGAACTGGCGATCTCACGGCTGAACTCCAACGGATTCCTGGCTTCCACCCATGAACAGTCCAATGCGGTGGCGGTCGGCCCCTTCGGCCGGCAGATCGGCCACGAGTCGTCCTTCGTACATGACGAGGACACGGTCGGAGAGCGAGAGAATTTCATCGAGGTCCTCGCTGATCAGGAGAACCCCGAGACCTCGATCGGCAGCCTCGACGAGTCGAGCGCGAACTGTCTCGATTGCCCCCACATCGAGTCCTCGTGTCGGAGAGGCGGCGATCAGAACTTTGGGCAGCGACGAGAATTCGCGGGCAAGAAGTACCTTTTGCACGTTGCCTCCTGACAGCAGGCGTACCGGAGTGCGCGTATCGGGAGTCTTCACGTCGTAGCGATCGACGAGGTCGACCGCCTGGCCGCGGATGACTTTGCGGCGAAGAATGCGAAAGCGCGAAAGAGGACTCGTTCGGTAGTTCTTGAGGGCCAGGTTGTCTTCGACCGAATGGCTCGCCGCAAGACCGGTGTGCAGTCGGTCCTCGGGGATATGGGCGATTCCCTGGTCGATTGCAGAGCGAGCCTTGCCGGACTTCACCATCTGGCCCTCGACCGAGATCGATCCGGTCGATGCAGGTCTCATGCCGGCGATGACCTCGGCGAGTTCGCGCTGACCGTTGCCTGCCACTCCCGCTACTCCGACGATCTCACCGCGACCGACGGTCAAGGTGACGTCCGAGAGAGATTGGCGCCCTCGGTCATCGGTGGCGCACACAGCGGACACGCTGAGAACGATGTCATCGGGACGAGCCGGTTGGGCTCGACTCGCTCTGTCGAATTGGACGGAACGGCCGACCATCATGCTCGCAAGATCGCGTGTCGATGTCGAAGATGCATCGACACAGCCGACGGTACGACCCGCGCGCAGAACGGTGATCCGATCGGCGACTGCCATGACTTCGTCGAGTTTGTGCGAGATGAAGACGATGGACCGACCTTCGGCAACCATCGAGCGAAGAGTCGCAAACAGGGCATCGGCTTCGATCGGGGTCAGAACCGCGGTCGGCTCATCGAGAATGAGAACTCGGGCACCGCGGTAGAGAACTTTCAGAATCTCGACGCGCTGTTGTTCGCCAACGCTCAGTTGCCACACCCGAGCCATCGGGTCGACGGCGAGGTGGTACTTCTCGCTCAGTTCTCGTACTCGGTCGACGACTGTCGAGCGATCGAGGAAGACGCGTGAATTCGGCTCGCCGAGGACGACGTTCTCGGCCACTGTGAATGTCGGAACGAGACGAAAGTGCTGGTGCACCATGCCGATACCGGCATCCAGTGCGTCACGCGGAGAGGACAACGACATCTTTCGTCCGTCGATCTCGAGATTGCCGGAGTCGGGCCTGTACAGACCGGTGAGAATGTTCGACAGCGTCGATTTGCCGGCACCGTTCTCACCCAGGAGTGCGTGGACTTCACCGGCGCGCAATTCGAAGTCGACGCCGTCATTGGCGATGACGCCGGGGAACCTCTTGACGATCCCACTCATCTTCACGGCGATCTTCGACGTCATCGTCTTCCCTCTCGACAGATGCCAAACACTAGGGCTGTGGGCCGTCATCCTTGAAACGAATCGGAGGGCGACCCGTGCACAAGCCCGGATACGAGTCCGGATACGAGCCCATGAATGGGTCCGTGGATGGGCCCGTGAACGAAGTGGGGGCGGACCGTGCGGTCCGCCCCCATCCGATTGCTCTGAATCCTGATGATCAGCTGGCAGGAATTTCGCCGATGACACCTTCGACGAGGTACATCATCGACATCAGCTCGTCGTAAGTGTGAGAGACACCTTCAGCCAGGACTTCGTTGCCCTGGTTGTCCAGGAGAGGTCCGGTGAACATCGAACCCGGGGCCTCGGTGAGTTCGGCCAACTTGGCCTCGATCAGGGCTCGAGTCTCTTCGCTCACGAGATCTCCGAAGGTGGCCAGAGATACGAAGCCGTCATTGAGGGCTCCGTAGTAGTTGCCGGCGATCCAATTGCCGTCGAGAACGGCCTGGATCCTCGGGATCAAGTAGATGCTCCAGTCGTAGACCGTGGCGGTCAACCAGACGTCGGGGTAATTCGCGCTCTGGTCGCTGTCGTAACCCGCCCACGGCACACCAGCAGCAGCAGCGGCATCACCGGATGCCGGCGAGTCCTGGGACTTGACGCCGATGACGTCGGCTCCATCAGCGATCAATGCTTCTGCGGTACGACGCTCGAGTGCAGGGTCGAACCAGGTGTTCGTCCACACGACGGTGACTTCAGCGGTCGGATTCGTCGTGCGGGCACCCATCGTCCATGCGTTCACGCCGCGCACCACTTCCGGAATCGGGAACGACGCCAAGATGCCGAGCTTGCCGGACTGCGAGGCAGCGCCCGCTGCCATGCCGGTGAGGAAGTCGGTGTCCTCTGCCGAACCATAGAACTGCGACAAGTTCGCGGCCTGCTTGAAGCCCGTCGCAAACTCGAAGCACACGTTCGGGTACTTCTCGGCGGCTTCAGCGAAAGCATCCTGGAAGCCGAACGACGTACCGAAGATCACCGTGTTGCCATCGGCGATGAGATCTTCCACTGTCTGCAGAACCTGCGGTCCCTCGGGAACGTTCTCTTTGTAGGTCGTCTCGACAAGGTCGCCGAAGTGCTCCTGGACGGCTTCACGGCCTTCGTTGTGTGCCTGTGTCCAGCCACCGTCGTTGATCGGTCCGACGTAGACCCATGCAGCCTTGAGCGGACCCTCTTCGGGCATGCAGTCGACCACTGGGGTGTCTTCGCTCCACGGCGTGAAGTTCGCCAACTGGAACTGCTCGCCGGAACTGCCTCCGCCGTCACCAGGTGCCTCTGAGCCTGCCGGTGCGTCGGTGCTGCTCGACGAATCGTCGCTACCGCATGCCGCTGCGCCGAAACTGACCGCTGCGACCATCACGATGGACGCAAACTTGCGTCCTTTCGTCGTCATTTTCACGTGTATTCCTCCCTCGAAGCCGGCTGGGACGCCGACTGACGATCAGACAGTAGCCCTCTCGACGGGGGCACCTGATCAAGGGACACAAAAAGTAAACACTGCGGAAACGATTCGTTTGGATCGAAGCGTCTGGTTCGGGTGTCAGGGGTTGGGTCGGTAGCGGCGGATCGTGGCCTTCTTGCCGCGAATACTGACGTTGCGCATCGACCGCAGGATCGACTCGATCTCGTTTTCCGGGACTTCGACGATCGAGAACTGATCCGACACTTTGATGTCGCCGATATCTCGTCCGGCAATGCCGCTCTCGTTGGCGATCGCGCCGACGAGATCCTGGGGCCGAATTCCCGCTTTCCTGCCGAGGCCGACATAGAGCTTGCCCATCTGAGCTTGACCCCGGCCCTTTTGACCGCGGTCGAACCGTCTGCCGTTGTCGGGCCGCTCATCGCGGCCGAATCGACTGCTGCGGTCGCTGCGGTCGCTTCTGTCGTCACGTCCCGGGCGATCGTCGCGTCCTGAGCGCTCGTTGCGACGATTGCGATCGAAACGCGAGTCGCGGTCGGAACGCTGCGACAGATCCGGAATGTCGACTTCTTCGAGCGACGACTGTTCGGCATCGTGGGTCAACTTGATGGCAGCGAGTGCGATCTGCTCGACGGTGAACTCTTCGCTCAATTCGTCGAGAACGGACTGGAACATGTCGACGTCATCCGAGGTCAGCGATTCACGCAGGGTTTCAGTGGTCAGTTCCATCTGACGAGCTCGCAGTGCCTCGACAGTGGGGACCTTTTCGAAAGGCAGCTTCTGTTTGGTGAGACGCTCGATGTTGGTGAGCTGTCGCTGTTCGCGAGGTTCCGCCAGCGTGATCGCCACACCTTCGCGGCCAGCGCGTCCGACGCGTCCGATGCGGTGGACGTACGACTCGGGAGCGGACGGGACGTCGAAGTTGACCACGTGTGTGAGATGGTCGATGTCGAGACCTCGGGCGGCGACATCGGTGGCGATCAACAGATCCGCCGACTTGGAGCGCACACGTCCCATGACGCGATCGCGCTGTTCTTGATCCATACCGCCGTGGAGTGCTTCGGCTCGATAGCCGCGGCCGTTGAGAGTTTCCGTGAGCTGATCGACCTCGCCGCGAGTTCTGCAGAAAACGATGGCAGCCTCGGGGGCTTCGATGTCGAGAATTCGTCCGAGTGCAGCGGCTTTCAGATGTCGCGGGACGAGATAGGCCTTCTGCGCGACGAGCGGAGAGGTGCCGGTTTGCGTTGTCGACCGCTCGATCGTGACTCGTACGGGATCGTTCTGATGCTTCTTGGCGATGGCTCCGATGCGCGGCGGCATGGTGGCCGAGAACAGAACCGTCTGTCGACCCGCAGGGGTCGCCTCGAGAATCGCCTCGAGGTCTTCGGCGAATCCCATGTCGAGCATCTCGTCGGCCTCGTCGAGAACGACCATGCGGATTCGATCCAGCTTCAACGTGTTCTTGCGAATGTGGTCGAGGGCTCTTCCCGGGGTGGCGACCACGACGTGGGTCCCTCGACGCAGAGCATCGATCTGGCGGCCGATCGGCTGTCCTCCGTAGATCGGCACGCAACGCGCCTTGAGATCGTGGCCGTACTTGTAGATGGCCTCGGAGACCTGCATTGCCAACTCGCGCGTGGGGACGAGAACCAATGCCATCGGAGACGTGCCCGTGTCGTCGATGTCCAGCAGATGCAGGATCGGCAGGGCGAAAGCAGCAGTCTTTCCCGTACCTGTGGCAGCTTGGCCCAGCAGATCCCGACCGGAAATCAGATGAGGGATTGCCTCACGCTGGATCGGGGTCGGCTCCTCGTATCCGAGATTGTTGAGTGCCGAGAGCAACTCGGGCCGAAGGCCAAGGTCGGCAAAGCCGGTTTCCACGCCCGTTACATTGTCCATGAGCGCTTCTCCTGCTCTGTCTTCGCCTGCAGTCTACGGGCGAACCCGAACTTCGCGAGACTGTCGAGATGAAGACGGTCTATGGCATTCGACTCGAGTCGCCCGCCTGGACCGTCGAGGACCATCGCACGGCTCGAGACACCGTGGATCGGTGGCTGGAGGATCAGCATCCGTTCGCTGAAAGGGGTCCAGGCGTTTCGGTGCGCGTCGATGACGACGACCCGCAACGGTGGTGGCGATACACGGTCGGGGTGAGCCTCGGGGGCGGGGATGTCTCGTCCACGATCGTGTCGGCGAGCACGTTCGGTGGGACGACGTCGTTCGAGATCCGGCTCTCCGTCGTGCCGGGAGGAGCGGGGATTCGCAGCCGAACGCCGTCGGTCTCCGCAGTCGCCGTGCGCGAACTGGCTCGCTCCATGGTGTCGAAGTGTTCGTTCTTCGATGCGGGTACGCGCATCTCCGATCGAGCCCGAGTCGTTTCCGATGCTGCATCTGCCGAGGAGATCGCCGCATTCTGCGATGCGCCGAGTCGATCGTTGCCCGTCCTCATCGAGACGATCCCGTTGCGCGCTGACGGAGTGTTTCGCGCCGACAGGCTCGCGCTGACGCTCAGCGGACTCGCGCACATCGTGATCGTCGAAGGCGATGGACCGCGCGGCGCATTCAATTCGTTCTTCGGCGAGGATCTGCTCCTTCCCCAGGGTCTGGCAATCGTCTGGTCGGACAGAAGTCGCCAAACGTGGAATGGCATCGGTCTTGCGCTCGCGGGAGGCGACGATGTGCGCAAGCAATGCATTCCATTGATCACCACTGCGGCAGCGGAATCGCTCGGAGCACTGCGACCGCCGTTGTTCAGACGTCGGTCCGTCGACGAGCCGACGACATTCGGCGACAACGGCGATGGGGAGTCGGGAGATGCCGATCAGCCATCAGTTGTGTCGTGGGACGAATACCGAGCTGCTCTCGACGGCTGGCAGGAATCCGAGGAACGCATCTCCGAATTGGAGGAGGCCCTCACGGAAGCCGATCGCGTGATCGCCGAGAAGCAGATGATGCTCGAGCGGGGAGACGAACTGCGCGATCAGCTCATCCAGCAGAATGTGAGTCTCGATGTGCGGCTCGGGGGACACCCGCGCGGTCTGGCTGCTTCGAGTGCGATCGATGCCGTTCGCCAGGCGATGGCATTGTGCGAAAACCTGACCTTCCATCCGCGGGCTCTCGAATCGGCCGAGCGACTCGAAGGTATCGACCCCAATCGGCTGCTTCTCGATCTCGTGCGTCTGAACGTGGTGGCAGGCGATTGGCAGTCCGGTCGTATCAACAATGCGTCGCTCACCATTTCCTGTCGGAGCATGGGCTTGAATTACGCGGGTGGAATATCCGACACCGCCGAATACAAGTACGGAGAGGACTATGCATTCACCTGGAGGGGAAGGACCGAATATGCCGTGGCTCACATCCGCAACGGCAAGGGCAATCGCCTCTATCGAGTCCATCTTCACTTCGACAACGAGACGCAACAGGTCGTCGTTGCCTACGTCGGTCGCCACCTGAGAGGAAAGCACTCGTGAGCGTGAAGAAGAACAGAATCGATCCGCTCGAACGGGTGCTCAATCTGTTCACCCTGCTGCAACGAGCCACCGCTCCGATGACTCGCGAGCAGATCGTCCAGGAGATGGCGCGCGGAATGACGCCGTATCCGCAGTCGGAGGATGCTCAGCGCCAGCTGTTCGCGAGCGACAAGAACACGATCGTGCGCGATCTCGGCATCCCGGTCCGCCAGGTCTTCGCCCACGGTGACGAGGCCGGCCAGACCCGATATTGGATCACGCAGGAGGACATGGCGGTCCCCGAAATCCAGCTGACGGATGACGAGATGGCGGTGCTCAGCCTTGCGCTGGCTTCGATTCATCATTCGGTTCCCGAAGCCTCCGAGGCGATGATGAAATTCGAGGGAACCTTTCCTCGTCGAACCGGATTCGACTTCCACGTCGACATGCCGCGCATCGTCGTGCAGCTTGCGGACGCGATTCAACGTCATCATCTCGTGGAAGTGAGTCTCGACGGCCGTCCCGTCGCCATCGACCCCCTGCGGCTCCTCTTCGACAAGGGCACGTGGTACGTGATCGCTGTCGAGGACGAGGCAGCGATCACTGTTGCGTATCGCTGCTCTCGTTTGGGTACCGATGTCGTCGAGCTCGACAGAGAGTCGACTGCTCACAAGCGCGATTTCGACACTGATGAGCTGCGCCAACTCGTCCACGACGCGCGCGGGGATTCGATCGAGGCCACTGTTGTGCTGGATGCCGACGGCGCGCGGCTGCCCTGGTGGGATTGGCGCGTCCGGGACATGGTGCCCATCGAGGATGGAAGCGGCAGGCTGCGCGTGACTGTCGATGTCGACGATCCGGCTCGATTCCGCGGCTGGTTGATCGGCTTTGGCCCTCACGCAACCGTGGAGAGTCCGTTGTGGCTTCGCCAGGACATGAAGTCGTGGATCGAGACACTCCATGAAGTGTCGGCGGCTGCCGAGGTGCCGAAAATTTCTATCGAGCCGCCCGATCAGAAGGGCAACCGACCCGGCCCTCGCCCGATCGGCGAACGCTTGCAGAGGCTCTTGTCGATCCTTCCTTGGCTCCGGCTCAGCGGTTCGATCCCCGTCGACACGCTCGCCGGCATGCTCGGCGTCGCACCTCACCATCTGATGCGCGATCTCGAGTTCGCGTCGATGTGCGGAGTTCCTCCCTATACCCACGATTCTCTGTTCGACTTCTCCGTCGCCGATTCGATGGTGCTCGTGCACTCGCCGCTGGACCTCCTCGCCGCGCCGGGTCAGCCTGCGCGTCGATCCAAACACTTGATGACACGGCCCGTACGTCTCACGCCGCGCCAGGCCACAGCCACTGCAGTCGCACTTGCAGGACTCGAAGCGGTGACGGGCGACCTCGGCATCCACAACGAGGCCGTCGAAACTTTGCGCTCCAAACTCGGAGCTGTCACAGGCGAGTTGCCAGTTCAGGTGCGGCTCGAATCAGCGCCGTATCTTGCCGATGTCCAACGAATGGTCGAAGAGGCGCGCAGAGTTCGCATGACCTATGTCGACGTTTCGGGTCGAGTCACCGAGCGCTTGATCGATCCGTTGCACGTGTTCATCGAACGCGGTGAGGCATACGTGATTGCCGACGACGCGTCATCAGGGGAGCGCGAGTGGACGTTTCGCGTCGATCAAATCATCGATATCGAACCGACCGATGTCGTCTTCGATCATCGCGATGTCGCGTTCACAGGATGGAAGTTTCGCGGTGAGGTGATCGATTCGGTGATTGTGATCGCGCCGGGCAACGAATGGGTTCTGGATCGGGTGCAGTCGCGTGCGCATCGGGTCGAAGATGACGGAACGATCACCATGTGGCTTCCGATCGCGAGCGATGTCTGGCTCGCACGCCTGTTGTTGAGGTGCGGAGCACCGTCACAAGTCGTCGCGCCGCTCGAGTTGCGGCCTCGCGTCGCGACTCATGTCGAGCTCATGAGCGCGTTGTACGGCTGATCGAACCTCGGGTGTCAGCGCATAGTCGTTACCGTCCTGACGACCAGTATTCATGTATCTAGTAGGGCATTTTGATTGCCATTTAAACGATGTACTCCGCGATATCAGTACGGATATACCACTACTGGCAACACTGTTAGAGTGCTTAATTAGCATAAATCGATTTGTTCATTTCCTAGAAAACAATCGATTTTCATTCACCCATCAGCAACACTGAAGTCGCCACGTGAATTACGCCAAATGAAGGACGTCGATCGAGATCTTCATCGAGATCTCGAACACTGACGTGAGTCATGAAAGCGGTGGGCAGCCGGCAAAAGTGCCGGATGAAATTTCGTGAAGACTTGAGGTGGACATGTCGTCAGGACTGAATCCCAGCACAGTGATCTCCGATCCGCAGGTGACGGTCGAGGATCCTCCCGAAGTGAACGGCTGGTCGCGGCGGTCGTTCTGGGTGAAGGTACTCGAAGCCGCGCGTCGGCATGATTCGTGGGTTCGCGTTCACAGGCTGTACACCGAAAAGACGGCGTCTCAAATCGCAAGCGATCTTCGTTCGGCACATCGCCGCACCGACAACAATGTGCGCGTGCGCGGCGTTCTTCCCGGTGAGCGGTGGGATGCTCGCTGGGGTGCAAGTCCTGATGGCCCGAACGGCCAGTATGCGATTTGGGTTCGCTACCTCGGCGTGACCGACGGGCAATCGACGAAGAATTCACGCACGTCCAAGCGCTGACTCGTCACCATCGCTCGACCGTCCAGCTGGTCGGTCGCCCGTTCTCGTACGGCATCACTCCGTGAAAAGGACGCGGGTCGTCATCGAAGACCATCGGGAGAAAGAAGCGGTCGCCTTCCCAGAGATCGAGGTCGGCTCGACGACGAATTGCTTCGTCCTCGTGGCAAGCTTCGAGAAGGCGTGAGACTTCGATCCAGTGCAGGTCGCCTTCATGATTCGACACCGTGATGCGCCCGGAAGGCGATGAGACGACGTATTCCGTGACGAGAAAGATCGGGCTGAACCAGTCCTCGCCGTTCGACCCGAAACCGGGCCAGGACACGGTGCCCCGCAGATGCATCTCGACGACGGAGATCCCCGCTTCCTCCTCGACCTCGCGCCGAGCACACGCTGCGAGGTTCTCGCTCGATTCGAGCTTGCCTCCGAGGCCGTTCCACTTGCCGAAGTGCTGATCGTCGGCACGCTTGTTGCGGTGCACGAGAAGCACGTTTCGGCGTTCTTCATCGAGGACGTACACGAGAGTTCCCATGATCGGTGTGTACGCCATGCCGGTCATTATTCCAGTCGGAGCCGTCATACTTGCCCTATGTCAGTTCTCGATCGACATCAGGTCGACGCCTACAACCGGGACGGCGCTGTGGTTCTGCGGGGAGTGATCACCCAGCCCGAGATCGATCTCCTGCGCGCGGGTATCGATTCCGTCGTTGCATCGCCGAGTCCCCGGGCCAAGATCGCCAGCGCTGCGGACGATCCGGGTTTCTTCATCGAGGATTTCTGCCGTTGGCGGGACGTTCCGGAATTCGAGCAGTTCGTCATGTCGACCAAGCTCGCCGAAATCGCCGCTCGATTGATGGAGTCGTCGACGGTCACCATGTATCACGACCACGTTCTCGTGAAGGAGCCGGGTACTCGCCAACGCACGCCGTGGCACCAGGATCAGCCGTACTACGACGTCGAAGGTGTTCGAAACGTGAGTTTCTGGATTCCGGTCGACCCGGTAGCCGAGGATTGTTCACTCGAGATGGTGGCCGGCACTCATGCTGGACCGTGGCTGATGCCGCGTTCGTTTCTCGACAACCAGGCGAAGTGGTTTCCGGAGGGTTCGCTCAGCGAGATGGGCGACATCGACGCTCGACTTCGCGACGATCCATTCCTGCTTCGACGCTGGACTCTCGAGCCGGGTGACGCCGTTGCATTCCACATGTTGGCGGTGCACGGTGCCCCAGGAGTGTCGGGTACGAATCGCCGGCGAGTGTTCAGTTTGCGCGTCCTCGGCGACGACATGGTGTTCGCTCCACGGAAGTGGGTCACGTCTCCTGATTTCTCGGCCGTCTTCGATGCCGATGACGAGCGAACCGAGGGACAACCGCTGTCGGGGAAATGGTTCCCTCGACTGTGGCCCGCATCGTGAGCTCGTTCACGGAACAGTGATCGCCGTATCGAGAGGGCGATCTCCGAGGTCGATGTAGAGCATCGTGCGATCCTCGATGATGGGGAACTCGCCGCCTGTCGGCTCTGCGAGGTCGGCAACGGACAGTGTTCGACCTTCGCAGTCCTGGAACGTGTCGGTCTGCTGGATCTGTTCGACGGAACATGTCTCGTCTCTGTCCGCTGGATACGCATAGCGGATGCTCCAACCCTTTTCCGGGTTGTCTCCCTCGTGGTCGAGGACGATCGTTCGCGACCCAGTCGTCGTCCCGAGACCGGGGAACAACACAGGTCCGTCCTCGTCGATCGATTCGGCCCAACGACGGATGTCGCCGACTTTCAGACGATCGGGTGTGAGGGTTGTCGTTTGAACTTGCTCGCCCGACATCACTGCCGCAATGCCCCACATGACGAGACCGAGGACAGCGAAGAAGGCGAGGCCGCCGACGACGGGTGCCACGGCGCGAGCCACAGGTGAGCGGAAGTCGGGGAGTCGCACGTGCAGATTCTGCCCGATGAGAGAGGCCGGGCGGTCGTCGGTCGGTCCGAATGTGTGCCAATGTGCGCGAAAGACCGTCCACGGCGTAGGGTCATTGACTTGTGAAGCGGCCGTATCGAGTTGTCGTAGCCAAGCCGGGTCTGGATGGACACGATCGCGGTGCCAAGACCATCACCCGCGCCTTGCGCGATCACGGATTCGAAGTCATCTATACGGGTCTGCACCAGACTCCGGAACAGATCGCCGAGACCGCCCTGCAAGAAGACGTGGATGCCGTCGGCCTGTCGCTCCTGTCGGGAGCGCACTTGACGCTGTTTCCCAGGGTCATGGAGGAATTGAGGATTCGCGATCTCGCGGACACGCTCGTCTTCGGCGGCGGAGTGATTCCCGATGCCGATGCTCGTGCGTTGCGCGAACAGGGTGTGTCGGAGATCTTCGGTCCTGGATCGTCGTTGAAGGCGATCGCACAGTGGTTGGAAGAAGTATTGGACGCAAGAGAGGATTCCTGACATGGATCTGTTCGAGTACCAGGGCAAGCAGTACTTCGCCCGTTACGACATCCCGGTCAGCCCGGGTGGTCCGGCTGACACGGTCGACGAGGCGGTGCGAGTCGCGCAGTCCGCTGGCTATCCCGTCGTCGTCAAGGCTCAGGTTCAAGTTGGCGGCCGAGGAAAGGCAGGCGGCATCAAGCTGGCCGCCAACGACGATGAGGTCCGCACGCACGCGGGGAACATTCTCGGCATGGACATCAAGGGCCACGTCGTGCGGCGTCTCTGGGTCGAACATGCCAGTGACATCGCCGAGGAGTACTACGCGTCGTTCACTCTCGATCGCGCAGCCAAGAAGCACCTGCTGATGCTGTCGGCCCAGGGCGGTGTCGACATCGAAGAGGTCGCCGAGAAGGATCCCGATGCGATCGTCAAACTGCACATCGATCCAGTCGACGGCCTGTCGTCGGCCGTCGCTGCCAAGGCGGCTGCAGATGCCAGGATTCCCGAAGCGGCGCAGGGCGGAGTCGCCGACATCTTGGTCAAGCTGTATCGCTGTTTCACCGAGGGCGACTGCGATCTCGCCGAGATCAACCCCCTCATCCTGAAGCCGACCGGCGAAGTGCACGCTCTCGATGCGAAGGTCAGCTTGGATGCCAACGCTGCATTCCGTCACCCCGAGTGGGACGAGTTCCGCGCGACCGAAGAACTCGACGATCGGGAGAAGCTCGCGCGCACACACGATCTGCAGTACATCGGCCTCGACGGAACTGTCGGCATCATCGCAAACGGCGCTGGGCTGGCAATGAGCACTCTCGACGTGGTCAATCAGGTCGGCGGCACCGCTGCGAACTTTCTCGACATCGGCGGAGGTGCCAATGCAGACGTGATGGCAGCGGCACTCGAGGTGATCAATTTCGACCAGAAGGTGAATGCGATCTTCATCAACATCTTCGGCGGCATCACCCGCGGTGAAGAAGTTGCCAAGGGCGTCGTGGAGGCACTGTCTCGCGTCGACCTGCGCGCCCCGATCGTGATCCGTCTCGATGGAACCAATGCGGAGGAAGGTCGGCGAATCCTCGCAGACGCCGGCATCCCCGAATCCAAACTGATTTCGAAACCGACAATGTTGGAAGCAGCCCGCGCCGCAGTTGCGCTGGCCAACGGGAAGTGACGTCATGGCAATCTTCGTGGACAAGAGCACCAAGGTCATCGTTCAGGGTCTGACCGGAGGTCAGGGCAAGTATCACGGCCTACGCAACAAGGCCTATGGAACCGATGTCGTCGGCGGAGTCACTCCGGGCAAGGGCGGCACCGATGTCGAAGGCATTCCGGTGTTCGACACGGTTGCCGAAGCAGTGAAGGCGACCGGTGCAAACGCATCGTTCATCGCCGTTCCGCCCAAGGCCGCGCCGTCCGCGATCCTCGAAGCAGCAGCTGCCGGCATCGGCTTCGTCGTCTGCATCACAGAAGGCATTCCTGCCCAGGACGAAGCTCGCGTGTACAACACGCTCGTTCGCGACTTTCCGAAGACGCGACTCCTCGGCCCGAATTGTCCGGGCATCATCAGCCCGGGCAAGTGCAACATCGGTATCACGGCCGGAGAGATCGCTGCACTTCCGAGCGCGGACAAGTTCAATGTCGGCATCGTCAGCCGCTCGGGAACTCTCACGTATCAGGCGCTGTACGAACTCAAGCAGCGTGGCATCGGTGTCAGCACGTGCGTGGGCATCGGCGGCGATCCGGTTCCGGGTACGAACTTCATCGACTGTCTGAGCGAATTCCAGAACGATCCAGAGACGCACGCAATCATCATGATCGGTGAGATCGGCGGCTCAGCCGAAGAGGAAGCAGCCGAGTTCATCAAGGCATCGGTGACCAAGCCGATGAGCGCTTACATCGCCGGCGTCACGGCTCCTGCAGGCAAGAAGATGGGCCACGCCGGGGCCATCGTCTCGGGTGGCAAGGGAACCGCTCAGGGCAAGATGGACGCGTTGCGATCTGCGGGTGTCAAGGTCGGACAGAATCCGACCGAAGCCGGCGATCTCATGGCCGAGATCATCACATCGCTCACGTGATCTGCACGCGTGAATTGCACAGTTCACGCGTGTAACCGACTCGACGCGGTCGTCGACAACCGAAGTAGTCGACAACCGCGTGACGTCAGAGTTTGCCGAAGCCCTTCTTGAGCTTGTCGACGTCGGTGAGGTCCTTCAAGTTGCCGCCGCCGGATTGGAACGACAGCACGGAACCGGCGAGTGCAACGACCGTGGAGATGAACGACAACCACAGTCCGAAAGCTGGCTTGAAGTCGACTCCCGAATCGTCGGGTCCCATGACGATCAGCAGCAGCATCAAGATCGTGGCAACGGCAGTTGCAAGGACCGAGATGATCGGCCATTGAAACTTGCCGACCGTCTTGCCCTGAGACATGAGTATCGTCACCACGCCGACGCCGACGACGAGGACCCATGAGAGGAGTCCGCGCACCGGATAGTTGAATACGTTGTTTCCCGACGTGGATATTCCCATGAAGTCGAATTTGGCCCAATCGAAGAAGCCGAAGATCAACATGCCTGCCGCTCCGCCGACTTTGAGCCAGTCAGCAGTCTTGAATTTCGAAAAGTCCATGTGCACACTCCTTGTTCCATCGGTTCTTTCCCGACGAGCGCACCGTACCCCACGCGCGAGCCGGCCTCGGACAACTGCCCAGTGCGAGCATTCAGGACTTTCGAGTCGAACGGGATGAGCTCTCGAATCGACTCGCGCATGTAACACTCGCGACCGATTTCCAACGGATGGATAGTGTCGACGTATGCCGGTGGCGTTGCTGAGTGTGTATGACAAGACCGGAATCGCCGATCTGGCTCGGGAACTCGCAGCGTGTGGCTGGGAGATCTGGTCGAGCGGAGGGACGGCCGAAGCAGTGCGCGATGCCGGCGTCTCTGTCACGGATGTGGCCGACATCACCGGATTCCCGCCGCTCCTCGGCCACCGCGTCGCAACGCTGCATCCGCTCATCCACGGTGGAATTCTCGGCGATCGAGACGACGAGGATCATGTTCGCGAGATGGACGCATACGGCATGCGTCCGATCTCGCTCGTCGTCGTAAACCTGTACCCCTTCGGATCTCGCCCGAGTATCGAGCTGATCGATGTCGGAGGACCGGCACTGATACGCGGCGCTGCGAAGAATCATGCTCATGTCGCCGTCGTCGTGCGTCCCGAGGACTACCGGATCGTGATGGACGAGATCGGCTCACACGGTGTCGTGGGTGAAAAGACCAGGCGCGAACTTGCAGCCACCGCATTTCGCACCACGGCACAGTACGACGTCGACATCGCAGCGTGGCTTTCGGAAGAGTCGGTTCTCGATCGGGCATCCGAGTCGGCACCTGAGTCGCATGGGTCGGACGACTCGGTCGCTGAATTGCTTCCTCCAGCGATGACTCTTCGACTCGAACGGGCTCAGTCACTTCGATACGGAGAGAATCCGCATCAGTTCGGCGCGCGCTATCGCTTGAACGGACGTGCGAGCTGGTGGGACGAAGCAGTGCAGCACAGCGGCAAAGAGTTGAGCTATCTCAACGTTTACGATGCCGATGCTGCATGGTCGCTCGTACATCGCTTCTCGGATCCGGCCTGTGTGATCGTGAAACACGCGAATCCATGCGGCGTTGCTGCGATTCCAGGTGGAACCATCGCCGAGGCCTACACGAAGGCGAACGACTGCGATCCGGTGAGCGCGTTCGGGGGAATCGTTGCGGTCAATCGACGTGTGACAGCAGAGATGGCACGTTCGCTCACCGGCGTCTTCACAGAAGTCGTCGTTGCTCCCGACTACGACCCCGATGCACTCGAGATTCTTCGGGGGAAACAGAACATGCGCGTGCTCGGCGGACCACCACCTTTCGGTCGGGGGATCGATGTGCGTTCGATCGACGGAGGCGTGCTCGTTCAGACACCCGACGAAGTGGTCGTCGATCCTTCGACTTGGCGAGTCGTCACACGCGTCCAGCCTGCTGAGGAGCAGTGGTTCGACATCATGCTCGCGTGGAACGTCGTCGCCGCTGTGAGTTCCAATGCCATCGTGCTCGCTCGTGACGGCTGTGCCTACGGAGTCGGCGCCGGCCAACAGAATCGACTCGACTCCGCGCGGATCGCCGTCGAACGTGCGGCGGGTCGGGCCCAGGGCGGCGTGTGCGCGAGCGACGCCTTCTTCCCGTTTCGCGATGGCATCGATGCGATCGCAGCCGCAGGCGTGTCCGTCGTGGTCCAACCAGGCGGCAGCGTGCGCGATGACGAGGTCGTGGCAGCGGCGGACGAAGCTGGCCTTGCAATGATCTTCACTGGTCGACGCCACTTCCGCCATTAGACGGAGCCTCTTGGGGGACGGGGCACGTTGGCGTGCCTCCTACACTGACCACATGACTCGGATCTCCGACCAACTCGAACAGGGTCGGACGTTCTCCTTCGAGTTCTTCCCGCCCAAATCCGACGAGGCCCAGGCGAACCTCGGTCGGGTGATCACAGAGCTGGAGCCCCTCCATCCGAGTTTCGTGAGCGTGACCTACGGAGCGGGTGGAAGTACGCGACAGCGCACTAAGGATGTCGTGACATGGATGCGTCATGAGACGACTCTCAATCCGATGGCTCACCTCACCTGTGTCGGCCACACGCGAGCCGACATCGCCTCGATCCTCGACGACTATGCGCGCGCAGGGATCGAGAACATCCTGGCCCTCGGTGGCGACCCTCCCGCCGATGGACCGCCACCGGCGACCGACTACAACTATGCGAGCGAGCTTCTGGACGATGTCTTGGACGGACGGCGTTTCTGTGTCGGTGTGGCAGCCCACCCGGAGATCCATCCGCGCTCACCCGACCGTGCAACGGATCGGAAACATCTCGCAGCCAAACTCGGTCGCGCTGACTTTGCGATCACGCAGTTCTTCTTCGAGGTCGACGTCTATGTGCGGCTCGTCGAGGAGATGGCCGCTCTCGGCATCCACAAGCCGATCCTTCCCGGCATCATGCCGGTCACGAACATCGGTCAGATCGCCAGGATGGCTCAGATGTCCGGTGCCGAGTTTCCCGGGTGGTTGGCCGACAGATTCGAGGGGATCGAGGATCCAGATGAGGTCCGCAAGATCGGGGTGGACGCGGCAACCGCATTGTGCCGCGATTTGCTCGACGCCGGTGCGCCTGGTTTGCACTTCTACACCCTGAATCGCAGCACGGCGACACGAGAGATCTACGACCTTTTGGGCATTTCGCGCAATCCCTGAGCGTGAGTGAAGGTCTTCGGACCGGTCGAGCGGGCAGACTAGAGGGCGATGTCCCGCACGCAGACCGCCCCCCGCACGGCTCAGGTGAGCCGGGTTCCGTACCTCCCGGGGCTCGATGGGCTGCGAGCCATCGCTGTCCTTGCGGTGATCGTCTATCACGCCAACTCGAATTGGCTCGCCGGCGGCTTCCTCGGAGTCGAGGTGTTCTTCGTGATCAGCGGCTATTTGATCACCTTGCTTCTGGTTGCCGAGAAGGAGCGAACGGACAGGATCAGTCTCAAGGAATTCTGGATGCGGCGTGCACGCCGGCTCTTACCGGCGCTGTTCGTGATGATGCTCCTGTTGGTGCTGTGGACGTCATTCTTCGAACGAGAAGCGCTCGGAGCGCTGCGCGGGGACGTCATCGCCGGACTGCTCTACGGATCGAACTGGTTCCAGGTGTGGGTGGGGGCTGGGTACACCGCAATCAACGACTTCGCTCCATTGCGTCACCTGTGGTCGCTCGCAGTCGAAGAGCAGTTCTACTTGCTGTGGCCGCTCGTGATGATGGTGATTCTTCGCAAAGGCCACCGTCGTCTTCCCCGAGTTGCGATGTGGTTCCTGGCGATTGCGCTCGCGATCACCGTCGTCGTCGGCGTTCTGATGCCGACCGGTCGTATCGGCGCATCCTGTGAGACGACCCCCGATGCCTATTGGACCGTTGCCGGTCGGTGTGTCGGCAAAGTCGACCTGCTGTACCTGTCGACACCCAGTCGAGCCAGTGGCCTGCTGCTCGGCGCTGCCATGGCGCTGTTGTGGCGCCCCTATGCACTACTGCGCGGTCCGATGCGCACGAAGGGACACTCGCTCGACCCATTCGCACTCGTCGGCATCCTCGGTCTCGCGGTGTCGATGTGGGCATTGCACATCACCGAGCTCGTCGGCGAGGAAGGAACGTATGCGGATCCGTGGCTGTTCCGCGGCGGTTTCCTGCTCACTGGAATTGCGACGCTGTTGATCATCGCGGCAGTGGCTCACCCCCGATCTCGGACGGGATCGATTCTCGGCAACAAGGTGCTGCGGATGATCGGGGAGCGCTCGTACGGCCTGTATCTGTACCACTGGCCGATCTTTCAGGCTCTTCGCCATGAAGCGGGCGTGAAGTTGAAGGTGCACGAATTCGCCCTTGCCATGGTGGTGACGGCAGTGCTCACCGAGATCTCGTATCGCTACATCGAGTTGCCCATTCGAGAAAAGAGATTCAAGAGCTCCGTACTCGGAGTGCTGCGTTCGAAGCGCAAGGATTCGACCCACAAGCAGGCGTGGGCAGCGATCGTCACGGTCTTTGCGGCCTTGCCGATCTTTGCCGGTGTCAGCTTGGCCACTGCAGAGAACCGACTGAACGAGGTCCAAGCGAGTCTCGACGCAGCCGAAGAAGCGATCGTCGACA
>QXGG01026087.1_pt1 | contig 41562 bp, 40 predicted proteins | sample 1982491 | NCBI WGS metagenome assembly QXGG01 (sample SAMN09924614, study PRJNA488089) | Wastewater metagenome, whole genome shotgun sequencing project. | isolation source: South African research farm wastewater | place: South Africa: Irene, Agricultural Research Council, Animal Production...
AGCGCAACCTTGCCAAGGTTGAGGTCGCGAGTTCGAACCTCGTTTCCCGCTCCATTCATCAAAAAACGGGAAGCAACGCTTCCCGTTTTTTCTTTGGTTCGATGCTGTCCGCCAGGCGTGCGAAGGCGCTGCCTCTCGGCTCGCTGCAGTGGTCCCCGGGATGAACCTGCGACAATGCCTTGCAGTCCGCCTCGATGGTGAAATTGGTAGACACAGCGGACTTAAAATCCGCCGACCCTAACCGGTCGTACCGGTTCGATTCCGGTTCGAGGCACCACGCCCACCGTCCGACTATGCGTGGGGCGCTTTCGCCGCTACAGTGAGTTTCCATGACCCGATACAACGCGCCTTTTGAAATCCATGTGCATGGGGACGTTCCTCTGCGCGAGGATGTGGCCTACGCCCAGATTCAGGACGCGCTCAAGCCCCTTTGGCAGTATGCGGGTGCCCGTTCCCTGGCTGCTGCTGCCGAAAGTGCCTATGAGGACGAGCCGGGTATCCGCTTTGATGCTCAAGAGCATGTGCTGCAGATGTGCTGGACGGTCCCCGGTGACGAGGACTTCCGGCAGGTGATTGAAGAGGCATGCATGGGCCTGAATGAAATCGCCTCCGCCGGAGCCCCGATCGAGGTGTCTTTCTACGACACCGAGTTCGACGAAGAAGAGGCGCCCGAAGACGAAGAGGCGCGTGACGACTTCATGATGTGCTTTGTAGGGCCAACCCCGGCAGCGATCATGCAGGTCCAGCGCGATCTGCTGGTGCAGGACGTGGTCCATATCATGGAGCGGCATTTCGATGCATCGGAGCTCAACGATGTGGTGGCCTCTATTGACCGCCTGTTCAACCAGCGTTTTGATGCCCTGGTGAACTCGATGCAGCTGGGGCGTCCTCCCCGTGGCCACGGTGGATCATCGGGGCATGGGGGAGGGCGCAAGCCGCGCCATCTTCACTGACGCATGTCGCAGACGGCCGCCGGAGCCCTGAACCCTGGCGTGCGAAAGCGCGAGGTGTTTGCATGGGCCATGTACGACTTCGCCAACTCCGGATACACAACGGTCGTTCTCACGGCCGTTTTTTCTGCCTATTTCGTGGGTGCCGTGGCCGGCAGTGCTCCTTGGGCTACATTCGCCTGGACGGCGAGCCTGAGCCTCTCCTACGCCATCGTGATGCTCACCATGCCCATGGTGGGGGCTTGGGCCGACCGTCATGGTGCCAAGAAGCGTTTGCTGGCTGTCAGCACCGTGGGGTGCATCGTGTCGACGATGGGGTTGTCACAAGTGGGGCCGGGGGATGTTGCCTTGGGTGTTGTCCTCATCGTGCTGTCCAATGTGTTCTTCTCTTGGGGAGAGTCGTTGAGCGCGGCCTTCCTCCCCGAACTGGCGCGTCCGGAGGCCTTGGGGCGGGTCAGTGGTTGGGGCTGGAGTTTTGGTTACCTCGGCGGCATGCTGGCGCTGGGATTGAGCCTGGTGGTGGTGATCCAGTCGCAGGCGGCCGGTGAGCCGGCGACGCAGTTCGTTCCCATGACCATGTGGATCACCGCGGGCGTGTTTTCGATTTCATCCTTGTGCACGTTTGCCTGGTTGCGAGAGCGCGCGCCCCGTCGTTCCGGCGGTGGACTGGGGCAGGCCTGGTCGCAGTTGCTGACCACTTACCGAAGATCCCGCCGGTACCGCGACTTCATGTGGCTGCTGGGCTGTGCGGTGGCCTACCAGGGCGGTGTGGCCGTCACGATCGCGCTGGCCGCCATCTATGCGGAGCAGGTCATCGGTTTCGTTCAGCAGGAAACCATGGTGCTGATCTTCGTGCTGAACATTGCCGCCGCGGTGGGGGCGTTTGTCTTTGGTCATTGGCAGGACCGGATCGGCCACAAGCGCGCGCTGAGCGTGACGTTGCTGGGCTGGGTGACAACCTGCGTGATCGCTGCCCTCACGACGACCAAAGGGGGATTCTGGTACGCAGCGGCCATCGCCGGTCTGTGTATGGGGTCCAGCCAGTCGGCAGGGCGGGCGCTGGCGGGGTTGTTTGCGCCCGCGGCTCAGCTGGCGGAGTTCTACGGTCTGTGGACCTTTGCCACACGACTTGCCAGCATCATCGGGCCGTTGACCTATGGCCTCATCGCCTGGGGTACAGGCGGCAATCAGCGGCTGGCGATCGCCTCCACGGCAGTCCTGTTCGTGACCGGATGGCTGTTGTTGCAGCGGGTGGATGTCGAGCGCGGTCGACGGGCTGCGTTGGCGGCGGAAGCCTGAGTCCAGGCTCGGCTCAGCAGATGAACTGCCGACCTGGGACATTCAGTCCCAGCCACCGGAGGGCCGCGCGGGCCAGAGGTTCCGGGTCGCCGGTGGAGAGCAGCGTGACGCCAGGGTGCGAGCCAGAGGCGTGTGGGCGGTCTGGCAAATCTTTCAGCACCGCCTGTGTGCGTTTGGCCACCGGAACACCGGTCTCGACCAGCGCGACCTCCGGGCCTGTCAGCGCACGAATTACGTCGGCGGCGAAGAGGTAGTGGGTGCAGCCCAGCACCAGGGTGTCGATGGCCGGTAGATCCTCCCGGTCGGTTTTGAGCATCTCCCAGTAGCGCTTGCAGAGGCTTTGTATGGCGGCTTTGTCGTCGCGCTCAATGGCATCGGCCAGACCGTCACAGGCCTGGCTGCTGAAGTGGAGCGGTGAGTCCGAGCCGCTTTCCAGGCGCTGCCGCAGCCGGGAGTACCGTTCGCTTTCGACCGTTCCTCGTGTGGCCATCACGCCTACGTGACCGGTTCGTGTGAGGGCTGCGGCCGGTTTGAGCGCCGGCTCCACCCCCACGATGGGCCAGTCTGCATGCTCTGCGCGCAGGCCTTCGATGGCCAGCGCCGTGGCCGTGTTGCAGGCCACCACCAAGGCGTCGATGCCGAAGTGGTGGCGCAGGCCCTCCGTGATCCGGTGGGCGCGTTCGGCGATCTGTTGCGGGCTTCGTTCGCCATAGGGCGCATGGGCGCCGTCTGCGAGGTACACGAAGTGCGCCTGCGGGATCTCCGCCAGCAGCGCGCGCAGCACGCTAAGGCCCCCGACACCACTGTCGAAAACGCCGATCGTCTTCAAGCGGCGGCGACGGTGATGCCTTTGAACTCGCCGGTGGCGATGCGCTTTTCCCACTCGGCGGGGCCCGTGATGTGGGCGCTGGTGCCGCCGGCATCCACGGCCACCGTCACGGGCATGTCGACCACGTCGAACTCATAGATGGCTTCCATGCCCAGGTCGGCGAAGCCCACCACCTTGGCGGCCTTGATGGCCTTGGACACCAGGTAGGCGCTGCCACCCACTGCCATGAGGTAGGCACTCTTGGCATCCTTGATCGCCTCGATGGCGGTCGGGCCGCGCTCGGCCTTGCCGACCATGGCGATGAGACCCGTCTTCTCCAGCATCATGCGGGTGAACTTGTCCATGCGGGTCGCGGTGGTCGGGCCGGCTGGGCCGACCACTTCCTCGCGCACCGGATCGACCGGGCCCACGTAGTAGATGACGCGGTTGGTGAAGTCCACCGGGAGTTGCTCGCCCTTGGCCAGCATGTCCTGGATGCGTTTGTGTGCAGCATCGCGGCCGGTCAGCATCTTGCCGTTGAGCAGCAGGGTTTGTCCCGGCTTCCAGCTGGCCACTTCTTCCTTGGTCAGCGTGTTCAGGTCCACCCGCTTGGACTTGTTGTAGTCGGGCGCCCAGTGCACGTTGGGCCAGAGGTCCAGGCTGGGCGGGTCCATGTAGACCGGGCCGGAGCCGTCCATCACGAAGTGGGCGTGGCGCGTGGCCGCACAGTTCGGAATCATGGCGATGGGCTTGCTGGCCGCGTGCGTCGGGTAGGTCTTGATCTTGACGTCGAGCACCGTGGTCAGGCCGCCCAGGCCCTGGGCGCCGATGCCCAGCGCATTGACTTTCTCGTACAGCTCGATGCGCAGCTCTTCGAGCTTGTTCTGCGGGCCGCGCTGCAGCAGCTCGTACATGTCGATGTCGTCCATCAGAGCTTCCTTGGCCAGCAGCGCCGCCTTCTCGGCGGTGCCGCCAACGCCGATGCCCAGCATGCCCGGCGGGCACCAGCCGGCGCCCATGGTGGGCACGGTCTTGAGCACCCAGTCGACGATGTTGTCGCTGGGGTTGAGCATGTAGACCTTGGACTTGTTCTCGGAGCCACCACCCTTGGCTGCGACGATGACATCGACCTTGTCACCGGGCACGACCTCCATGAACACCACGGCCGGCGTGTTGTCCTTGGTGTTCTTGCGTTCGAAGATCGGGTCCGACAGCACGGAGGCTCGCAGCTTGTTGTCGGGGTTGTTGTAGCCGCGGCGCACGCCTTCGTCGATGGCGTCTTGGATGCTGCCGGTGAAGCCTTCCCATTTCACGTCCATGCCGATCTTGAGGAACACATTGACGATGCCGGTGTCCTGGCAGATCGGGCGTTTGCCTTCGGCACACATGCGGCTGTTGGTCAGGATCTGCGCGATGGCGTCCTTGGCGGCAGCGCTCTGCTCGCGCTCGTAGGCGCGGGCCAGGTGAGCGATGTAGTCGGCCGGGTGGTAGTAGCTGATGTACTGGAGGGCGGCGGCAATCGACTCGATGAGGTCGTTCTGGCGGATGGTGGTCATGGGGCGTTTCCGGGGATGGTTCTTGGAGGCAATCGGATCAGTGATCAGGCGTTTCGGCCACCGGGTGCATGATGCGGTCGGTGGCGGCTATTGCCATGGCGCTGAGCAGGAAGACCACATGGATGATGGTCTGCCACATCAGCACCTTCTGGTCGTAGTTGGCGGCGTTGATGAAGGTTTTGAGCAGGTGGATCGAGCTGATGCCGATGATGGCGGTGGCCAGCTTGACCTTGAGCACCGAGGCGTTGACGTGGCTCAGCCACTCCGGCTGGTCGGGGTGGTTTTCCAGGTGCATGCGGCTGACGAAGGTCTCGTAGCCGCCGACGATCACCATGATCAGCAGGTTGCTGATCATCACCACGTCGATCAGCGCCAGCACCACCAGCATGATGATGGTCTCGTTCAGGGCGGTGACCTCGAAGCCGTCCTTGTAGCCGATGCTCTTGACCAGGGCGGCGAGCGCGTTCTGATTGCCGAAGGCTGCTTCGATGAGGTGAACCAGCTCCACCCAGAAGTGGAATACATAGATGGCCTGTGCCGCGATCAGGCCGATGTACAGCGGCAGCTGCAGCCAGCGGCTGGCGAAAATCAGGTTGGGCAGGGCGCGCGTGGAACCGGGGGTTTTGACGGGGTCGCTCATGGGCAGGGTAGGGATTAGACTGGCGCTGGCTCAAGGCTTGCGCCCGTGCGGAATTGTAGAAGCCCCCGCCACCTGGGTTCCTGCAAATGGTCTCAGGATGCGCCAGTCCATGTAAGTGGCTCGTAAGAGCCCTTGCGCACATTCGCCGGGTTCTTTGTTCCCCCACCCCAGAGGAGACCTGTACATGTCCACGCCTTCGTCGTCGATTGAATCCACCCTGGTCGAAAACCGCGTCTTCGAACCGTCCGAGGCCATCCGCAAGGCCGCCCGGATTTCGGGGATGGACGCCTACAACGCCCTGTGTGCCGAGGCCGAAAAAGACTTCGAAGGCTTCTGGGCCCAGCGCGCCCGCGAGACCCTGACCTGGAGCAAACCTTTCACCAAGGTACTCGACGAGTCCAACAAGCCGTTCTACAAGTGGTTCGAGGACGGCGAACTGAACGCCTCGTTCAACTGCCTGGACCGCCACATGGGCACGCCGGTGGAGAACAAGACCGCGATCATTTTTGAAGCCGACGGCGGCGAGGTCACCAAGGTCACCTACAAGGAACTGCTGGCCAAGGTGTCGCAATTTGCGAATGCGCTGAAGGCGCGTGGCGTGAAGAAGGGTGACCGCGTGGTCATCTACATGCCCATGACCATCGAGGGCGTGGTGGCCATGCAGGCCTGTGCCCGCATCGGCGCCACCCACAGCGTGGTGTTCGGCGGCTTCTCCGCCAAGGCCTTACAGGAGCGCATCCAGGACGCTGGCGCCGTGGCTGTGATCACCGCCAACTACCAGCTGCGGGGCGGCAAGGAGCTGCCGCTCAAGTCGATCGTGGACGAAGGCATCGCCATGGGCGGCTGCGACACGATCAAGGATGTGATCGTGTTCCAGCGCACCCCCACCGCCTGCAACATGGTGGCGGGTCGTGACAGCTTCATGCACGATGTGATGGCGGGGCACTCCACCGACTGCCCCGCCGAAATGGTCAGCGCCGAGCACCCGCTGTTCGTGCTCTACACCTCCGGCTCCACCGGCAAGCCCAAGGGTGTGCAGCACAGCACGGGGGGCTACCTGCTGTGGGCCAACCTGACCATGAACTGGACCTTCGACCTGAAGGACAACGACGTGTTCTGGTGCACGGCCGACATCGGCTGGATCACCGGTCACAGCTACGTCGCTTACGGCCCGCTGGCCGCTGGCGCCACCCAGATCGTGTTCGAAGGTGTGCCCACCTACCCGAACGCCGGCCGCTTCTGGCAGATGATCGAGAAGCACAAGTGCACGATCTTCTACACCGCCCCGACGGCCATCCGCTCGCTGATCAAGGCCGCGGAAGGAGATGAGAAGGTGCACCCCAAGAACTGGGACCTGACCAGCCTGCGTCTGATGGGCTCTGTGGGTGAGCCGATCAACCCCGAAGCCTGGATGTGGTACTACAAACACGTGGGTGGCGAGCGTTGCCCCATTGTGGACACGTTCTGGCAGACCGAGACCGGTGGCCACATGATCACCCCGCTGCCGGGCGCCACGCCGCTGGTGCCGGGTTCCTGCACGCTGCCGCTGCCGGGCATCACCACCGCCATCGTCGATGAGACCGGCAACGACGTGCCCAACGGCGCGGGTGGCATTCTGGTGGTGAAGAAGCCCTGGCCCTCGATGATCCGCACCATCTGGGGCGACCCCGAACGTTTCAAGAAGAGCTACTTTCCCGAAGAACTCAAGGGCTACTACCTGGCTGGCGATGGTGCCGTGCGCAGCGCCGACCGGGGTTATTTCCGCATCACAGGCCGTATCGACGACGTGCTGAACGTGTCGGGCCACCGCATGGGCACGATGGAAATTGAGTCGGCCCTGGTGGGCAAGACCGATCTGGTGGCCGAAGCCGCCGTGGTGGGCCGTCCGGACGACCTGACGGGTGAAGCCATCGTGGCCTTCGTGGTGCTCAAGCGCTCGCGCCCCACCGGCGACGAGGCCAAGGCCATCGCCAAGGAACTGCGCGACTGGGTGGGTAAGGAGATTGGCCCGATCGCCAAGCCCAAGGACATCCGCTTTGGCGACAACCTGCCCAAGACCCGTTCGGGCAAGATCATGCGCCGCCTGCTGCGCTCGATCGCCAAGGGCGAGGCCATCACCCAGGACACCTCCACGCTGGAAAACCCGGCGATCCTGGACCAACTGTCGGAAAACAACTGATCTTCTTGGAGCAGCCCTGGTGCCTGCACAACGGCACCGGGCGACAAAAAAGCCCGCTGGATTCCAGCGGGCTTCTTAATTGGCGTGTACTGCGCGAAGCGGCTTACTTCTGGCTCAACACCCAGGCAGCCAGCTTCTTGGCTTCTGCATCGCTGACTTGCGTGTTGGCCGGCATGGGAATCGCACCCCAGACGCCGGAACCACCCTTGACGATCTTGCCGGCCAGCATGTCGACGGCCTTGGCATCGCCCGCGTACTTCTTGGCCACATCCTTGTAGGAGGGGCCGACCAGCTTCTTGTCGACCGCATGGCAGGCCATGCAGTTCTTGGCGGTGGCCAGAGCCTGATCAGCCATGGCGGAGGTGGAGATAGCGGCCATCGCAGCCATAATCATCAGAGCGCGTTTCATGGTGTTGTCCTCGTGGGATTAAGTGAGAAGCTCACGAGCCGCGATTCTAGCGAGTCGGTCGGGGACGCCCCATGCTTCTTTACAGAAGTTTGCCCGTCTTTATCGGACCTTTACCGGAGGGTGTGATGTATTTGTTGGCTGTCGGAATTGCCTTGTTGCTGATGAGATACCTGGAGATCGGTTTCATGGCCGGGGTGTCGTGGTGGTGGGTCGCGGTGCCTTTCGGTTTGACGGTTGCCTGGTGGACTTGGGCTGACACCACCGGCTACACCAAGCGCAAAGAAGTCGAGAAGATGGACAGGAAGAAGAAAGAGCGCATCGACAAGCAGCGCGCAGCGCTCGGCATCCGGACACGCAAGCGCTGAATCGCGCGGTAGCCGTCCCCCTTGCCCCGGCTGGGCTTTCAGATGCAAGGCGCATGGCCCTGCGGGATAATTTGAGGTTGACAGCCCGCATTCCGTTCATCAACATCATCCGCCCCATGCCTGCTTACCGCTCCAAGACTTCCACCGCCGGCCGCAACATGGCTGGTGCCCGCGCTCTCTGGCGCGCCACTGGCATGAAGGATGGCGACTTCGCCAAGCCCATCGTCGCCATTGCCAACAGCTTCACGCAGTTCGTGCCTGGTCATGTGCACCTCAAGGATCTGGGCCAGCTGGTGGCGCGCGAGATTGAGGCCGCTGGTGGCGTCGCCAAGGAATTCAACACCATTGCGGTGGACGACGGCATTGCCATGGGGCACGACGGCATGCTGTATTCGCTGCCCAGCCGTGAGCTGATCGCCGACTCGGTGGAGTACATGGTCAATGCCCACTGCGCCGACGCGCTGGTGTGCATTTCCAACTGCGACAAGATCACACCCGGCATGCTGATGGCCGCCATGCGCCTGAACATTCCTGTGGTGTTTGTCTCCGGTGGCCCCATGGAGGCGGGCAAGGTGCGGCTGGCCAACCCGCAGACCCAGACCATCGAGATCAAGAAACTCGACCTTGTGGACGCGATGGTGATGGCCGTGGACAGCAAGGTGAGCGAAGCCGATCTGGCCGAGGTCGAGCGTTCGGCCTGCCCGACCTGCGGATCCTGCTCAGGCATGTTCACCGCCAATTCCATGAACTGCCTGGCGGAAGCGCTGGGCCTGGCGCTGCCGGGCAACGGCACCGTGGTGGCCACGCACGCCGACCGCGAGCAGTTGTTCAAGCGCGCCGGTCGCACGGCCGTGGCGCTGTGCGAGCGCTACTATGAACAGGGTGACGAGTCGGTGTTGCCGCGCTCGGTGGGCTTCAAGGCCTTCGAGAACGCCATCACGCTGGACATCGCCATGGGCGGGTCCACCAACACCATCCTGCACCTGCTGGCCATCGCACAGGAGGCCGAGATCGACTTCACCATGGCCGACATCGACCGCCTCTCGCGTGTCGTGCCGCAGCTGTGCAAAGTCGCGCCCAACACCAACAAGTACCACATCGAAGACGTGCATCGTGCGGGCGGCATCATGGCCATCCTGGGTGAACTGGACCGTGCGGGCAGGTTGCACACCGACGTGCCCACCATCCACGCCAAGACCATGAAGGACGCGCTGGAACAGTGGGACATCGCGCGCAACCCGTCAGACGAGGTCAAGACCTTCTACATGGCTGGCCCGGCGGGCATTCCGACGCAGGTGGCGTTCAGCCAGTCCACGCGCTGGCCCAGCCTCGACCTGGACCGTGCCGAAGGCTGCATCCGCTCCTTTGACCATGCATTCTCGAAAGAGGGCGGTCTGGCCGTGTTGCGCGGCAACATTGCGCTCGACGGTTGCGTGGTGAAGACGGCGGGTGTGGACGAGTCCATCCTGGTGTTCGAGGGTTCGGCCTATGTCACCGAGTCCCAGGACGAAGCGGTGGCCGAGATCCTGGCCGACAAGGTCAAGGCCGGCGACGTAGTGATCGTGCGCTACGAGGGTCCCAAGGGCGGCCCAGGCATGCAGGAGATGCTCTACCCCACGAGCTACATCAAGTCCAAGGGCTTGGGCAAGGCCTGTGCGCTGCTCACCGACGGCCGCTTCTCCGGCGGCACGTCCGGCCTGTCTATCGGCCACTGCTCGCCCGAAGCGGCGGCCGGCGGCGCCATCGGCCTGGTGCGCCAGGGCGACCGCATCCGCATCGACATTCCCAACCGCAGCATCAATGTGCTGGTGAGCGATGAGGAGTTGGCCAAGCGCCGCGCCGAGCAGGACGCTCTGGGCTGGAAGCCGGCCCAGCCGCGCCCGCGCAAGGTGACCGCCGCGCTCAAGGCCTACGCCTTGCTGGCCACCTCGGCCGACAAAGGTGCCGTGCGCAACCTGTCGATGCTCGACTGACCGGAGAGGGTCATGGCCTGCGTGCACAATCGCAGGCCATGTTGATTCATCCCCAGATTGATCCCATCGCCCTGCAGCTTGGCCCGCTGGCCATCCACTGGTACGGGCTGACCTACCTTGCGGCCTTCGGGCTTTTTATTTTGCTCGGGCGTGCTCGGCTGAAGCACGAGCCCTTTGCGTCGGTTCGAGCGCCCAGGCCCTGGGAGGGCAAGGATGTCGAGGACATCCTGTTCCTGGGGGTGATGGGTGTGGTGCTGGGCGGGCGCATCGGCTATTGCCTGTTCTACAAGCCTGCGTACTACCTGAGCCACCCGCTGGAGATCTTTGCGGTCTGGGAGGGTGGCATGAGCTTCCACGGCGGCATGCTGGGCGTGCTGGTGGCGATGGTCTGGTACGCACGCAGCCGCCAGCGGCCGTGGCTACAGGTGATGGACTTCGTGGCGCCCTGTGTGCCCACCGGTCTCGCGGCCGGTCGGGTGGGCAACTTCATCAACGGCGAACTCTGGGGGCGGGTGGCCGACCCGTCGCTGCCATGGGCCATGGTGTTCCGCGGCGCGGGTGACCTCCCGCGGCATCCCTCGCAGGTCTACCAGTTCCTGCTGGAAGGTCTGCTTCTGTTCGTCCTGTTGTGGTGGTACGCGCGCAAACCGCATGCGACGGGGCAGGTGGGCGGCGCCTTCCTGTTCGGCTACGGCCTGTTCCGCTTTACCGCGGAGTTTTTCCGGGAGCCGGATGCCCACCTGGGCCTGTTGTCCTTGGGCATGAGCATGGGGCAGTGGCTGTGTGTGCCCATGATCCTCGGCGGTGCTGCGTTGTGGGTCTGGGCGGGTCGACGCAGCTGAAGGCGTCCGACGTGTTCTGAGGGTTTGTACGGGCTTGCGCCCGGTGGGCCTCTCTCTAGAATTATCTGTAATTACAGGTAATAACGGAGCGGTTTTATCCGAACGCCTCATGCGACTGGTGCTCAACTCCCTGCACGACGAAGTGGCCGCCAAGTTGCGCGACCGCATCTTTGCGGGTGATCTGGCACCCGGGCGATTCATCGACGAACCGGCACTCTGCGCCGAGCTGGCGATCTCCCGCACGCCCTTGCGCGAGGCGCTCAAGGTGCTGACGGCCGAAGGGCTGGTGAGGCACGAGCCGCGGCGCGGCTGCTTTGTGAGTGAAATCACCGAGCGCGATCTGGACGAGATCTTTCCGGTCATTGCTCTGCTGGAAGGGCGGTGCGCGTTCGAAGCTGCCACCAACGCGACCGACGCCGATCTGGCAGCGCTGGAACAGTTGCACGACCGCCTGCAGCGCAGCGCCAAGGCCAAGCGCATCACCGAGTACTACGAAACCAATTACGCGATTCACGAAGCCATCATCGTGCTGGCCAACAACCGCTGGCTGGCGCAGGTGATCGGCGACCTGCGCAAGATCGTCAAGCTCGCGCGCCTGCAGCAGTTGCATGCGCCCGGCCGGCTGGAACAGAGCCTGTCGGAGCACATGGCGGTGTACGCCGCACTCAAGGCCAGGGACGCCGAGGGGGCGGAGGCGGCGATGCGGACCCACCTGATCCGCCAGCGCGTGGCGCTGCGCGACCTGGCCCGTCTCCACACCTCAAGGATCTCCGCATGAACACCAGGGAATGGCTGAGCGAAAGGGTTTCCCGCCTGCGTGCGCCGGCCGCGGTACCCCAGCCGGCGCCCGTACGTTCCACGAACGAGCGGCTCAAGGCCCGCCTGCGCCAGGGCGAAGAAGCGCTGTCGCCCCGGGCACTGCGGCAAAAGCTGGACGAGCTCAAGGGCATCGTCGATCCGCTGGTCAGCGAGGTGGAGGGTGGACGCCGCGCCGGCGAGCTGATCGACTGGTACGCCAGCGCATCGCCGGCCCATCGGCGCGATCTGTGGCTGCTCATGAGCGAGCGCTTCGTGGCCGACCCCGCGCAGGTCAAGGCCGCGCAGCAGAAATACGCCGCTGCAGTCGGTACACCCGACGAAGCAGCGGCCGAGGTGCTGTACCGGCGGGCCACCGTTTCGCCGCGCCGGCGCCTGCTGCAGCGCTTCAGCGCCCACCCGGACGGCATTCCTTTTCTGGTCAACCTGCGCGCCGAGATGCAGCCGCAGCTCAAGGCCGACAAGCGCCTGCTCGCGCTGGATGTGGAGATGGAGTACATGTTCTCCACCTGGTTCGATGTCGGCTTTCTGGAACTGCGCCGCATCAGCTGGGACTCGCCCGCGTCGCTGGTGGAGAAGCTCATCAAGTACGAGGCGGTGCACGACATCCGCAGCTGGGGCGACGTGAAGAACCGACTGGACAGCGACCGCCGCTGCTACGGTTTCTTCCACCCGCGCCTGCCGGGCGAGCCGCTGATCTTCGTGGAGGTGGCGCTGATCAACGAGATCGCTCCCAGCATCACGCCGCTGCTGGACGAAGCCGCCGCGCCGGCCGACCTGGACCGCGCGACCACGGCAATCTTCTATTCCATCAGCAACACCCAGGCCGGACTGCGCGGCGTGAGCTTTGGCGATTCGCTGATCAAGCGCGTGGTCGAGTGCCTGCACGAGGAGTTTCCGCGCCTCAAGACCTTTGCCACGCTCTCGCCGATTCCCGGGCTGCGGGCCTGGCTGGGCAAGCACGCGCCGGCCGAGTTGCTGCAGGCCTGGGAGGCGGCGCCAGATCTGGCCGAGAAGTCGCCTCCGCGCGTGGCCCTCAAGCAGTGGGCGGCGCGTTACCTCGCCCAGGAGCTGCAGGATGGCAAGCCGCTGGATGCGGTGGCGCGCTTCCACCTGGGTAACGGCGCCCGCGTCGAGCGCCTGAACTGGGCCGCCGACCCGTCGCCCAAAGGGTTCAAGCAGTCCTATGGCCTGATGGTCAACTACCTCTACGATCTCAAGAAGCTCGACAGGAACCGGTCCGCCCTGGCACAAGGCAAGATCCCGGTCGCCCCGGCGATCAAGGACCTGCTGGCCTGACGCGAAACACTTTCACCACAACCACAACGGAGACAAACCGATGCAAGCAACAGGATTCAAGCGGCGCGATGTGCTGCGCGCGGTCGCGGCAGGCGCCGCGGTGTACGGCACCGTGGGCCATGCCCAGGGCAGCTGGCCGACCAAGCCGGTCACGATGATCGTGCCGTTCCCGGCCGGCGGCGGCACCGACGCCTTCGCGCGCCCGATGGCGGCCCAGTTCACCAAGCTCTCGGGCAAGTCCCTGGTGATCGACAACCGCGGCGGCGCTGGCGGCACGCTGGGCGCAGGCATCGCGGCCAAGGCGGCGCCCGACGGCTACACCCTGTTCATGGGGGCGGTGCACCACACCATCGCTCCGTTCATGTACCCGAAGCTGGACTACGACCTTGAAAAAGACTTGGTGCCGCTGATCCTGGTGGCCAGCGTGCCGCAGGTGCTGGTGGTCAATGCCAAGAAGCATGGCGGCATGGACTTCAAGGCCTTCCTGGCCGAGATCAAGGCCAACCCCGGCAAGCTCAACTACGGCTCGGCCGGCAGCGGCACCTCGCACCACCTGGCCGGCGAGCTGTTCAAGCAGCAGAGCAAGACCTTCATCACCCACATCCCGTATCGCGGCGCGGGCCCTGCGCTCAACGACCTGATTGCCGGCAACGTCGACATGATGTTCGACGGCCTGGGCTCATCGGCCGGTCACATCAAGGGTGGCCGCATCAAGGCGCTGATGGTGTCGGGCACCAAACGCAACGCCGCGTTCCCCGACGTGCCCTGCGCCGCCGAGCTGGGCCTGCCCGAGTACACCGTGACCACCTGGTACGGCATCTGGGCACCCAAGGGCACGCCGGCCGACGCGCAGGCGCGGGCCATCGAAGAGATCCGCAAGGCTGCACAGGCCGACGAGGCCAAGACGGTCTGGGCGGCCCAGGGCGCCGAGTTCCCGAACCTCAGTGGCGCCCAGTTCGATGGCTTCGTCAAGGCCGAACTGAAGAAGTGGGCGCAGGTGGTCAAGGCCTCGGGCGCGAAACTCGACTGATCTGTCGCCACCGTTCCGCCCATGTCCGGTCACATCCGCCTGCACCTTGAAGACGCCATCGCCCGCGTCACCCTGAGCAACCCGTCCAAGTTCAACGCCATGTCGCGCGCGATGTGGCGCGAGCTGCGGCAGGTGTTCACCGGGCTGCAGCAGCGCAGCGAGCTGCGTGCGGTGGTGGTGGCTGGTGAGGGCGGGCACTTCTGTGCGGGCGGTGACATCGCCGAGTACACCGACTTCCGCTTTCACCCCGACGGCTTGCGCGATTTCCACGAGAACGACGTCTGGGGCGGCCTCTCGGCCGTGGTGGACTGTGACCTGCCCGTGATCGCACAGATCGAGGGCAACTGCATGGGGGCTGGTGTGGAGATCGCCAGCTGCTGCGACATCCGCGTGGCGGGGCATGGTGCCCGCTTCGGTGCCCCGATTGCCAAGCTGGGCTTCCCGATGGCGCCGCGCGAGGCCGCGCTGGTGGCGCGCGAAGTGGGTCTGGCCACTGCGCGGCAGATGCTGCTGGAGGCCGCGGTGCTGGACGCGCCGACCCTGCTCGCGCGCGGCTTCCTGCACACCGTGCTGCACGACGCGGATGTGCCCGCCGAGGCCCAGCAACGCGCCCTGCGCATCGCCCGCCTGGCGCCGCAGGCCGCGCGCCTGAACAAGCAGACCTTGCGCGCGCTGGCGGGCGGGCAGGGCGCCGAAGCCCTGGTACCCACCGCCTACGACTACGCCGACAGCGCCGAACACCGCGAGGGTATTGCCGCCTTCCTGGCCAAGCGGCCGCCGAACTTCTGAACCTCCCACGCCACACCATGAGCAACCAGAACCTGTTCGTCGCACTGCGCGACGCCTTCCCCGCCGACCTCGACCGCGCGGCGGTGGAGACCGACAACGGTCTGTCCTATTCCTGGCGCGATCTGGACCGCGCCACGGCCATGATGGCCAACCTGCTGGACTCGCTGGACCTTCCTCCGGCTTCGCGCATCGCCGTGCAGGTGGAAAAGTCGGTCGAGGCCATGGTGCTGTATCTGGCCACGCTGCGTGCGGGCCATGTGTTCCTGCCGCTGAACACGGCCTACCAGAGTGCCGAGATCGAGTACTTCATCGGCAACGCCGAGCCTGCCGTGGTTGTCTGCAGCCCGAGGAACCACGGCTGGGTGAGCAAGATCGCCTTCACCGCCGGCACCCAATACGTCTTCACACTGGGCGACGACCGCACAGGCAGCCTGCTGGAGCGCGCCGCCCACCACAGCGACCGCCACACGCCCGCCGTGCGGCACGACGACGACCTGGCCGCCATCCTCTACACCAGTGGCACCACCGGCCGCAGCAAGGGTGCGATGCTCACACACGGCAACATGCGCAGCAACGCGCTGATGCTGCGCGACTACTGGCAGTGGCAACCGGACGACGTGCTGATCCACGCACTGCCCATCTTCCACGTGCACGGTCTGTTCGTGGCCATCCACGGCGCGCTCATCAACGGCAGCAAGATGATCTGGCTGTCAAAGTTCGACCCGAAGCTGGCCATCAGCAAGTTCCCGGAAGCCACCGTCTTCATGGGTGTGCCCACGCTGTACGTGCGCATGCTGGCGGAGCCGTCGCTGACGAAGGCGCAGGCCGCGCACATGCGTCTGTTCATCTCCGGCTCGGCGCCGCTGCTGATCGAGACCTTCACCGAATGGCAGCAGCGCACCGGTCACACCATCCTGGAACGCTACGGCATGAGCGAGACGGTGATGCTGACCTCCAACCCCTGCGGCCCGGACGCGCGCTACGGCGGCGCCACCGAGCGCCGCGGCGGCACCGTGGGCTTCCCCCTGCCGGGTGTGACGCTGCGGGTGATGGAGGACGACGGCAAGCTGGTAGCGCCGGGCGAGATCGGCGGCATCCAGGTGAAAGGCCCGAACGTGTTCAAGGGCTACTGGCGCATGCCCGAAAAGACCGCGGAGGAGTTCACCGCCGACGGCTTTTTCAGGACCGGTGATGTCGGCAAGGTGGACGAACGAGGCTACGTCACCATCGTCGGCCGCAGCAAGGACCTGATCATCTCCGGCGGCTACAACGTCTACCCGGCCGAGATCGAGGGCTACATCAACGACATGCCGGGCGTGGCCGAGAGCGCGGTGATCGGCGTGCCACACCCGGATTTTGGCGAGGTGGGCGTGGCGGTGATCATCGCCAAGCCCGGCGCCACGGTGGACCCGGACCGGGTGATCGCCGAACTCAAGGCAAAACTCGCCAACTTCAAGATTCCCAAGCGCTGCGTGGTGGTGGCCGAACTGCCCCGCAATACCATGGGCAAGGTGCAGAAGAACCTGTTGCGCGATCAGTACAAGGGCGCGTTCGCCTGAACCTGGCGCTGCAAAACAAAAAGGCCCGCAGTCGCGGGCCTTTTGCTTGAGGGGCTCGCTCAGCGCAGGACGAGCACGGGGATGTGAGAATGCGTCAGCACCTGCTGCGTCTCGCTGCCCAGCAACAGCCGCTTGATGCCCTTTCGGCCGTGCGAGGCCATCACGATCAGGTCCACCTTGTTGCGCTTGGCTGCGGCGATGATGGCTTCGGCGATCAGGTCGGACTTGACGGTGATCGGCTTGACCTTGACCTCCCGTTTCTGTCCCGCGGCCTTGACCGCGTTGACCGCCTCCATGGCTTCATCGTTCCACTGCTTCTCGATGCGGGCCACTTCCGCTGCCGCCAGGGCCACACCGCCTTCGAAATAGGTCTGCGGGTAGCGCGGCACCACCTTCAATGCCACGACCTCGGCACCGGTGATGTCGGCCAGGCCAATGGCGTGTTCGACGGCCATGTTGGACAGTTTGGAGCCATCGGTGGCCACGAGGATGCGCTTGTACATGCTGATCTCCGGTTGTGTTGTGGTTGAAAGGACAATATAGGCTACGCATTGACCGCCCGGTAGCGGTTGACTTAAATCAACTGCATGAAAAGCGACTTGAACTACCCTCGCGGCATGAACGAGGCCGCCACCGCGCCCCCGGTGGGGCTTTTGCTGGGCAACGAACCGTCTGCCCAGTCGCAGCGCGGGGAAGACCCTTTCGGACCACATCGCGGGCCGCTGACCGTCACCGATGACTTTTCGGTGCTCGACGACCCGGTCGAGCTGAACGACTTCACTGAATTCAAGGAAATTGACGGCCAAACGGTGGCCGAATCCGTGCTGATGGTGCAGGGCATGTACTGCGCCGCCTGTGCCGACACGGTGGAATGCGCCTTGCAGGACCTGCCCGGCGTGCGCAGCGCGCGGGTTCATGCCGCGACGCGCCGCCTGATGCTGCAGTGGGAACCCGGTGCCACCCGCATGTCGTCGCTGGCCGACGCCGTGGGCCAGGCCGGGTACCGCCTGCTGCCGCTGCAGCAGGCGCTGTCGATTTCCGAACGCCTGAAGGAAACCCGGCTCGCGCTCTGGCGCCTGTTCGTGGCCGGCTTCTGCGCCATGCAGGTGATGATGTACGCGTGGCCGGCCTACGTGGCCGAGCCCGGCGAGATGCCGGCCGACATCGACCAGCTGCTGCGTTGGGCCAGCTGGGTGCTCAGCGTGCCGGTGGTCACCTTTGCCAGCGGACCGTTCTTCAGGGGCGCGTGGCGCGATCTCAAGCTCGGTCGTGTCGGCATGGACACACCGGTGTCCATCGGCATCCTCGTGGCCTTCCTGGCCAGTTCGGCGGCCACCTTCGATCCGTCAGGGCCCTGGGGCCATGAGGTCTGGTTCGACTCGTTGACCATGTTCGTGTTCTTTCTGCTGGGGGGGCGCTACCTCGAACTCAAGGCGCGGGACCGCACCGCCGGCGCGCTGGATGCGCTGATGAACCGCCTGCCGGAGGTCTGCGAGCGGCAGACCGCTGACGGGCGTTTCGAATCGCTGTCGGTGCGCCGTCTGTCGGTGGGCGATGTGGTGCGGGTGCAGGCGGGCCAGGCTTTCCCGGGAGACGGGCGGCTGCTCAGCGACACCGCGACCGTGGACGAGGCGCTGCTCACCGGCGAGTCCGATCCTGTGACCCGCCGACAGGGCGATGGGGTGGTGGCCGGCAGCTACAACCTGGCCGGTCCGGTGCTGGTCGAGGTGCTGCGCCTGGGGCGCGACACCCGGTTTGCACAGATCGTGGCACTGATGGAAAAGGCCTCCACCGAGAAGCCGCGCCTGGCCATTCTGGCCGACCGCATTGCGGCGCCATTCCTCGTGCTCGTGCTGGCGGCGGCCGCGCTCGCGTTTGCATACTGGTGGCAGATCGACCACTCGAAGGCGCTGGCCGTTGCTGTCGCCGTGCTGATCGTCACCTGTCCCTGTGCCTTGTCGCTGGCCACGCCGGCGGCCATGCTGAGTTCCGCCGGGGCTCTGGCCCGGCGCGGCATTCTGGTGCGCCGTCTGCAGGCGTTCGAGACGCTGGCGGAGGTGGGGGCGGTGGTGTTCGACAAGACCGGAACGCTCACCCACGACCGTCTGGCGCTGACGGGTCAGCGGGTCCGTGAGGGGGCTGACCACCGGCAGGTGCTGGCGCTGGCTGCCGCCATGGCGGAAGGCTCGCTGCACCCGGTGTCCCGCGCCATCGCCGCATCTGCGCGAGATGCAGGCGTGTCCACCGAGCGGGCAGATTTGAACGAGGTGACCGAGGTGGCAGGGCAGGGGTTGTCTGCCCGGAGCGCGCACGGCGACCTGCTCCGTATGGGGTCGGCGGCCTTCTGTGGCCTAGCCGGTGACGGCATGGAAGCGCCTGCAGGCCGTGTGCACCTGTCGGACGCGCAGGGGTGGCTGGCGAGTTTTGACCTGAGCGAAGGGGTGCGCGAGGACGCGGCCCCGGCCGTGGCGGCCCTGCACCAGTCCGGGCTGCGCACCTGGCTGCTGTCGGGCGACCGGGAAGCGGCCGCCCGGGCGGTGGGGCAGACGGTGGGGGTGCAGAACGTAGTGGCAGGTGCCTCGCCCGAACAGAAGCTGGCGCAGATCGAGTCCATGCAGGCGCAGGGGCTGCGGGTGGCGATGGTGGGTGATGGTCTCAACGATGGTCCGGTGCTCGCCAGGGCCGACACCTCGTTCGCACTCGGTCATGCGGCGCCGGTGGCGCAGGCGCAATCCGACTTCATCCTTCAGGGCGGCAAGGTCCAGGACGTGGTGTTGACCTTGCGGCAGGCCCGGTTCACGATGCGCATCGTTCGTCAGAACCTCGTATGGGCCGCGCTGTACAACCTGGTGTGCGTCCCTCTGGCACTGGTCGGCTGGATGCCGCCGTGGCTGGCCGGTCTGGGGATGGCGGGCAGTTCGTTGCTGGTGATCCTCAACGCGCTGCGGCTGGCCGCGCCACCGCGTGAGCAGACCGGCGCCTGAACCGGCTCTTGGCGTTTCAGATTGAGATTATTTCAAGGAGCCGACATGGACATCCTGTATCTGTTGATACCCGTCTCTATCGTGCTGGTCTTCGCGATCATCGGCGTGTTCTGGTGGGCACTGCACGCCGGTCAGTTCGACAACGTCGAGCGCGAGGGCGAACGCATTCTTAGAGGCGATTGACGTAAGTCAAGGCGTTCACTGGGTTACATGTGGACACTTCGCCGGTGGCATTAATGAGGAGTTCTGTATGTCCGTAACAACAAAGACCGGCCAACCGGCGGTCTACAACGACAGCGTCGTCCGCTGGTTCTCCATTGCAGCCGTGATTTACGGCGTGGTGGGCATGCTGGTGGGCGTCATCATCGCGGCCCAGCTGACCTGGCCCGAGCTCAACATGGGGATCGAATGGATCACCTACGGCCGCCTGCGGCCGCTGCACACGAACGCCGTGATCTTCGCCTTTGGCGGTTGCGTGCTGTTCGCCACGAGCTACTACGTTGTCCAGCGGACGTGCCACACACCGTTGTTTCTCAACAAGCTGGCGTGGTTCACCTTCATCGGCTGGAACATCGTCATCGTCTCGGCGGTGATCACCCTGCCGATGGGCTACACCAGCGGCAAGGAATACGCCGAACTGGAGTGGCCGATTGACCTGCTGATTGCCGTGACCTGGGTGGCCTATGCCATCGTGTTCTTCGGCACGGTCGGCATCCGCAAGGTCAAGCACATCTACGTGGCCAACTGGTTCTTCGGCGCTTTCATCATCGCCGTGGCCCTGCTGCACATTGTCAACAGCGCGGCCCTGCCGGTGAGTCTGTTCAAGTCCTACTCGGCCTACGCCGGCGTGCAGGACGCGATGGTGCAATGGTGGTACGGCCACAATGCCGTGGGCTTCTTCCTGACCGCAGCCTTCCTGGGCATGATGTATTACTTCATACCCAAGCAGGCCGAGCGTCCGGTTTACTCGTACCGCCTGTCGATCGTGCACTTCTGGGCCCTGATCTTCACCTACATGTGGGCGGGCCCCCACCACCTGCACTACACCGCGCTGCCCGACTGGGCCCAGTCGGTCGGAATGGTGTTCTCCCTCATCCTGCTGGCCCCCAGCTGGGGCGGCATGATCAACGGCATCATGACCCTCTCGGGTGCTTGGCACAAACTGCGTGACGACCCCATCCTGCGCTTCCTGATCGTGTCCCTGTCGTTCTACGGCATGTCCACCTTCGAAGGCCCGATGATGTCCATCAAGACCGTCAACGCCCTGTCGCACTACACCGACTGGACCGTGGGCCACGTGCACTCCGGCGCCCTGGGCTGGGTGGGTCTGGTGTCCATGGGTTCGCTGTACTACCTGATCCCGCGCCTGTTCGGCCAGAAGAAGATGTACTCGGTGCCCGCCATCGAACTGCACTTCTGGATCGCCACCATCGGCATCGTGCTGTACATCGCTGCGATGTGGATTGCCGGTGTGATGCAAGGCCTGATGTGGCGCTCGGTCAACCCCGACGGCAGCCTGACCTACACCTTCGTCGAGTCGGTGAAAGCCACCTTCCCGTTCTATGTGATCCGCCTGGTCGGTGGTGTGCTGTACCTGACCGGCATGATCGTGATGCTCTGGAACGTGATCATGACTGCGCTGCAGGGCAAGGCCCACAACGCCCCGGTCATGGCCGTCAACCCTGCCCACGCCTGAGGAGAAGAACAACATGGCCAGCAATGAACACCTGAGCGGACACGCTCGGATCGAGACCAGCAACTTCCTGATGATCGTCCTGATCACCCTCGTGGTGGCTGTCGGCGGTCTGGTGGAAATCGTGCCGCTGTTCTTCCAGAAGTCCACCACCCAGCCGATCGAAGGTCTCAAGCCTTACACCGCGCTGCAGGTGGCCGGTCGCGATGTCTACGTCAAGGAAGGTTGCTACAACTGCCATTCGCAGATGATCCGTCCCTTCCAGGCCGAGACGCTGCGTTACGGCCCCTACTCGGTGGCCGGCGAATACGTGTACGACCACCCCTTCCAGTGGGGTTCGAAGCGCACCGGTCCGGACCTGCACCGCGTCGGTGGCCGCTACAGCGACGAGTGGCACCGTGCCCACCTGAACAACCCACGCGACGTGGTCCCCGAGTCCAACATGCCTGCATACCCCTGGCTGGCCGAAAAGACGGTCGACGCCGATGGCATTCCTGCCCGCATGAAGGCCCTGCGCACCCTGGGTGCGCCGTACAGCGACGAAGAAATCGCCAAGTCCGTGGAAGAGGTCAAGGGCAAGACCGAGCAGGATGCCGTGATCGCCTACCTGCAGGTGCTGGGTACCGCACGCAGTGCCGCCAAGCTCGCGCCTGCAGCCGCTGCTCCTGCGGCTGAGGCTGCAGCACCGGCGGCCGACGGCAAGACCCAATAAGGGGCGAGACCATGGACATCAACGATCTTCGCAGCATCGTCACGACGATCAGCCTGCTGACCTTTGTCGGCATCCTGGTCTGGGCCTGGTCCAAACGCAATCAGCGCGATTTCGAGGAGGCGGCCCAGCTGCCTTTCCAGGACGACTGAGCGATTGCGGAACGAACACGAGAAAACATCATGAGCGACTTCATCAGCGACTTCTGGCACCTCTACGTGGCCGGTATCACGCTCGTCAGCATCATCGCCTGCGCGGTGCTGCTGTACATCAGCGGCACGACCAAGGCTGCCACCCACGCCGACAACACCACGGGCCACGTATGGGACGGTGACCTGCGTGAGATGAACAACCCCCTTCCCAAATGGTGGGTGTACCTGTTCATCATCACCGTGGTCTTTGCCCTCGTGTACGGCGCCCTTTACCCGATGTTTGGCAAGTTCCAGGGTGCCCTGGGCTGGTCGTCCCAGGGGCAGCACGCCGCAGAGGTGAAAAAGGTCGAGGACGCCATTGCCCCGATCTATGCGAAGTACAACGGCATGAAGCCGGAGGAGATCGCGGCCGACGCCCAGGCGATGGCTATTGGCGAGCGCCTGTTCATGAACTACTGCGCCCAGTGCCATGGTTCCGACGCCCGCGGCGCCAAGTCCTTCCCCAACCTTGCCGATGGCGACTGGCTGGGTGGTTCCGATCACGCCTACATCAAGACCACGATTGCACAGGGTCGTACCGGCGTCATGCCCCCGATGGCTGCGGCTGTGGGTGGTCCTGAAGACGTCAAGGACGTGGCCCACTACGTGCTCAGCCTCTCCGGCAGTCCGAGCGATTCGGTTCGTGCTTCGCAGGGCAAGGCCAAGTTCGCAGCTTGCGCGGCGTGCCACGGCCCCGAGGGCAAAGGCATGGCAGCGGTGGGTGCGCCCAACCTGACCGACGGCGTCTGGCTGCATGGCTGGGGCGAAGAGGCGATCATTCGTGCCGTCAACAATGGTTTCAACAACCACATGCCGCCGCAGGCCGCGCTGCTGAACGAAGCTCAGATCAACGTGCTGGCTTCCTATGTCTGGGGTTTGTCCAACAAGCCTGCCTCCAAGCAGTGATGGACTGAAGCCAGTTACTTCTCTCCCGCCGGGTCATCCGTGAGTTCTCCAGCGCCAGACGCCACAAGTACCGTTAAGCCTCCCGTGATTCCCATCGTTCCCGAGACGCCGAAAGGTGTCCCGGAGGACGATGAGGTGATGGTTTCCCTCTACGCCTCGCGAAAGAAGATCCATCCCCGTTCGGTGTCCGGGTTGTTCTCCAAGTGGCGCTGGGCGCTGGTCTGGTTCACCCAGATCATCTTTTACGGATTGCCCTGGCTGGAGTGGAACGCCCGCCAAGCGGTGCTCTTCGATCTCGAAGCGCGCCGCTTCTATATTTTTGGTCTGGTCCTTTACCCGCAGGACTTCATCTACCTGACAGGACTGCTGGTCATCTCCGCGCTGGCGCTGTTCCTGTTCACTGCGGTCGCCGGTCGCCTCTGGTGCGGTTATGCCTGCCCCCAGACCGTCTACACCGAGATCTTTCTGTGGATCGAGAAGAAGGTGGAGGGGGACCGGTCGGCGCGGATCCGGCTGGACGAATCGAGCCTGGACGCCCGCAAGGTCGGCAAGCGTTCGCTCAAGCACGCCCTGTGGGTCCTGTTCGCCCTCTGGACCGGCTTCACGTTCGTTGGCTACTTCACACCCATCCGGGAGCTGGCGAGTCTGAGCCTGGCCGCTTCACTGGGGCCTTGGCAGACCTTCTGGATCTTCTTCTACGGCTTCGCGACCTACGGCAACGCGGGCTTCATGCGCGAGCAGGTCTGCAAGTACATGTGTCCCTACGCCCGCTTCCAGAGCGCCATGTTCGACAAGGACACGATGATCGTGACCTACGACAAGGCGCGTGGAGAGCCGCGCGGAGCACGTTCGAAGAAAGCCGACCCCAAGGCCCTGGGCCTTGGGGCTTGCGTCGACTGCACGCTCTGCGTGCAGGTCTGTCCGACGGGCATCGACATCCGCAACGGACTGCAGTACGAATGCATTGGCTGTGGTGCCTGCATCGATGTCTGTGATGAGGTGATGGACAAGGTGGGCTATCCGCGAGGACTGGTCAAGTACTCGACGCAGAACGGCATGGCCAAGGGCTGGACCCGTGAGCAGATGGTCCGCCACGCTTTCCGTCCCAGGGTGCTCGTCTACTCCAGCGTTCTGGCGGTCATCACCCTGGCTGTGTTTGTCAGTCTCTTCCTGCGCACGCCGCTGAAAGTTGATGTGATTCGCGACCGTGGCGCGCTGGCGCGCATGGTGGAGCAGGGGCGCATCGAAAACGTGTTCCGCCTGCAGATCATGAATGCGACCGAGTCGCCGCAGCGCTACCAGATCAGCGTAGACGGTCTTGAGGGCGTGATGATCGCGTCGGAAACCGAGGTGGACGTGCTTTCCACGGAAGTGCGTTCCGCCGCCGTGCGGGTGCAGATCCCGCCCAACGCCGCACCCGCCGGATCGCACCCGATACGGTTCACCGTCCGGTCCACCGCCGCTGATGCGTCCGAGGTCGTGGAGAAGGCGGTCTTCATCGTTCCGCGCTAAACTGGATTTATAAGCCTTATGGAACAAGTCATGTCAGCAATTCCTCATCCAGTCGATCGCGCGCCAAGCACGCCTTGGTGGAAAGTCCCGCACATGTGGATGGTGGTGGGAGGTCCTTTGCTGGTGATCATTGCTGGCCTGGTCACCGTGGTCATCGCGGTGAAGAATCCGGACCCTGTGCTCAACAAGTCTGACTACGAGAGGGATCTTGCGGCGGCTCAGCGACTGGAAGGACAGGCCAAGGTCGATGCGATGGCCAAGTTGCAGCCGGCCCATCAGGCCCGCAATCACGCCGCCTCCCCCGTCGTCCCGGCGGCACCCTCCAAGTAGGACGCCACACCACCGGATGTGACAACACAGGAGTGAAGGAGACGCTCATGAATGCTCAGCGGTGGATGTGGATAGCTTGGCCTGCCTTTCTGGTGGCTGCCGTGCTTGAGATGGTTGTTTTCGCCATGGTCGACCCTGGTGATCTCCATTGGTTCGGCAGCCCCCTGGAGTTGTCTCGCCAAGCCATCTACACCTTGGCGTTCTTTGTGTTCTGGGGCGTCACCATGGCATCGAGCGCGCTGACCACCCTGTTGTCCATGTCTCCGTTCGAAGTCAACCGCTGCCCGGTTCCCGAAGCGGAGCGCCCCCGGGACTGCGCCCGCAACGGCGGGTGCGGCTAACCCTCGGCTTGCACACAAAGAGAAACCCCGCTCAGGCCTTGGGCCCAAGCGGGGTTTCTTTCGTTCAAACGCCCAGACTCAACGGCAGCTCTGAGGGTTCACGATCTGCTTGAGTGCATCGGTGTTCTTGATGTGTACGTAGCGTTGTTTGACTTCAATGGTGCCTTCCTCAACGAACTTCGAGAAAGTCCTGCTCACGGTCTCGAGCTTCATGCCCAGGTAACTTCCAATCTCCTCCCGGGTCATTCGCAGGATCAGCTCCGACTGGGAGAAGCCCCGCGCATGCAGACGCTGGACGAGATTGAGAAGGAACGCTGCGAGACGTTCCTCGGCACGCATGCTGCCCAGCAGCAGCATGACACTGTGATCGCGGACGATTTCCCGGCTCATGATCTTGTGGACATGGTGTTGCAGTGTGGTGAACTCCCGCGAGAGTTCCTCGACCTGGTCAAACGGCATCACACAGACCTCGGCGTCCTCAAGCGCAATCGCGTCACAGGAATGGCGGTCGCTGACGATGCCGTCCATGCCGATGATTTCTCCTGTCATCTGGAAGCCGGTGACCTGGTCTCGCCCATCGGCCGTGGTCACGCAGGTTTTGAAGAAGCCCGAGCGCACCGCGTAGAGCGAAGTGAACTTGTCGCCGGTGTTGAACAGTGCGGCTCCCCGCTTGATCCTCCTGCGCGTGGAGATCACGGTGTCCAGCTTGCCCATTTCCTCGGGATTGAGGCCCATTGGCAAACACAACTCCCGAAGGTTGCAGCTGGAACAGGCGACTTTGATGCTGTGAATGTCCATAAATCTTCCAGATTTCTCCCGAAGCTTAACGCATGGCCACAAGTGCCAGCAAGGCGGGCGCGCTCATCCTCGTTGCACGTATGGGGGAATACCCGGGGCTTGGACGGCCCTTGATCTTGATCAAGGGTGCGATTTCTGCCTTGGTGCACATTCGCGCTGAGAACTGGAGAATTGTTTGTGAGTCACGCCATTTCAGACGAATTGCTCAAGCGATTCGACATCCCGGGGCCCCGCTACACCTCGTACCCCACCGCGGACCGCTTTGTAGAAGCGTTCACGGAGAGCGACTACATCCAGGCGCTGGAACAACGTCGGGCAGGCTCGCTCGCGTTGCCGCTGTCGTTGTACGTGCATATTCCTTTCTGCGAGTCTGTCTGCTACTACTGCGCCTGCAACAAGGTCATCACCAAACACCACGAAAGGGCTGCGGAATACCTGCGGTATCTGTCGCGTGAGGTGGAGCTGCAGGTACAGCATTTCGGCAAAGGGCATGCCGTGTCCCAGCTGCATCTGGGAGGAGGGACACCCACCTTCCTGTCCGACGCCGAGCTGGAAGACCTCCTGACGATGATCCGGCGCAACTTCACGCTCGTGCCCGGAGGCGAGTACTCCATCGAGGTTGACCCCCGCACGGTGACGGACCAGCGCTTGCAGACACTGGCCAGGCTGGGGTTTAACCGCCTGAGTTTCGGTGTACAGGATTTCGATCCCGCTGTTCAGAAAGCGGTGCACCGGGTTCAGCCGGCCGAACAGGTGTTCGCTCTGGTCGAGACAGCCCGCAAGATCGGGTTTGAGTCGGTGAATGTGGACCTCATCTATGGATTGCCGCTGCAGACCCCTGAGTCGTTTGCCCGTACGCTTGCCCAGGTCAACCAGTTGCGCCCCGACCGCATCGCGCTGTATGCCTACGCGCATCTTCCGGCGCGTTTCAAGCCGCAACGGCGAATCGTCGCTGCCGAGTTGCCCAGCGCGGGAGACAAGCTGTCGATGCTGTCGGCTTCGCTGGATGCGATGAGTGATGCGGGGTATGTCTATGTCGGCATGGATCACTTTGCGCTGCCCACGGATGCGCTGGCGGTGGCCAAGCGGCAAGGGCGCCTGCACCGGAATTTCCAGGGCTACAGCACGCAGCCGGATTGCGACCTGATCGCTTTGGGTGTCTCGGCCATCGGCCGCATTGGTGCGACCTACAGCCAAAACGCCAAGACGATCGAGGAGTACTACGACGCGCTGGACCAGGGGCGGCTGCCGATCGTGCGTGGACTGGCACTGACCAGGGACGACCTGCTGCGCCGCTCCGTGATCATGTCGCTGATGTGTCAGGGGCAGCTTCAGTTCGAATCGATCAACCTGGGGCACCTGATCGACTGCAAGAGCTACTTTGCGCGCGAGTTGGAGGTACTGGCTGGCTATGCCGAGCACGGACTGGTTCGCATCGACGACTCAGGTGTGGAGGTGACGCCGTCGGGCTGGTATCTGGTTCGCGCCATTGCCATGGTTTTCGACAAGAACCTGCAGGTCGACCAGGACCGGGCGCGTTTCTCCAAGATCATCTGACTCGCGTGGTTTCGAACCGGCGCGAGGGCTGCGACTGCTAGAGTTCTGCCATGCAAACATCCATGGCACTCACCGCACTGTTCATGGGGATCGCTGGAGGTCCCCATTGTGTTGCCATGTGTGGTGCCGCGTGTGCAGGCATCAGCCGTGGCGGGACTGGGCGCCAGAGCACATCGGCTCTGCTGACCTTCCAGGCCGGACGACTTCTCGGTTATTCCCTCTTTGGTGCTGTTGCTGCAGGGTCGGTGCAGGGTTTGGCATGGCTGGGAACCAACACTTCGGTGATCCGGCCGGTCTGGACCATGTTTCACGTGGCGGCGATGCTGCTCGGGTTGGTGCTGATCTGGCAGGCTCGCCAGCCAGCATGGCTCGACGGGCTGGCCCAAGGCGTCTGGCGCAGGACGCGACCAGTGTTCGGACGCCTGGGGGCCAAGGCTCCCGCGGTGCTCGGCGTCGCGTGGGCCCTGATGCCATGCGGGCTGCTGTATTCCGCGTTGATGGTGGCCTCTTTGTCGGCCGACGCGATGGAGGGCGCGACGATCATGGCGCTGTTCTCTGCTGGGACATCACTGTCATTGACCATCGGTCCCTGGCTTTTGCTGCGTTTGCGAGGCGACGGCTCGGGTGGCTGGGGCATCCGGCTGGCAGGTATTGCACTGGCCGCCACCTCCGGTTGGGCGCTCTGGATGGGAATCACCGATCCCACCGGTCTGTGGTGCGCGTGAGCCTCTCAGCTTGAACGTCCTGGCAGGGTTGCCAGAACCAGGCCCAGCAAGGCGATACCAAAAGCAAGCATCTGGACGGTGCTGAGGGTTTCACCCATGAACAGCACACCGATGGTGGCTGCGCTGATCGGGAGCATCACTGTGAACACCCCGGCGCGAGCGGCGGGAACGGACTTCAGGCCGGTCATCCAGAGCCAGACCGTCCAGACACTGGCGGCGAGTGCGTAAAAGACCAGCAGGCCCCACATGGGTGCTGTGATGGAGGCGAAGTCAAAGGCTCTGGCCGCCCACAGCCCAAAGGGCGTGACCAGCACAAAACCCCAGAGGTTGATGATGGCGGATATCCGCTTGGGCCCCAGGCCTTCCGTGAGCCGCTTGCCAATGACCACATAGGAGGCTTCGCAAAGCACCGCAGCGAAGACCAGCAAGTTGCCCCAGAACTGCTGACCGAGACCGAACCATCCGACAGCTTGTGCGTGCGCGGTCCCGCCGGCCTTCTGCATTGAAAAGAGCCCGATGCCGACCGCAGCACACGCAATGCCAAGAGCGGTGCGCTTGCCGATGCGCTCTTTGAGAAACACCCAGCTGAGGACGGCTACCACCGCGGGAATGGATGACATCACCACACCAGCGGACACCGCCGTGGTCATCGACACGCCAAACAGCATGCAGATTGAGAACAGGAAGTTACCCAGAAAGGACTCAAGAAACAGCAGCTTTCGTGTGCGAGCGGACAGCTGGGGCTCTTCGGCAGGCTTGCGCAGCCATCTCCACATGGCCGCACCCCCGAGACCGAAGCGGAGCCACGCAAGCAGGAAAACCGGAAAGGCTGTAACCAATGGTTTGGAGAGTGCGACATAGCTCCCCACCAGCGCCATGCTGGCCGCGAGGCAGACATACGCACCAAATTTTGCGGGTGTGGTTGGTAACTTTGGCTGTGATGACATAGGGCGAGCATCATGCCCCAGTCAACAGTGATCAGTGTCTTCCAGATGGAGTTGTGTTATTTCGCAATGAGAAAAATCTCCTGCTGCGCTGCAAAAAAATTTCTCAATACAAGAGAAATGATTTTGTATGGCGGAATGTGTTTTGGAGATTATTGATTTTAAACGGCTTTATTTTTTGTCTTATATAAGACATAAGAGCTTCCAAAAGTCTTCTATAAGACTTAAAGTTCTCCCATCGGCTCCGGTCTGCAGCAGCGACAAGCCGTCCCGTTCATCAACCTCATGGAGAGTCCAAAATGCCCCAGTCCCTCAAAGAACAACTGAGCCGCCAACAGCAGATCGAAGCCCTGGAAAAAGACTGGGCAACCAATCCCCGCTGGAAGCTGGTCAAGCGCGGTTACTCCGCCGCTGACGTGGTGCGTCTGCGCGGATCAATGCAGCCCGAGTACACGCTGGCCCAGCGTGGCGCCGAGAAGCTGTGGGAAAAGGTCAACGGTGGCGCCAAGAAGGGCTACGTCAACGCCTTCGGCGCCATCACCGCCGGCCAGGCCATGCAGCAGGCCAAGGCTGGTCTGGAAGCCGTGTACCTGTCGGGCTGGCAGGTTGCTGCCGACGGCAACACCAGTGAAACCATGTACCCCGACCAGTCGCTGTACGCCTACGACTCGGTGCCCACCATGGTCCGCCGCATCAACAACACCTTCAAGCGTGCGGACGAGATCCAGTGGAGCCGTGGCATCGAGCCGGGTTCGCCGGAGTTCATCGACTACTTCCTGCCCATCGTCGCTGATGCGGAAGCCGGTTTCGGTGGCGTGCTCAACGCCTTCGAACTGATGAAGAACATGATCGCCGCCGGTGCTGCTGGCGTTCACTTCGAGGACCAGCTGGCCGCCGTGAAGAAGTGCGGCCACATGGGTGGCAAGGTGCTGGTGCCGACGCAAGAAGCCATCGAAAAGCTGATCGCCGCCCGCTTTGCTGCCGACGTGATGGGCGTGCCCACCATCGTGCTGGCCCACACTGATGCCGAAGCCGCCAACCTGATCACCAGCGACCACGACGCCAACGACAAGCCTTTCCTGACCGGTGAGCGCACTCAAGAGGGTTTCTACCGAGTCAAGAACGGTCTGGAGCAAGCCATCAGCCGTGGCGTGGCCTACGCACCCTACGCCGACTTGGTGTGGTGCGAAACTGGCGTGCCCGACATCGGCTTCGCCCGTGAGTTCGCCCAGGCCGTGCACGCTGCCTGCCCCGGCAAACTGCTTTCCTACAACTGCTCGCCCTCATTCAACTGGAAGAAGAACCTGGACGACAAGCAGATCGCCAAGTTCCAGGACGACCTGTCCGCTCTGGGCTACAAGTACCAGTTCATCACGCTGGCCGGCATCCACATCAACTGGTTCAATACCTTCCAGTTCGCCCACGCCTATGCCCGCGGCGAAGGCATGAAGCACTACACCGAGATGGTGCAGGAGCCGGAATTCAAGGCGCGCGAGAAGGGCTACACCTTCGTGTCGCACCAGCAGGAAGTCGGCGCCGGCTATTTCGACGACGTGACCACCGTGATCCAGGGTGGGTCCTCTTCCGTGAAGGCCCTGACCGGCTCGACTGAAGAAGAGCAGTTCCACTGATCGCTCTGACGACCAGTTCGCAAGTACGAGACGTCAACCCCGGCTCGCGGCACCGCGATCCCGGGGTTTTCTCTTATTTCCAGTACGTGGTCTGTCGTCAAATTCCTACATTGGTGTGTTGCTTGGGGATATTCCTCCCTACCCGTGGGAGAATTTGCCGGGTAAAGCAGGTCGCTCAGGCCACTACAAAACAGGAGAGTCCAAGTGTTGAGCAAATGGAAATGGGTGTCTGTTCTGGCAATGTCCTTGACTTTGGCAGGATGTGGTGGGGGCGGCGAAGCCACAGCACGTGGTGCGATTGCGGTGAACACCATCAACGGTGTTGGCACTATTGTGACCAACTATGCTTCTCAGCCTGAAGCCAACAGCGATGCGTTGGTTCAGTGCGCACGCCTGGTTGGAACCGGCATGGGATGCGAGGTCATTCTTGAGTTCTCCGGTAACGGTACCTGTGGATCAGCCGCGAGAGGCAACAACAACGTCTGGGGTGTTGCCAGTGGCTCATCCAAGGAGGTTGCCGACTCGCGGGCCATGTCGGATTGTGTTGCCAAGGGTGGGACGAGCTGTGTGATCCCTGGGTGGCTTGAGACGCAGTGCAACTGATCTGCCAGGAGTGCAGCGAAGAACTGTGTGAAAATTGAAGTTTGTTGTTCTCTAGACTTCGTACTGCTTGGTTATGACACCGCGAACTAAACCGGAGCTCTTTGCTCAGGCCAGTTGAGGCCAGCAGTTCGCGCCTGCAGTTTTTTGCAGTCTTCTCTTTTCAAGCGCGGCCAAGTCCGCGCTTTTTTTGTTTCTCTGATCACGCCATGCCCAACATCACACTTCCTGACGGTTCCTCGCGACAATTCCCTGGGCCAGTGACCGTGGCCGAGGTGGCCGCCTCCATCGGCGCCGGTCTGGCCAAGGCGGCGCTGGGTGGCAAGGTCAACGGCAGGTTGGTGGACACCAGTTTCCTGATCGCAGAAGACGCTTCGCTGGCCATTGTGACTGCCAAGGACGCCGATGGCCTGGAGATGATCCGACACTCCACCGCCCATCTGCTGGCCTACGCTGTCAAGGAACTGTTTCCCGACGCACAGGTCACCATCGGTCCCGTGATCGAGCACGGTTTCTACTACGACTTTTCCTACAAGAGGCCCTTCACGCCCGAAGACCTTGCGGCCATCGAAAAGAAGATGATCGAACTGGCCAACAAGGACGAAACAGTGGTGCGCCGTGTGCTCCCGCGCGACGAGGCGGTGGCGTATTTCAAGGGATTGGGTGAGCACTACAAGGCCGAGATCATCGCCAGCATTCCGAGCAGCGAGGATGTGTCGCTGTACCGCGAGGGCGCCTTCGAAGACCTCTGCCGTGGCCCGCATGTGCCCAGCACCGGCAAGCTCAAGCACTTCAAGCTCATGAAAGTCGCTGGGGCGTATTGGCGAGGTGACCATCGCAACGAAATGCTGCAGCGCATCTATGGCACTGCCTGGGCCTCGAAGGATGAGCTTCAGCAGTACTTGATCATGTTGGAAGAGGCTGAGAAGCGGGATCATCGCAAGCTCGGTCGCGAGCTGGATCTGTTCCACCTGGACGAGCACTCGCCTGGCACCGTGTTCTGGCATCCCAAAGGATGGACCGTTTGGCAGGCCGTGGAGCAGTACATGCGGGCCGTCTACCGCGACAACGGCTACCAGGAGGTTAAGGGGCCTCAGATCCTGGACAAGGCGCTTTGGGAGAAGACCGGGCACTGGGACAAGTACCGAGAGAACATGTTCGTGACCGAGTCGGAAAAGCGCGACTACGCGCTCAAGCCGATGAACTGCCCGGGCCACATCATCATCTTCAAGCAGGGAATCAAAAGCTACCGGGACCTGCCACTGCGCTACGGCGAATTTGGCCAGTGTCACCGCAACGAGCCCTCGGGAGGGCTGCACGGCATCATGCGTGTGCGTGCATTCACGCAGGATGACGGCCATATTTTTTGTACCGAGGACCAGATCCAGTCCGAAGTCAAGGCGTTCACCACTTTGCTGCAGCAGGTCTACAAGGACTTCGGCTTCACCAACATCCTCTACAAGCTTTCGACTCGTCCCGAAAAGCGCATCGGCACCGAAGAGAGCTGGGACAAGGCGGAGGCGGCGTTGGCCGAAGGGCTGAGAGCTTCGGGGTGTGCGTTCGAGTACCTGCCGGGTGAAGGGGCGTTCTACGGGCCCAAGATCGAATACACGCTCAAGGATGCTTTGGGCCGCGAATGGCAGTGCGGCACCATCCAGGTCGACCCCAATCTTCCCGAACGACTTGGCGCAGAGTTCGTTGGGGAAGATGGCTCGCGCCATCGTCCCATCATGCTGCATCGCGCCATCGTGGGCAGTCTCGAACGCTTCATCGGAATCTTGATCGAGCAGCATGCAGGTGCGCTCCCTGTTTGGCTGGCGCCGGTGCAGGTGGCTGTTCTCAACATCACCGATGCGCAGGCGGATTACGCTCAGGAAGTGGCGAAATCGCTGCAAAAACAAGGGCTTAGGGTTGAAACAGACCTGCGCAACGAGAAAATTACGTATAAAATACGCGAACATGCGTTGCAAAAGCTGCCTTACATCCTCGTCGTGGGCGACAAGGAAAAAGGCGCTGGCGCTGTGGCTGTGCGGGCACGAGGCAACAAAGACCTCGGTGTCATGTCGCTGGAGAGTTTCTCCCAATTAGTGGCGACAGACGTTTCCTCCAAGGTGTGATTTCATCCGCTCCGGAAGGCCCCTCGGCTGCTGTGCACTGCGCGTGGCCCCGAGGGGTTTGTTTTTTTCTGACCAACTGCCCACGACAAGGAACTAGCCATAGCTACCAACTTTCGCGACCGCCGCCAGCGTGAAGAGCGTGCACACCGCCTGAACCGGGAAATCATGGCCCCCGAGGTCCGCCTCAACGGGCCAGACAACGAGCCTTTGGGCATTGTCAGCCTCCAGGAAGCGTTGCGCATGGCCGGTGAGCTGGACGTAGATCTGGTCGAGATCGCGGCGACAGCGAACCCGCCGGTGTGCCGGCTGATGGACTATGGCAAGTTCAAATACCAGGAGCAGAAAAAAGCTGCTGAGGCAAAGGCCAAGCAGACTGTCATCGAGATTAAGGAAGTGAAGTTCCGTCCCGGGACCGACGACGGCGACTACAACATCAAGATGCGCAACATTCGCCGTTTTCTGGACGACGGAGACAAGTGCAAGATCACGCTGCGGTTCCGGGGTCGTGAGATCACCCACCAGGAGTTGGGTCTCGCTCTGCTGAATCGCATCAGGGATGAACTGGGCGATGCGATCGTGGTTGAGCAGTTCCCGAAGCTCGAAGGGCGCCAGATGATCATGATGATTGCGCCCGGGAAAAAGAAAGCAGGCGGTGGGGCACCCAAGGCGGAGGCTGTTGTCCAGCCAGCCGCCTGACAATCAGTGGCAAGTCTTTGCCGTCAGGATTGAAAAGGCCGGTCTAGTCTGTCGGTCCTTTCGAGGTGAGGGGTGAAAGCCTCTCTCCGAACTGGACGACCCAAATGGGTGGTCCATCAAAAGTGGCTCGGGGCCAGCAAGTCCGCGGAAGGTTCGCGGCGCCTCACGAGCACAAATGAAAAGGAGCATTCACATGCCCAAAATGAAGACCAAGAGCAGCGCGAAGAAGCGTTTTCGCGTTCGTCCCGGTGGCACCGTCAAGCGCGGTCAAGCCTTCAAACGTCACATCCTGACCAAGAAGACCACCAAGAACAAGCGCCATCTGCGTGGTGCGGTGACTGTTCATGAGACCAATATGGGTCACATGGCACAGATGCTGCCCGGCATGGGCATTTGATCAACGACGAACAAGGAGCAACACATGCCTCGCGTCAAACGTGGTGTAACGGCACGCGCCCGTCACAAAAAAGTTCTCGCCCTTGCCAAGGGTTTCCGCGGTCGCCGCGGTAACGTTTTCCGCATCGCCAAACAGGCGGTGATGAAGGCCGGTCAATACGCCTACCGTGACCGCCGTACCAAGAAGCGCGTCTTCCGTCAGCTGTGGATCGCGCGTATCAACGCCGGTGCACGCGCTTGCGGCCTGACGTACAGCCAGTTCGCCAATGGCCTGAAGAAGGCACAGATCGAGATCGACCGCAAGGTTCTGGCCGATCTGGCCGTCAACGACGTTGCTGCTTTCAACAGCATCGTGGAGCAAGTCAAAGCCAAGCTGGCCGCTTGATTCACGACTGTCCCCGCCTGCTCCGGCCGGTGGTGACGATGTCGCTCAAAGGGGTTGAGGCTTGAGGGATTCCCTCGCTGCTCTCAACCCCTTTTTTGTTTTCCCGGACGAGATACACATGAACGAGTTGGACGCACTGGTTGACAGCGCACGCGCCGCGTTCGCGCAGGCAGCCACCCCCGCCGATCTGGAAAATGCCAAGGCGCAGTACCTGGGCAAGTCGGGCCGCATCACCGAGCTGATGAAGGGCATGGCTTCCCTGCCGGTCGAGGAAAAGAAGACCCGTGGTGCGGCCATCAACGTGGCCAAGCAGTCGATCGAAGCCGCGCTGACCGAACGCCGCCAGGCGCTGGCCGATGCCGAGTTGCAGGCGCAGCTCAAGGCCGAGGCGCTGGACGTGACGCTGCCCGGTCGGCAGCGTGGCCAGGGTGGCCTGCATCCGGTGAGCCTGACGCTGGAGCGCATCGAAGCCATCTTCGGTTCGCAGGGCTTTGAGGTGGCCGAGGGCCCCGAGATCGAGTCCGACTGGTTCAACTTCACCGCACTGAACACACCCGAGGACCATCCGGCGCGTTCCATGCATGACACGTTTTATGTGGAAGGCGGCAGCGCCAAGGCACCCAACCTCCTTCGTACTCACACCAGCCCGATGCAGATCCGCCATGCGGTGCAGCACGTCAAGCGCCACCGTGGCGCGCTGGATGCGGGCCAGCCGATGCCCGAAATACGCGTGATCGCGCCGGGACGCACCTACCGTGTTGACAGCGACGCCACGCACTCGCCCATGTTCCACCAGTGCGAAGGCTTGTGGATCGGCGAGAACGTGAGCTTCAAGGACCTCAAGGTCGTCTTCACAGATTTCTGCCGCGCCTTTTTCGAGAGCGACGATCTGGTGTTGCGGTTCCGTCCCAGCTTCTTCCCGTTCACCGAGCCCAGCGCCGAGATCGACATCCAGTTCCAGAGCGGCCCGTTGGCCGGGCGCTGGCTGGAGGTGGCCGGATCTGGTCAGGTGCATCCGAACGTGGTGCGCAACATGGGGCTGGACCCTGAGCGCTACATCGGTTTTGCCTTCGGCATGGGGCCGGACCGCCTGACCATGCTGCGGTATGGCGTGAACGACCTGCGCCTGTTCTTCGACGGCGACATTCGCTTCCTGTCGCAGTTCCGTTGAAGTCTTGTTGAGCTGAAGAAATCATGCAATTCCCCGAATCCTGGCTGCGTGCCTTCTGCAACCCGCCCCTGACCAGTCAGCAACTGGCCGACACCCTGACCATGGCTGGTTTGGAGGTTGAGGAGCTGCGCCCGTTTGCGCCCGCCTTCACCGGTGTGGTGGTTGGACAGATCCTGAGCGCCGAGCAACACCCCAACGCCGACCGCCTGCGCGTTTGCCAGGTGGACGTGGGGCAGGGCGCTCCGTTGAACATCGTTTGTGGCGCTCCCAACGCGCGTGCCGGCATCAAGGTCCCGTGCGCCACTGTTGGCGCGTTGCTGCCGCCAGGCGAAGACGGCAAACCCTTCGCCATCAAGCTGGGCAAACTGCGCGGCGTCGAGAGCCAGGGCATGCTGTGCTCGGCCAAGGAATTGCAGATTTCTGAGGAGAGCAACGGCCTGCTGGAACTGGCTGACGACGCTGTGGCTGGCCGCAACATCCGCGAGCAGTTGGGACTGGACGACATGTTGTTCACGCTCAAGCTCACGCCCAACCTGGCGCACTGTCTGAGCGTGTATGGCATTGCACGCGAGGTCTCGGCCCTGACCGGTACACCGCTTGTACAGCCCGAGTTTCCGAAAGCCGCCGTGCAGGCGCAAGACCGCCTGCCGGTGAGTGTGCAGGCGCCTGATCTCTGCGGCCGTTTCAGCGGCCGCGTGGTGCGTGGCGTCAACACCCAGGCGCAGACGCCGGCCTGGATGGTCGAGCGCCTGGCGCGTTGCGGCCAGCGCAGCGTTTCGCCACTGGTGGATATTTCCAACTACGTGATGTTCGAGTTGGGCCGTCCCTCGCACATTTTCGACCTCGACAAGATCCATGGCGGATTGCAGGTGCGCTGGGGCCGCGAGGGCGAACAGCTCAAGCTGCTCAACGGCAATACCGTCACGCTCGACAGCAGCGTGGGTGTGATCGCCGACGATCTGCAGGTCGAGTCGCTGGCGGGCATCATGGGTGGCGACGCGACCGCTGTGTCGGACGACACGAAGAGCATCTTCATCGAAGCCGCGTTCTGGTGGCCCAAGGCGATCGCCGGCCGTTCGCGCCGCTACAACTTCAGCACCGATGCGGGCCACCGCTTTGAGCGTGGCGTCGACCCGTCGACCACGGTCGAACACGTCGAGCGCATCACGCAGCTGGTGCTGGAGATCTGTGGAGGTCAGGCAGGCCCGCTGGATGATCAAGTGCTTGCGTTGCCGGAAGGCAGGCCGGTCACGCTGCGCGTGGCTCGCACGGCAAAGGTCATCGGCATGCCGGTGACTCAGGAGCAGTGCGTTGGCGCGCTGCGCCGCCTTGGCTTGGCTGTGACCGAAGGCGAGGGCACGGTCACCGTTGCACCACCGGCCTTTCGTTTTGACCTGCAGATCGAAGAAGACCTGATCGAAGAGGTCGCGCGTGTGATCGGCTACGAACAACTGCCGACGAATCCGCCGCTGGCGCCCATCACCGCCAAGCTGCGGGTCGAGAGCCGGCGCGGCCCATTTGCTGTGCGCCGTCAACTGGCGCAACTGGGCTATCAGGAAACCATCAATTTCAGTTTTGTCGAAGAGCGGTGGGAGCGCGAACTGGCTGGCAATGCCGATCCGATCAAACTGCTGAATCCGATCGCCAGCCAGATGAACGTGATGCGCTCGTCGCTGCTGGGCAGCCTGATCGCGGTGCTCAAGTTCAACTTGGACCGCAAGGCACAGCGTGTGCGCCTGTTTGAACTGGGGCGCGTGTTCCGCAAGGACCCGTCGGTTCAGGACAGCGACACCTCCGTCGCCGGGTTCGACCAACCTATGCGGGTGGCAGGTCTGGCGTATGGCGGGGTCGACAGCCTGCAATGGGGTTGCGCCGAGCGCAACGTCGATTTCTTCGACATCAAGGGGGATGTGCAGGCGCTGCTGGCGCCATTGCACGCCTCCTTTAAGCCAGGCGAGCACTCCGCGATGCACCCGGGTCGCTGCGCCAGCGTCTGGCTGGGTGAGCGCTGCATCGGTCACGTGGGCGAACTGCATCCGAAGTGGCGCCAGGGCTACGACCTGACGCAGGCGCCGGTGATGTTTGAACTCGCACTGGATGCGGTGCTGCAGCGCGAGGTTCCGGTGTTCCAGAGCGTGAGCCGCCACCAGCCGGTCGAACGCGATATCGCCATCGTGGTCAAGGAGGCGGTGACGCACGCCGCGGTAATGGACGCCATTCGTGACGCAGGAGGTGAGCTTCTTCGCGACGCCGTGTTGTTCGATGTGTACCGGCCCAAGAAGATGTCCGAAGGGCAGGGCGGCGGCCTGGCGTCGGACGAGAAGAGCTTGGCAGTGCGCCTGACGCTCAGTCGGGAGGACGCTACACTGACCGAGCAGGAGATTGAGGCGGCGGTCAAGGGCGCGCTGGTTTCGCTGGAACAGCGCGTGGGTGCGCGCCTGCGTTGAGCGCCTTGCGTATGGACAAGAACCTGGAGCACACCCCAATGGAACTGGCAGTCGAGAGCCTGGAGACTCCTGCACTCACAAAGGCGCAGCTTGCTGAGCTGTTGTTTGATCAGATCGGTCTGAACAAGCGCGAGTCCAAGGACATGATTGATGCGTTTTTTGACCTGATCACAGACTGTCTGGTCGAGGGCACCGACGTCAAGATCTCCGGCTTCGGCAACTTTCAGATCCGAACCAAGGCCCCGCGACCGGGTCGCAACCCCAGAACAGGAGAACCCGTGGCCATCGAGGCTCGTCGGGTGGTCACGTTCCATGCGAGCCCCAAACTCAAGGAGCAGGTGCAGGCGGCCGTTGTCACCGGCTGAGCATTTCGCACAGCCTTGCACTACAGGCAATCAATGAAGCCCGGGACCTGTGGTCGCCGGGTTTTTTATCTTCCGCTGCCACGAAAAAGTGCTGAGGAGATGGATTTGCAACAGTTTGTACGGTTTTTTTCGATGCGCAGCGCGCGGCACCAGCGCTTAGAGTAAATTTCAAGGTTCGGTCTATACCGCATTGATTTTGATGGAAAAATCGCTTCCCCCGATCCCCGCAAAACGCTACTTCACCATTGGGGAAGTGGGCGAGTTGTGTGGTGTCAAGCCGCACGTGCTGCGCTACTGGGAGCAGGAGTTCACCCAGTTGCGCCCGATGAAGCGGCGTGGCAACCGACGCTACTACCAGCACCACGAAGTGCTCATGATTCGGCGGATCCGGGAGTTGCTGTATGACCAAGGCTTCACTATCAGTGGAGCCCGCAACAAGCTTCAGGAGTTGGTGCAGGCCGAGCGGGACAGGCGCCGCGCGCAGGATGACGATTTCGCTGATTCTGTCGGATACGACGTCCTGGGGGACGCAGAAGAAGATCTGGTGGCAGAGGCCATCCCCGCGGTTTCTGAGCAACCATCAGCTGCGTTGCTGGGTGTCCGACGGGAGTTGCTTGAAATTCGCGAGCTTCTTACTGCTCCCGTGTGAATCGCTCTATTTGCACGCTATAATGCAAGGCTTGTCGGCGTGTAGCGCAGCCTGGTAGCGCACTTGCATGGGGTGCAAGGGGTCGCGAGTTCGAATCCCGCCACGCCGACCAATAAAATCAACGGGTTAGCTCAGAAATGAGCTAACCCGTTTTTCTTTGTGGCGCTCCGGGGGTAAACCGGGGGGTAAACCGCCGTTGCGCAGGCTGTTGTGAAGACGGCCTCACGAAGAACCCGCGTCGTAGCAACGGGCTTTTTGCTCTCACTGAGTCTCACATGTAGACGCCTGTGGCGGTCAAGCAACGCCTGCCGGCCTTTGCGCCACTAGACGACAAAAAAGTTCGTGTTCGCGAAATAGGTTTCTGGCGACATGTTCTGGTGACGTGTCGCTGACGGGGTCACGTTTGATCTGCGCCCGGTTGGTGTGCGGAGTTTCCCTTGGGAGACTGAGCGTCCCGGCGTACCGCCGTCGGGCTCTGCGGGCTGCGCCCCGCGCCCCTGCAGGTCGCGGCCATTCGGCTCCGATCCCTGACGCCTCCGGCCGTTGGTGGGCCCCCGGCCTGCGCGCTGCGCTTACCTGTTTCGCTCAGGCATGTGTGGTGGGGCTGGCTTGCTGATCCCTTCATCCTTGCACACCGTTCTCGCCGTCAAGGTCTGCGCGCCCGGTGGGCGCTGGCGGCCTCTCGGCCGTCTTCGAACCTGTGACCGCTGCGCTGCGGCGTGCCGGTTCCGGTCTCGGGCAATCCCGCCCGATCACCGGAGTTGGTCATGCAGCACGATCTGTTCTCTTCCCTCGATTCCCTCCTGTCTGTGCCCGCCGGTTCGGGCGGCTTGCTCATCCGCGATGTGACCGGGCAGTACCGGCCGGCCGAGGCCGACGAGGTGCTGCTGGCCGCGCAGCGCTTGCTGGCGGCCCAGGTGCGTGGCAGCGACCTGATGGACTCGCCTGCGGTGGTCAAGGACTTCCTGCGCTCGCGCCTAGGGCATCTGCCGCACGAGGTGTTTGCGGTGATGCACCTGAGTTCGCAGAACCGCGTGCTGGACTACGTCGAGATGTTCCGGGGCACGGTGAGTCAGACCTCGGTCTACCCACGAGAGATCGTGCGCGATGCGCTCCTTCGCAACAGCAGCGCACTTGTCCTGGTGCACAACCACCCCAGCGGCGAAGCGCGTCCGTCGCGGGCCGACGAACATCTGACGCTGACGATCAAGCAGGCCACGGCCCTGGTCGATGTGCGGGTGCTAGACCACTTCATCGTGGCAGGTGAGGTTGTCTGCTCGATGGCAGAAATCGGCCTCGTTTGAGCCAGGGGGCTTCGCCCCCTTTTGTTCTTCGTTGAAGTGCGCGCTGCGCGTGCATCGAAGAGCGTTTGACCAGGTCGGCACATTCGGCGGTATGGTGTCGCGGCCCTTGCCCGTGCCCGGGGATCGCGGTCTCTGTTTCCTTGCCGCTAACCGGCAACGAAGCCCGCTGGACGAACTGCGGCGCGGGCCACTCCCGCCGCTGCGCTGTGGTCCCGCCCCGCCCACCAGATCGTCCCCCCGGTCACCCGCCATGCCCGAAGCCTGGCCGCTGTTGATCCGGACATCCAACAACCGAACCCCGGAAGTGATCACACCGGCTCGAACGCCGCGCCAGTCGCTGCGCTTGGTGTCACGCCGTCCGCAGAGCCGCCGCTGCTCAGGTCATCCGGTCGCCTGCGCTTCGCTGGTCGACCGAAGAGGCTCGGGCAGCGCGTGCGCCATTGTGCCCACCGTCATCCCCCCACGGCGCCCCCATCCACAGGTGAGGGGGACTTGTGGGGGGATCTTTCAGCGGTGGGCCAGGTGACTGGCTCACTGTTTCGTGCTGCAAAGGGAATGCCCATCCCCCACCCCTTCCCGAGGGAAGGGGCCTTGCCC
>QXGG01343966.1_pt1 | contig 41260 bp, 63 predicted proteins | sample 1982491 | NCBI WGS metagenome assembly QXGG01 (sample SAMN09924614, study PRJNA488089) | Wastewater metagenome, whole genome shotgun sequencing project. | isolation source: South African research farm wastewater | place: South Africa: Irene, Agricultural Research Council, Animal Production...
ACCCGCATCGGTGATCGTCCCGTTGATGAAGGCGATATCGCAGGCGTTGTAGCCTTGCAGGTCCACCAGAGACGAGGTGACAGTCGTGGTGCCGTTGAGGGTGACTTTCCCCATCAGCACCCACGAGCTATCATTGACAGTGTCAAATTTTGCCATGGTCTGCGCCCTCCTTACGACGCGGCCAGTTTCATCAGCTTGACAGCGTCAAAGCTGGTGACGTCGCCACCCGTGCGGCGGCGCAGGCGGAACAGGGTGTAGGGGTCTGCGGTGTAGGGATCGCGCAGGATTTGCAGCCCGACACGATCAAGGATCGTATAGGCCCGCCCGAAGTCGCCATAGGCCACGGCCAGGTTGGACCCGGTGCCCAGCGCCTGCATGTCGTCGCAGAAGATGACGCGCTTGCCCAGAAGCTGCATGGTCGGCACGCCCTCGGCCAGCATCATCGGGCCGAAGTAGAAGTTGTCAGCCCCTTTCAGCTTGATGGTAGCGCCGAAAGTCGCGCGCTTCATCAGCCATACCGCCGACGCTTGATAGGCCTCTTTCAGCGCGTATTGCAGGTAGATGAAGCCCTCAGCCGTCACCGTGGTGGCGTCACCCGAGATGACCTGTTCGATTTTGTCGCGCTCATAGACGCCAGCCGAAGACCATGCCGGGTAGGTCAGCAGGCCGCGCGGCTTGTTGACGCCGTTGCCCGAGAAAAACGCGCTGTTTTCGGTGCGCGAAATCTTGTCGGCGCCCTTGCCCTGCATCCAGCCCGCAAGGTCCAGATAGGCATCTTCCAGCATGGTGGCCGTGGCCTTCATCGTGCTGGTGATTTCGTGCGTGACGATCTCTTTCAGCCCGACATCCGGCGTATCTTCCGACGCAACGGCCTTTTCGCCGCTCCATTCCGCCGAACCTTCGTCATCGTCGATCAGGAATTCGCGCGACTTGGTGCCGGACTGTTCGACATTGGCGACCAGGCGGATCGGCGACGTCTCGAACACACGCGAAACCACGGTGGACGACAGTTCCGGCATGACCAGATAGCCGCCGTCGGGCTGGCTGTCAGTGGACATGGCCCGGATTTCCAGCGTGCCGCGCTCGCCCTTGACCATGAACTCGCGCAGCCGTTCCAGCGACTTCGCTTCAATGGCCTTGTCGCCCGCGCCGTCGCCCATGTTCCCGCGCTGCATGGCGGCTTCAAGCGCGGCGTTTTTCGCCTCAATCGCTTGCAGCTTTTCCATGGCGCCGGTCACTTGCGCCGCCATCTTGTCGAACTTGGCTTCGGTCACGACATCGCGCTGCGATGCCTTCAGGCTGTCAACCTCGGTCCGAAGCGGCACAAGTGCCTCGTTCACCTTGGCGACAAGCCCCTTGATTTCTTCAAAATCGCTCATTGCGCGATCCTTTCCAACAGGGTTGCCAGTTGTGCTTTGACCGCCTCTGCATCCCGCAGAACCTCGTCAGGAAGCGCCTCACCTGCATCCCGCAGGTCGCGAACGCCACCCCATCCGCGCGCGATGAAGGCTTTAGCCTCACGCCGCGAAAATCCCATGTCACACAAAGCGCGCTCACATTCGCGCTCTGTCTCCATCGACTTGACGCCGGTAAACCGCGCCGCAGGGTCAGCCGGGATCGTCACGAATGACACCTCCCACAGGTCAACCTCTTTCAATACGCGATTGTTCCCGCTCATCTCGTCGGCAATGGTGCGGAACCCGATGGACAACCCATCAAGCGCGCCCATCTGCGCCAGCTTGCGCGCCTCGCGCCCTAGTTCCGTATCGGCCAGGCGCCCGCGTAGCCGCAGTCCGTGTCCGTCCTCTGCAACCTCGTCCCATACGCCAATCGGCTTGTCCATGCGGTGTTGCCAGAGCATCTTGGGTTTGCGCTTGGCAATCGACTTGGCGAAGGCGCCCGGCGCGATGGTATCGCCGTAGCTGTCAACGCCGCCAAAGACGGAGCCATAGCCCTCGACGGACCCGGCTTCATCGGCTTTGACTTCCAGCGCCAGCGATTTGGTTTCCATCAGTCAACCCTCGTTTTGTGACTGTATAACATAACATCGCGGGCCATGCTAGCCGTCCTCACGTTTGGGCCATGGGCGCCCGACGCGGCGATAGATCAGCGTGCAGCGGCAATTGACCACCTGATAGGCTGGCGCATTCGGATCTCCCGGACCGTTCATGATGTCATGACCGCCGAACTTGTTCGGAACCATGAACATTTCATTCGGCCCGACCGTCACTTCGTTCATCACGCGATGATTGGCCCAATCGGCTTTTCCGTCGCCTTCGCCAAAGTCGCGCGTCCGATGGTCATAGACGCTCAGCCATCTGCGGTTCATCGGCTCAATCGCCTGTTCCGCCATCTGCCGCGATGCGAACATGGCAGCCTGGTGAACCTCAGTGCGGGCGATCACCCGTGCCCGCGTGCGCGCGATCTGCGGCGCGCGTTCAAGTATGCGCTTGGCGACGCCTTCCTGCCCCACGCCATCCTCGATCCCTTTGGCAATGCCAAGGCGGATTTGATACATGGTCGTGTCCATGATCTGCTGCACCTTCATCGCGGCGAACCGCTGGATAAAGTCGCGGATCAATTGTTCGAGCCATGATAGCTCGCCATCGGCTTTCGTCTCTGGCGAATGGAAACCCTTTGGCTCATCTTCCATGGCGTAGCTTGACCCAAGCCGCAGCGCACTACGCCAGACGCCCGCCAACTGCGCGGCAAGGGCCAGCCTGCTTTCCTGCGGAACGGTCACGCTGCCAGTGCTGGCCAGCCGATCCAGCGCGGCGGTGTAGCTGTCCAAGATGACCGGATACAGCTTGGCCTCTGCGCGCTTCATCTGCGCCCGCTCGCGCTGGTAGCGATCCCGCGCGATGCGTTCCTCAGGCGTTGCCATCGGCCTGCGCTTTCGGCGCCTTGCCATAGCCCAGCGCGGCGGCGGCTGCGGCCACATCATCAGCGGTCGGATCGTCGCCAATCGGATCGTAGCCCAGCGCCTCGCGCGCCTCATCACGGGTCAGGATGCCAGACTGCACGACTTTCACCATGCGCTCATAGAGGCGCGTGCGGATGCCTTCCAAGGCGCCGATTTTGTCCTCGTTGATCTGGAACCGCAGTCCTTGCGCGCCGTATTGCGGCAACAGCCAGTTGCCGAACTGGTTCAGGAATTCACGGGCCAGCGGCAACACCGTGTCCGTATAGAACCGCTCCTTCGCCTGTTCCAGATTGTTGAATGTGCTGGCGTCATTGTCGATCAAGGGCAGCGGCACGCCATAGGCCGATGCGATCAGCTTGGCCGCTTCTTTCATCGTGCTGATAAAGTCCATGTCTTTCGCGCTTTGAGACATGGACACCCAATCGGCGCCGACCGGCAAAACCGGGATTTCCCCGGCGTTGCGCTCGCCTTGGAACGCGGATTTGAACCATTCCTTGAGGCGTTGCACGATCTCGCCGCCTGCCCCCTCGCCCATCTTGATCAGGCCGGACGGGCGCGCCGAATTGCGCAACAGCGAGTAATTCCACCGCAGTCCGGCGTTATGCGTGTCGGCTGCCAGAGCGGCGGCGACCAATGGCGATTGCCCGCGCCAATAGTTGGCCGGGTTATGCAGTTTCTGAAAATACACTTGGCACTGGCCGGACGGATACCGGACAGGGAACGTCAGTTTCGAGTTGTTCTGTTCGTATGTGTAGGACGCTGGCAAGCCGCCGCGACCGGGCTTCACTTCCATGAACTGCGGCGACATGGTCCACAACTCGGCCACGCGCCCGGTCTCGGGGTATCGGACGCAAGCCATTTCCCCGGTCAGCAGGTAGAACGTAAACATCTCTCGCAGGAAGCCGTCGCCGCCCTGGGTAGGATTGGGCCGCTGCAACAGGTCAAGCGCGGGGTGCTTTTCGACAATGTCGCCGTTTTCCTGGACTAGCTCAATCTCCAGATCGCCGATTGCGCGGGCGATTTCCGCCACGGCGCGATAGACGATGACGTTTAGCTGATAGCCTTCGGTGATGAACCGCGCGGCGCTGTCGGGCCGCGTCCACTCGGCGCCGCCGGGCACAAATAGAGCCGCGCCAATGGGGTTTTCCTTGGCCTCTAGTGCGGGCTTGCGAAAGGGCCAGATCATGCGCGGCTCCGGTTTGACATGCCATGTGATACCATAACATTCACGCGGCGACTAGAGCACGACGAATTCCTGCGCCGAGCCGCCCATGAGGTCAGTGATTGCCCAGACCATGGCGTCTAGGCGGTCAGGGCTGCCTTCCCCGACAAAGCCGGTGCTGGTCATCTGCAACATCTGATCTTCAAGCTGGTCCAGATCGTGTGCATGCATCACCCGGCCTTGCTCGTATAGCGCGGCAACGGGCTCGGCGCGAACCGACTTGCCGCGCGATGCCGTGACCATGCGTATCGGGACATTGCGGTCAGCCGTGCGAATGACGCTTTCCACCATGGCGCCGCCGAAGTTGCGTTCGGCCACGATCCGGTCAGCCTTGTGAGCGTGGTAGCGTTCGACCACGCGGCGGCCCCATCCTGCCGGGGACAGATCGCAGGTGGCATCTTCCAGAACGTAAAACTTGCCGTCCAGCCCCTTGCCAGCCACGCATATGCCGATGCTGTCGCCTTCGCCGTCGCCGCTTGCGCCTGAGGGGTCAACGGCCACGACAACGCGCTGCATTGGCGGGATGTCGTGGGTGTTGCTGATCAGGTCGCGGGTCCAGAGGGCGCCGGGCACATCGTCCAGGATTTCCGCGAATAGCTCCTGGCGCCCGAGGCGTGTGCCTTCGTATTTCTCGCGCAGGGCGGCAAGGGCTGTGGGCGCGAGGTGCGCGGCATTGTCGAACGTGCTGCCGCGCGTGATGTGGGTATCTGCGGCCTTGGCAATGCTGCGGACAAGCGGCGTGGGGCGCGGCGTCGTGGTGACGATCACGCGGGGATCCTGCCCGAGGCGCAGGCCAAACATCAGCTGATCCCATGCGTCGGAGTATTGCCACGCGGCCAATTCGTCTGCCCATCCCCGGTGAAACTGCGGGCCGCGCAGACGGTCAGGGGTATCAGCAGAAAAGCCGCGAAACAGCGCGTCATTGGTCAGGCGCAGTTCCAGGCGGGTCTTGTTGTAGTCGGCAATGCAGGCTTCGGGAATGACCGATAGCAGCCCCGAGACGCCCTCAAAGCATGTGCCTCGAACGTCATTGTAGGTCGGGGCTATGACGGCGATCTGGTGGCCAGAATTCGACATGCCATACCATGCCGCGTCCTCTGCGCCTGTGCGGGTCTTGCCGAAGCCGCGCCCCGCGAGGATCAACCATATACGCCAATCGCCGGGCGGGGGGAGTTGTTCCGGCCGCGCTGTGGCAAGCCACTTAGCCCTTGCCTGCGCCCCCGGCGATCTTGCCAGCGATTGCATCAAGTGCGGCTCTAACATCGTCGCTCACCGTGGTTTCGGTCTTGATCGCTGGCATATCTTCGGCCCCGCCAATGGCCACGCGGTCGCCGTAAACCTTGGGTTTGCGTTTGCCAGCCGCCCATTTCCATGCGTCAATGGCAACACGCGCCGCCTGCGGATCGGCCTTTCCTGCGGCTACCAGATCGGCCTGTTCGCTGATCTTGTCAGCGTCAACGTCTGCTTGGTCTTCGCGCGCCTGCGCGTATTGCTGCCTGGCCGTTTCGTTCGCATCATCGCGCAGAAACCGGAAGATCGTTGACATGCCAGGCATGCCCTCATCGCGGCAGATGGATCGCAGGCTTTCCCCTTCGGCCAGCCGTTCGCAGATGCGGTCAAAGATTTCCGGGGTGACGGCGGGCATGGGTTTCCTCTTGATCTGGTCGCGGTCAGTGTAGCGCGGCGTTTGTCTGGTTTCAACTGCCAAGCCCCACGGCGAGAAGGTGCGACCGATAGCCTGGCTTGCGGGGTTTGGTGTCATGGTTCACCGGCACTGTCCGCATGGCCGCCAGCTATCCCGCTGGTCAGGGTGTAAGAGACCCGCATGGGTGCGCTTGCTGGCAGAGGCGTTGCGGGTAGCTTGCTCACGGCTGTTGGTTGCGTTTCGCCGGGCCGTGGCGCGGAGCCGGTCAGAACCACCACCGAAACCGCCGTGAGCATGTGCAGGATAGGACGGCTTGAGGCGCGGTGTCAAGGCAGATGTGTTGCCGGTCAATATCACATATTGCACGCAATATCGCATGACCAAGGATTGCAGAATCTCAGGCCACACAACCCCTTGAAAAGCCTATATAATAGAGAGGAGAGAGGGGGGTTTTCTCATTATTACTATGGGGGTGTCTGTCCTCTGACTGTCTTTTCATGTAGGAGAGGGGGTTCTAGGGTGTATGCTTTAGGAAGTATTGCAGAATTAATTGCATTGTGTGCAAATTTTGTCATTTTATCGTTTGAATGCAATGGCTTGCTCTTGCAATGCAGGCCAATGTCATAAGCCATTCCTGCAATGCAGGAATGCTGCGCTTGCCTTGTGCGGCCAGTTGTGCGATGAAAAGAGGGCCGGGAGCGTTGGCGCGCTCGACCGGCCCATACCAGCGGATAGGAGCCGCCGATGAAGCGCAAGCTACCATCAATCGTTCGCACGGGCAATGTATCGCTTGTCCGGCTGACGTTCGACATTTCGGCCAAGATTGATCCAGTAGACGAACCGACAGTGATCGGGCACGCATGGTTCCTTGCGGATCAAAATGGCCATCGCGTTGCCAAGGCAATGATAGATGGCAAGCCTACCCTCATGCACCGGCTGATTGCTGGCGTTGCCGATCATGTCAACGTGCGGCATCGCAACGGCGACAAGCTGGACAACCGGCGGTCAAATCTGATCGTGTCGCGCATCCATGGCAGCGTTGAGGGTGTTCGTAAATGACCAGCAAGGCCCAAACCCTGGCCCGCTACTGCGCCGATCTAGGTTGGTCTCTGGTCGCCATTCCGGCAGGTTCCAAGGCCCCGCGCGGGCTGGGCTGGCAGCGTCCAGAACAGGCCATCAGCACGGCTGATGCGGCGCTGGATTACTGGACGCGCAACCCTGAACACAACGTAGGTCTGCTGCATTCTGCATCCGGCACGGTCGCGCTTGACATCGATCATGTGGACAATTCGCGGCTGATATTTTCTGGCCTTGGGCTTGACTATGACGCCATCATGGCATCGGCGCCGCGCATTGTCGGGCGCAAGGATCGCGGCAAGGCGTTGTTTCGCGCGCCGCGCAATCTGGACCTGACACGGCGAGCATTGTCATGGCCAGACCCGCAAGGTGGATCGTCTGTCGTGTTCGAGCTGCGCGCGGGATCGGTGCAAGACGTCCTGCCCCCGTCGATCCATCCTGACACCGGCAACCCCTACACATGGGCGGGACCGTCGATCTGGGATGGATTGCCGGAACTGCCGGAACCGATCCTGACGATCTGGCGGGAATGGGACAGGTTCCGGCCTCAGATGCAGGACATGTGCCCATGGCGCGCAAAGCCGGAATTCCGCCCGCCCAGCAAACCCAGACCGGCAGGCGACCGGGCCAGCGTGATTGACGGCTTCAACACCGCGCACGGGATACATGCCACGCTGGAGCGCTACGGATACCGCCGTTGCGGCACGGCAAACCGCTACCTGTCCCCCAACAGCAAGTCAGGCCTGGCAGGCGTGGTCGTGTTCGATGATGAACGCGCATATTCGCACCATGCCAGCGATCCTTTTGACAATGCCCACACGTTCGATGCGTTCGATCTGTTCGCCCAATATGAACACGGCGGCGACGTGGCGGCGGCGGTCAGGGCTGCTGGGGAATTCCTTGGCCTGACCCGAGATGCACCGCCCGAATACGATGCCGAGGCGATCCGCCACGGCGCCGAGGTGGCGGCGGCGATCATGCCCAGCCGACAGGCACCAGACCATCGCGCGAAGGGAAGTGACCATCTGCTGTCCGTTCCTGGCGTGCTGCAAGACGCGGTAAACTGGTTCAATACGACTGCGGTCAGTCATCAGCCTCAATTCGCTGTTGTCTATGCCTTGGCGCTGGGATGCACGGTCATGGGGCGCAGGTGGAGGACGGACGCGAACAACTACTCGAACTGCTATTTCGTGTGCATCGGCCAGACAGGCAGCGGCAAGGAGTATGTCCGCAAGGCACTGGCCAGAACGCTGGCAGATTGCGGCCTTGAGCGTCTGATAGGCCCCAGCGGCTACACGGCAGGATCAAGCGTCCTGTCGGCGCTTATCGACAAGCCGACGCATGTGATGGTGATGGACGAATTCGGCCAGAAGCTGAAGCAGGCCAGCGCAAAGCACAACACCAACGCCCAAAGCACTCTGACTGCTTTGATGGAAGTGTTCGGGATGCAGGACGGGATCATGCTGCCGCAGGGATACAGCAAGGCATCGCTCAGCAAGGAGCAATCAGAACGCCTTGACCGCTACGTCAAGCACCCGAGCCTGACTGTTGTTGGCCTATCGACGACAAACGACTTTGCCGAGGCGATCACCTTCGGCGATGTGGCAAGCGGGTTTCTTAACAGGTTCCTGATCATCGAGACGGAACACGCCCTGCCGAAGCAGCGCGTTACGCGGCCAATCCCGTTCTCTGACAGGCTCAAGGAATGGTGCACCGCCTGCGCCGAGGCGCATGATACCGAAGGAGGGATGCTGGGCGCGACAGACAGTCACGACATGCCACCTGCGCCTGTCGTGGTGGACTTTTCACCGGATGCGCTGCGGCTGCTGGACCAGATCACCGATGAAATCCACGCATACAGGACCAGCAACAAAGATGCGGCACTGTCCGACATGAAAAGCCGCAGCCGGGAAATTGCGATGCGCCTTAGCTTGGTCATATCTCGGTCATGCGGAGAGGATCATATCAGCGCGGCAAGCCTGCAATGGGCGCATGATTTCGTGACGCACTACACAGACAAGGTGATTGCGATGATGGAAAAGAATATGTCCGTCAATGACTTCCATGACATATGCAACCGGACGATTGACGCGATCAGAAAGAGCGGATTGAAGGGTTCCACCGAAAGCGAACTGTGCCGCAGCGTCGCCAAGCTGAAGGGCCTGAAGCCGCGAGAACGCGAGGATGTGTTCCGCGCATTGATCGCTGATTACGGGATCATCAAGGCGCAGCGCGAAGGCCGAGGCCGCCCGGCCATGGCTTGGATGATGCCAACTGACCCGGAATAAAATGTGTTGCAAAGCATGGCGCGGCGCGCTAGGCTGCCAATGTTGGAGAGAGAAGTGGAGACGTGACAATGAGTGACAATCTGGAAGCATTGTGCCGAGATTGGCTGGATGCGAAACGACAGGAGACGATGGCGAACAAGCGGCGGATCGAGATCGAATGGCAGATCGCGCAAGCACTGGACGTGCCGGACGAGGGGAGCAAGACGCACAAGCTGGAAAACTACAAGGTGACGCTGACGCAGCCTGTGGCGCGCAAGGTCGATGAAGCGGCATGGAACAAGGTCAAGGATAAGGTTTCGCCTGACCTGTGGCCGGTCAAGGTAAAGCTGGAAGCGGACGGCGCCGGATGCAAGTATCTGGCTGCGAATGAGCCGAAGCTATGGGCCAAGATCGCGGCGGCTTTTGAGGCGAAGCCCGGCAAGATCGGCGTCAAGGTGGAGGCGATCTGATGGCGATTGACCTCAAGAAACTGTCCCGCCCTACAAGCGGGCGACCGATCATCACGACGCTGTTTTCGGAGCCGGGACTTGGCAAGACCACGCTGGCAGCCATGTTTCCGCGTCCTGTGTTCATCAGGACGGAAGATGGCACGGCCAGCCTTGACGGGCATCCTGACGTATTGCTGTTCGACGTGGCGCGTTCGACGGCTGACGTATTCGAGGCTATCGAAGCATTGGCCACGCAAGAACATGACCGCAAGACGCTGGTGATTGACAGCGTGACGCAATACGAAAAGATTGCCACACGCGAAATCCTGGACGCGGAAAGCAACCCGAAGGCAAAGAATATGGCGGCTGCCCATGGCGGTTATGGCAAGGCGTTCGGTATGCTGGACAAGAAGCATCAGGACTTGCGCGAGGCTTGCGATTACCTGGTGACGGATGTTGGCATGAACATCGTGTTCATTGCCCATGCGACGACAGAGGAACTGGATTTGCCGGACGCTGACAAATACAGCCGATACACGATCCAGTTGCACAAGAACCGGCAATACGATTGCGTCCACCACTACTCGAACAATGCCGATATGGTGGCGTTCGTTCGGCTGAAAACGCAATTGCGCAGCACGGATACCGGAAAGAAGCGCGCGATCAGCGACGGTGAGCGGGAAATCATCACGTTCCCTGTGGCAAGCAACATCAGCAAGAACCGTTTCGGCATCACGGAGCCTGTCCCGTTCGATCTGGCCGGGGCGTTTCCTTTTGATCAATATGTGGCGAAGTAGGAGCAAGACACATGGAACTGCATGGATTTAACGCGAACAACGTGGAGCCGAACGCGCCACGCGATCCCATCCCGGCTGGATGGTATAAGGCGGTCATTGCCGAAAGCATCGAAAAGCCTACCAAGGCGCAGACGGGCAGCTATCTGCAACTGACGCTGGAAGTGATCGAAGGCGATCATGCCGGGCGCAAGGTGTTCGAGCGGCTGAACCTGAACAATCCCAATCAACAGGCGGTTGAGATTGCGCAGCGCAGTCTGTCGGGTATTTGCCGTGCTGTTGGCGTGATGACGCCGCGCACCAGCAATGATCTTCACGACAAGCCGATGATGATCAAGGTGAAGGTGACTGCGCCGAAGGACGGCTATGACGCCGGGAACGAGATTGCAGAATATGCGCCGGTCCAGAAGGGCGGCGGCGCATCTGGTGAGGCATCCAGCGGCGCGGCAAAGCCGCCGTGGAAGCGGTAGCGCGTCCTGTTCACAGCATGGCCCTGCGGGGCCATGTCATCAACAGGATGGATGGATGCCATGGAACTATTGGACCATGTGACGCCTGCGACGGTGCAGGCGATCTATGCGAATTACGTCGCGCAACGGAAGGATGCACACAGGCCGCACCTTGGTGGCTCGCAGATCGGCCACCCCTGCGCTCGGGCCTTGTGGTATCAATTCCGCTGGGCAGATCGCGCGGTGTTCGACGGTCGGCAGTTGCGCCTATTCCAGACCGGCGACAGGGAAGAGGGCCGATTGGTTGAAAACCTGCGCGCCGTTGGCGTGACGGTCTGGGATCGCGATCCTGACACCGGAAAGCAGATCAGGTTCACGGCTTGCGATGGTCACTTTGCATTGTCTCTGGATGGGGTGGGCGAGGGGTTCCGCGAAAGCGGCCAGCCGCACACGCTGGAGTTCAAGACCATGAACGACAAGAATTTTCGCGCCTTACAGAAGGATGGCGTCGAGAAGTCAAAACCGATCTATTGGGCGCAATGCCAGATCGGCATGCACTTGTCTGGATTGCATCGGTGCGCGTTCATTGCGGTGAACAAGAACAACGACGAAATCTATATGGAGAGGATCAAGTATGACGCTGCGGTTGGAATTCAGTTGCTGGCAAAGGCAGATGGCATCATCTTTTCAGATCAGCCGCCTGCCAAGCTGAACAATGATCCGGCCTTCTACATGTGCAGGTTCTGCGACTATCGGCACGTTTGCCATGGCGACAAGCCGCCAGAGGTGAACTGCCGGACATGCGCGCATTCCAGCCCAGAGAGAGGCGGCGATGGAAAGTGGACATGCGCAAAGGGGTTGCAAATGGGCAAGCCGTGCAAGGCGCACCTGTTCAATCCGTATGCCATGCCATGGGAAGTGCATGACGCCAGCCCTGATTTTGTCGAGTATGTAACGTCAGATGGCGAAGTGATCCGCAATGAAGGCAACAGCGAAGAAATCGCAGCAGCGTGGGTGCCGTTCTGATGGCTCTTAAACTGCGCGACTATCAGGAAAAGGCCATTGACGGCCTGTATCAATATTGGGCTGATCAGCGCGGTGATAACCCGTTGATTGTTGCCCCAACTGGGGCAGGCAAAAGTCTGATCTTGGCAAAGCTTGTGGGCGATGCGCTGGAATTCCCAGGAACACGCATCATGGTATTGACTCATGTGAAGGAATTACTTGAGCAGGACGCTAAGGAATTGGCCGGATTGGTGCCTGGTCTGGACTTCGGCTTTTACAGTGCCAGCATTGGCCAGAAGCGACTGGACAAGCGTGTCACGTTCGCAGGCATTCAATCGGTCTGGCAGAAGGCGTTCGACATTGTGCCCGCGCCTGATCTTGTGCTTGTGGACGAGGCGCACCTTGTGCCGAAGAACACGACGACGCGCTACGGCAAGTTTCTGGCCGATCTGAAAACGTGCAATCCTGACGTGAAGGTCGTCGGCCTGACCGCCACGCCATACCGGCTTGACAGTGGGTATCTGCACAAGGGCGAGGGCGCGATCTTTGACGGGATCGCCTATGATATTCCGGTCGGAATGCTGATTGACCAAGGCTATCTGTCGCCGGTCGTGAGCAAGGGCGCGAAGGCAAAGATTGACCTAAGCAACGTAGGCATGCGCGGCGGGGAGTTTATCGAAAGCCAGCTTGCTGTTGCTGCCAGCGATCCTGAATTGGTCAAGGCGACCGTGGCCGAGATTGTGACGCTGGGGGCAGATCGCAAGTCATGGCTGGTGTTTGCCAGCGGCGTTGATCACGCTGGCATGATCCGCGATGAAATGCGCAATCACGGCATTGTGGCCGATGTTGTGACCGGCGCCGATGATGGCAAGGACCGTGCGCGCAAGATCGAGGATTTCAAGGCCGGGCGGCTGCGGTGCTTGATCAATATCAACGTGCTAACGGCTGGTTTCAATGCTCCTGCGACTGACCTTGTGGCGCTTGTCAGGGCCACGGCATCGGCAGGTCTTTATGTCCAGATGGTCGGACGCGGGACACGGCTTGCGCCTGGCAAGACGGATTGCCTGTTGCTGGACTTCGGCGGGAACGTCGAGCGGCACGGGTTCATTGATGCCGTGCAAGTCAGGGACAAATCTGCCAGCACTGGCAGCGGCGAAGCACCGGCCAAGGAGTGCCCTGAGTGCCAGACCATGGTGCCGACTGGCCTGCGCTATTGCCAGTGCGGTTACAAATTCCCGGATCCTGAATTGAACCATGGGCACACGTCCTATTCAGGCGCCGTGCTATCCAGTCAGGTGCATGCGGAATGGGTTGATGTTGACGCGGTTGACTACGCGAGGCACCGTAAGGATGGAAAGCCGGATAGCATCAAGGTGACGTATCACTGCGGCATGGTATCCATCAGCGAATGGCTATGCCCGGATCATGGCGGATACGCTGCAAGCAAGTATCGGTCTCGGATGCCGTCGCTAGGCGCGCAGGCTTTGACCACGGCGGACGCATTGGCCGAGGCGCCGAAGTCTTGGATCATGCCGTCGCGTATCAAGATCAAGCCAAGGGCTGACAATCCGAAGTTCAATGAGATTGTGCAGCTTGACTATCGAGACGGCAAAAAGCCCCAGCCGAGGGGTCAGGACATTTCATGGAGTGGCGATGATGACTTCGCAGAGGCAGACGACATTCCCTTATGAGCATGAGGAACAGGTCGGGTTCGTCCAGTGGTTTCGCGGCATGTTTCCGGGCGTGTTGATCTATGCCATTCCGAATGGCGGCAAGCGCAGCATGTCAGTTGCCAAGGAATTGAAGGCCGAGGGTGTTGTGCCTGGCGTGCCTGATCTGCATGTGCCAGCGTGGCGCTTGTGGATCGAGATGAAGCGCATCAAGGGCGGCAAGCTGTCAGATGAACAGATCGACATGCACGACTATCTGGAAAGCATCGGCGACACGGTTATTATCGGTCGCGGCGCTAAGGATGCTTCGGCGCGGGTGCTTGGTTTTGTGCAAGCGCGGCGGCGACAACGTATTGAGTGATGGATTGACCAAGTTGCGCGGCGCGATCCTTGATCGCGTCGTGTTCGTCTTTGGTCAGGCGGCAGTGGATGATTTTGTTTCGTTCGGCCATGACATGCCCTTGCGCTGCGATAGTTTCGCAACACGATATATGGTGGAAGTGGAATGATCAAGTCAGGCGTGATTGTGTTTGCGACGGACGATAGCCGCGAAGGCGTGGCGGATGCGCGAGCATGGCTGAAAGAAAAGAGCCTGACACCGCAAGATGTCAGGCTGTATCGGCACGATGGTCAGGTTTTGGTTGAGACGCTCAGATCGGTTGAGATCATTTCTGGCGAATAGTTCAGATCACCTCCACGCCAGCCTCACCATAGCATCCTTGTGCTGTTCCATCATATCGGCCGCAGTCCTGCACGGCGCCCGCTCATTCGCGCGGCGGATGGTTTCTTCCATGAGCCGCGCCAGCATGGCATCTGACGTGCAGGTTTCCATCTGTTGTTCTGCCCAGCGGATCGCGCGATAGGCTTGTGCCTTGCGTTCGCCTGCGGCTTGCCTGATGGCGTCCTTGCGTGCGCGATGATCGGCGCCCATATCCCGCTCATGCTCCATCGGGCTGCGGAGGTCGTGTGGTGTCGGATCGGTCATCTGTCATTCCTCCAAATTGAAACGCCGGGCCACCACAGCCCGGCGCGCTGCCTCAATACCGCATCGGCATGCAGATCATCAGCAGGCCGGTATCGTCGCTGTCGCGGATGATGACCGGATCGCCTGCGCCGCCCATGTCAAATACAGCATCGCCCGTCACCTGGCCCAGCAGCTCCGCCAGATACTTGCCATTGATGCCGATTGCCAAGCCCGGCCCGTCATAACCCGCGCCCACGGCATCCTGCGCCTGGCCCGTGGCGCTGGTGTGCGACACGGTCACGGCATCCTGTGCAAATTCCATCTTCACGGCGCTGGTGCGTTCGGATGCGACCGTGACCACGCGACCCACGGCGCCCCGCAGTTCGGCAGCGTCAATGGTGGCGCGATTGTGGTTATCCTTCGGAATGACGCGCGTGTAATCCGGGAACGTGCCGTCAATCACCTTGGACGTGATTGCGATGGTGTCTGTCGCCAGCCGGATCTTGGTGTCAGAGACGGACACTGTCACGTCACCAGCCGCGCCGCTGGCTGCCTTGATCATCTCGGCCACGGTCTTGCGCGGCACGATCACGCCGGGCATTCCGGCAGCATCGGCAGGCAAGGTGCAATCCACTTGGGCCAGCCGGTGCCCGTCCGTTGCCACGCCGCGCAGCATGTCGCCAGCCAGATGCAGGTATACGCCTTGCAGGTAGTAGCGCGTCTCCTCGGTGGACATGGCGAACTTGGCCTTGTCCATGATACGCGCGAATGCCGCGCCGCCGATGGCGAATGTCGTCTGGTATTCCTGCGATGCCATGGCGGGATAGTCTTGCGGGTCCAGCGTGGCGATCTGGAACCGGCTTCGGCCAGCCTTCACGGTCAGGTGCCGGTCATCGGCTTCAAGGCTGATCAGCGCGCCGTCAGGGATACCTTTGACAATATCCATGAGCATCTGGGCCGATGCCGTGGTGGCGCCGGGCTGCGAGACGGTCGCGGCGATCCGGTCGGTTGTCTCAATATCCAGATCGGTTGCCTTGATCACCAGCGCGCCATCTGCGGCGGTCAGGTGGACGTTGGCCAGGATCGGAATGGTGACGCGGCGTTCAACGATGCCAGCGGCGGCGGACAGTGCGCGCAACAGGTGCTTGCGTTCGATTTCGAGTTTCACGATTGGGGTTCCTCTACCTTGGTGATAGTTGCGCCGACGATCTCGTCAAAATCTGCAAGATCGTAGGCTTTTTCTTTGGCTTCATCGGCGCTCGATGCGGTCACGGTGAAGTGTTCTGTCTCGATAACGTAACCACGCACTTCAACGGTGATGCGCTGCGCCTTGCCGGTGATGACGGCGCGTTCCTCGTTCCAGTATCCGGCTTTCTGCACCGCCTCGTTTGCCTTGCCATAGCCTGGCTGGTTGATCAGTTCATGCAGGTTGAGTTGCATATTTCTTCCCCCATTGTCTTGCCCCACTGGTCTGCGCAGGCGGCGGCCACACCCTCGAATGTGCGGCTCCTGAATTTCCAGCGATCCGGCCCGGGCGGCGCACGGTGGACGGCTTGCCATCGCTTGTCCTCATCGCTGCCCTTGGCCGGCAGCGGCAGGCGGTTGGTGGCCACCAGCGGCGGCAGGCCGCGCAGGTAGAAGCCAGTTGCTTTCTTCGCAGGTTCGCCGAACCACCATGGCTGCACGATCTGCGGGCGCGGCAGGTCGGCGGGCATCCGCTCGCGGGCGTGGCGGTGCATGATCGGATTCTCGACCGCCACGCGATCAACCGGCGCACGCCAGCAGGCGGTGAACAGCGCAACGCCATCGTCCAGCTCGGCCCACATGTCGGCCAGCGTGCGCGACGGCGGCGGCGTGTGCAGCCACCGAACGCCGCTGTTGCACAGGCGCGTGCAGGGCGGGTGAGCCACGACCAGCAAATCCCAGCCGTCGGCCAGATGATCGCGCACGTCGCCGCGAATGTGGCGGTTGCTGCTGTCCTCGGCGGGCAGCAGGTCGCAGGACCATGTGTCGTGGCCTCGGGCGGCGAACGCGCGGCGCATGACGCCGCTTGTCTCGCAGCCGATCAGGACGCGCCCCATCACTCCCCCGCCATATCAATGGCGCGCCGGACCGATGCCATCGCTTCTCGCAGGTCTTGCGTGACGGACTTGCCGCCGCGCTGGCCTGGCATCAGCAGCTTCTTGACAGCGTGCTGCGTTGCCGGGCAGGTGACGTTGAACGCGCGCAGGATGTCGTAAACGTCCACCGTGGCGCCATTGATCGTGCGGGCGTAGCGGTTGGGCTGCGGTGCGACAGTGGCCGGTTCTGCGGATGGTTCGTCGGTCCATTCGGCGATCAGGTCGAGATGGTGCGGATCATTCGGCCCATAAAAAAAACCGTCAGCCGTCCATGCCGTTCCTTGGGGATCTTCTGCCGGATATCTCACATGGTCATCCAGCGTGATCGGGCCTTTCTTCAGTCCATTGCGCGTGCGGTAGTATTTCCCAACTTCCAGCTTGATGCTCACTTCGCTTCCTCCATCTTGCTCTCAGCCGCCTTGATCCATTGCGCGATCTGTTCGGCCTGTTCCTTGGTGACGTATCCCTGCGGGGCGCCGACCAGCCCGCACTTGCGGGCCAGCCGTGACTTGCGCTGCCGTTCTGCCGGGGTCATGCGCTAGCGCCGCGCCTCTTCGGCCATGACTGCGGCGACATAGGCCGCACCGCGATCCTTGTTTGGGTAGTTATCCGACCCCCAATGCGCGATGGCTTCGGCAGCGGTAAACCTGCGGCATCCGGCGTGGTAGTGATTTCCAGCGCGATCAAGCCGATAGCTGCGACTGTCAACATATAGCGCCGCGATCTGCGTGCCGCGCAGGTAGAGCGATCCGCCGACGGTCAGGTTGTCGGGCGTGACACCAAATCTGTTCAGAATTTTCCAGTCGTTCGCGTTCATCTTCCTGCTTCCTCTCTCTCGGCCACCATCGGCCTGTCACCTGTATATGTCACATGTGACACGCGCCGCAAGTGTTTTTTCGCGGCGCGTGAAAAAAATCAGGCGGCGAACAGATCGCCAATCGAACGCTCGGCCTCGCGCAGGTTCCGGTCTGACACTTCGGCATATTCCGGCTTCAACTCGAACCCGATGTAGCGCCGCATCATCTTGACCGCCTGATAGCCCGTGCTGCCGATCCCATTGAACGGGTCCATCACCACATCCCCAGGCTTACTGTGCAGCCGAAGGCAGTTTTCGATCACGTCCAGTTGCAGCGGGCAGACGTGCTTTTCGTCGTTGTTCGCCTTCATGCGGTTCAGCACGTTCCCCTGTTGGATATTCATCCAGACCGGGCTTGCCAGCTTTTGCCATTCCAGCACGTCGAATTCCACATGCGGCAACAACGCGGCCAATGCGGCATCGTCCGGCACTTCGGACGCAAGACCATGGCGCCGCATCTCGGTCAGCCACTTCTTTGCGATAGGCAGCGATGCCGCAACGTCACCCGGCGCCGCGTGTTCGATCCGGTCGGGGTTTTCCCCCGGCGCGCGGAAAAACAGCATGTAATCCGGCATCCCGATGCGGTTCATGGCGCTGTCCTTGCGGATCTGCTTGTAGAGCAGCCCCAGCGCCTTGGTGCGCTGCATCTCTACCACCGGGTCTTTCCAGATGGTCACGCGGCTGTGGTAGATCATGCCAGCCGCTTCATGCGCGCGGATCACGTCGCCAGAGAAGTCTTGCAAGCCGATATGGCCATGCTTGCCCTTGCGGGTTGGCAGGTCGGTGACATGGATACACGCGATCCGGCCCGGCTTCATCACGCGGGTCAGGGCTTCGGCGAAAAAGCGATACTGCGCCATGAACGCATTGCCCTCGCCTGCATTGCCAAGGTCACGTTCGCTGTCCGAATAAACGAACAAGTCGCCGAACGGTATTGATGTGATCATGCAATCAACGGAATGCGGCGGCATGGCGTGCATTCCTTCGATGCAGTCGCTATTGTGCAATGCCCAGCCGGTGCCTTGATATTCAGGTTGTTTCACTTCACTTCCTCCGATTTGAGCCATTCCGGAAATGCCAGATCCAGCGGCCTGTCATAGACCACGCGGCGGGCAACATCGCCCATCTGCGCCGACCGCATCGCCTCGGCCATGCGGCGCTTCATTTCGTCGTGTTTCTTGCTTTTGACGTTGATGGCGTTCCAGATCGTCGCCTCGGTGTCGCTGATCACGATGTCATTGCGCACACGCTCAGACTGCCCGAACCGATGCGACCGCCGCACCGCCTGATAGTGCTGCTCGTAACTGAACGAGATGCTGGCAAACACGGCATGCGCGCAATGCTGCCAGTTGACGCCGAACCCAGCCAGCTTCGGCTTGGTCACGATCACGCGAAAGTCACCGGCCACGAACCCCAGCAGGCGGCGTTCCTTTTCGTCCGGGTCAAGCGATCCATGCACTTCAACCGCGCCGTCGATCATCTTGGCCAGTGCCGCGCTTTCGTCGTTCGTCTCGCACCAGACCGTGACCGGCTTGTCATGCGTGGCCAGTTCGGCGGCCTTTTCGCACCTCTGCGCCAGCGTCAGCCGCTTTTCGGCATGGAAGCTGGTGGCAGACATTTCCGGCACGCGGAAAAGCATCCCCTGCGCCACGTCTTGCGACCTATCCGCCATGACCTCATGGATGCGCCGGTCAATCTCTGGCAGGACATATCCGGTATCGTCGCCGCCAAGGTCGGATGGCATGGTGGCGCAACGCGACCATGACGCGACGAACCGCCAGAAGTCATCGACCGCATGGCCCTTCAATCGCCAGTCCTGCGAGGCTGTCTTGGTGTCATTGATGAACCATTTCGACAGCATTTCCTGTTGACGCATGACGCCAAGAAACTCGGCATGATTGCCTAGCTCTGTGTGATCGTTGGGCGACGGCGTGGCGGTCGCGGCCAGCTTGTAGGGCGTATCTGCGAAGGCATCTTGCAGCATGTTGCGCGTGCGCCCGGCGAAAGATTTCAGGATGGAGCTTTCGTCCAGGATCACGGCGCCGAATGAGATCGGATCCAGCTTGGCCAGCCGTTCATAGTTGGCCACCATGACGCCTGCGCCGACTTCCGACTGTTCGCGGATCTGCCGCGCGTCAATGCCGAATTTCTGGCCTTCTCGCACCATCTGCCCTGCCACGGCGAGAGGCGTCAGGATCAGCGATGGCTTGCCGGTTTCTTCGGCGCACTGGCGTGCAAATTCCAGTTCGATCAGCGACTTGCCAAGGCCTGTGTCAAGGAATGCGGCTGACTTCCCGCGATCAAGCGCGAAGTCAAGAACGGCTTTCTGATGCGCCTTGGCATGTGGCGTCATGTCGTGCGGCGCAAATCCTTGCCGGTCAATGGCGATGCCACGCGATGCGATGAATTGGCGATATTCCAGCAGGCTCACTCCAAAGCCTCCCGTGCCAGCCGCGCCATGCGCTTGACCGTAGCGTTTGCGTTCGGGGTTTCCATGGCTGCGATGTCGCGAAGGGCTTCGGTGCACAGATACTCTCTGTCGCTTGTTTCTTCCCAAAGCTTTTCATGCAGCATCGTTTCGGCCCACGCATCAGTCAGCGCGCCCCCACTGATCCAGTCAGCCAGTCGTTCCCGCCATGTCATGCGCATCACCAGTCCTCCTTGCGAATAGCCCGCTCTGTCAGTTCCTCGATCCGCGCGCGGTATGCGGCGGACGGCGGGCGCTTGCCTGTCACCCACATGGATAGCGTGGCTTGCGGGCAGCCGATCTGCGCGGCAACGAAGCCGTATCGCAGCCCGCGCGCCTCGATCCATGCGCGAAGTCGTTCATGTGCCTTGTCTGTCAAGTGACCCTCCTTGCTTGATCTGTGGCCAGCATACGGAAAATTATTTTCACGGCAAGCGCAAAATCCTGTTGACGTGTCACGCGCGACGGCGCTAGTGTCGGATCAGGAAGCAAGAGGAGAACGACATGATCACGGCAAACATTCACCGCCCGGTGCGCGCAGAGGCTGGAACCGGCGGATCGTCCCACTGGGTTGACATCATCACGCAGGAAGGGGCATGCGCCACGGTCTTTTTCGAGACCGCAAAGGCCGCGCAGATCGTGGCCGATGCGATCAATGCTGCCATTGCGAAGGATGCCGAGTGATGCGCGCGCTGGCCAGATATGACGGCGGCGATATCGTCGCAGAATTCGAGGCGCCCGCCGCATTCGAGCCGTCCGAGATCGTCGGGCGGCCCGGTGAGTGGATTGCCGAGGGTGACGTTGAAATCACCAGATTGGAAATCCTGGGCGTAACACTTGATGCCGGCCTTCTGGACGGCAGCCTTGTTAACGCAATTCTTGCCCTCTCCGACGATCTGGAATGGCGGTTTGAACGCGAGGATGTGGAATGAACGCTGATCTTGCCTACCAGATCGTCCGCCGCGCAAATGCCGCGCTGGACGCGCAACAGACGGCTGACGCTGTCACGCTGATGACCGCTGGCGGCTATGACGTGGCCAAGGCTGTTGCCGCTGTCACGAAACCCAAGCGCCGCGTGACGTGGCGTATGCCGGAGGCGCAATCATGACCATCACTGCGGACGATCTGCGGAAGCTGCTTGAAGCGGCGACGCCTGGCCCTTGGGTATGGCGCGAAGATGAATGGGGTTCGCACAACCTTGTTCATTGGGTGGAAGGCGAGACTTTTGCCAATGGAGAACCCATGTTTCATTGCATCCACAGTGACGGTAGCGCCAACGGCGAATACTCGCCCGACATTGATGTTGACGGGCCGGATGCCGCACTGATCGCGCTTGCGCCATACCTAGCCAGCCGCGTGATTGCTGCGGAGAAGTTGGTGGATGCGTTGCGGGAATGCTTGGATTTTCTCGAAAGCGAGTGCGCAGGGTGGCCGACAGCAGAACCTGAGCGGCGTGTCGCCCGCGCCGCCCTTGCAGAATATGAGGCAAAGAAATGACCAACCACAACCCGACGCCCGACGCATGGGCACAGAGTTATGAACACACGGAGATTGAGGAACTGGACGATACCGGCGCCGTGATGCGCGTGATCCGCGCCATGCTGATCGGCGCAACGATTGGCCTGCTGGGCTTCGGCGCATGGTGGGCGGCGGACAAGACGATGCATGGTATCGAGACGTATCAAGGGGAGGAACGGGGGTGACCGACTACAACGATGGCCGTTGGCACGGCTGGAACGGCGGCAAATGCCCGGTGCATCCTGAGAGTGTGGTGGAATTCGTCACACCAGGAAATCAACCTTCCTACATATGGAAGGCGAGTGAGTGTGAATGGGAACATCGCGCCAACCCAGTCATCGCATTCCGCGTCATCAAGCCCTACGTCGAGCCGCCGAAGCCGCGTGAGTTCTGGGTGAACATCGATTCTGACGGGACCGCTGTTGGCCACGGCAGCAAGATTGAAGCCGACAGATGGGCTTATGCCGACCGCATCGCGTGCATTCTGGTCCGCGAGGTGCTGGAATGACACGCTGGACCCGCGATGCACTCGCCGCACCGCACACGCAACGGCATCTGGACGCGATCCCGCAAGGCCAGACGTGCCAGCATTGCGGCCAGACGCGCCGCGTGGTGGACGACAGCGAAACTCTCTGCATCGCAGGCAGGCGCCTGCTGCCGTGTGAATGTGAGGAAGTGAGATGATGACGAAAGACGATGGCGGGCCGGCGTTCCCCCTCACATCAGATGCCCAATATTACGGCGGCGGCATGACACTGCGCGACTGGTTCGCCGGGCAGGCGCTACAGGCAATCATATCGGCAACGTGTGCCGGTCAACATGATCCGAGCACAAAACACGGCAAGAGCGTTGAAGCGGCAATGGCAATGGATGCCTACCTGCTGGCAGACGCCATGATCGCAGCACGGGGAGACCGGCAATGACCGACCACCCAGACACCGACCTGACCGACCACCACGGCGAAGCCGAGGCGCTGCGGCGCGAGAACGAGCGGCTGCGGGCTGAGATTGCCGAGGCGACGGACCCGGAATTTATTTGGGGCGCGCTGGACAACGTGCATGACTGTGACACGACAATGGACGACTACGCCGCCGCCGTATCGCGGGCACAGAGGGCAGCACTTGCCGCCAGCCGCGCGCCCGATCCTGTTGTCAACGGGGGTAGCGGCCAGCCGGGCGACCTGATCAGCCGGGCGGCGGCGGTCGAGGTGGCCGCCAGTATCGCTGATCGTCAGCGCCCCGACAACATGCCGCACGAGGCCTATATGGCACATCACAGCGGCGCCATGGACGTTCTCGACGCCATCCGCGCCCTCCCCGCCGCACCGGTGGCCGAGGCCCCCACCATCGGCGGGACGGAACTGGATGCGCTGGTGGCGCGGTTGCGCAGCTTCGACGGTGACGGGCACACGCGCTTTGCGGGCAAAACGATATGTGAGAGTGCCGCCGACGCCATCACCGCCCTGCGCGCCCAGCCGGACTGGAAGGCGATGGCCGAGCGGCTGGGGGAGGCGTTGGCGGAAGCAAACGACGCCTTCGCTGGTATCGCTGACCACATCCTGCGGCACAAAAATGCACCAACGAAAATCAAATGGCCTGGCGTGTTCGCGGACTGTCAGCGCGGTGGGATTGCCGCCCGCGCCGCCCTGTCCGACCTCGCCAAGATGAATGGGGAATGAGGGATGGGCACGCTTTACAGGGTCGAGAACCCGCAGACCATGCAGGGCCTTTGGTATCGTGGCGACGGCACCTTCAACCCGCATATCCGCTCCCTTGGCGATGCGAAGTGCCATGACTTGCCGATGGACTTTGATCCAGCTTTCAAGGCCGAGGGGTTGGACTGGTTCAGCGCCTGCGACAACACCGCCGACATGGCCAACTGGTTCAGCTTTTCCGACCTGCGCAAGTTGACCGCGCAAGGATACGGCCTGTTCCGGTTCGAGGTTGAACGCTACCGCCAGATCAATGGTCACGCCGCCTTTGCCCGGCAGCACGTCATCAGCGCGGCAGCGGTGCCGATCCGCACCATCTGCGCAGAATGGGAAGATAGCAAATGACCCACCCCATCGACACCTCCCCCGAGGCCATCGCGGCGCTGCTGGACGGCGTGACGCCTGGGCCGTGGCCAATGCAGACCCTGAAAACATCGTGTGGCGTTTGCCACAAAATAGGGCCATGGCCGCACAAATGGCGCGGTGGAAAGGAAATGAGCGCCTGTATTTACGATGACTACCCTTCCCCAGCGGAAGGGACTGACACCATGATTGCCAACGCCCGCTTCATCGCCGCCGCCCGCGAACTGGTCCCGGCCCTCGCCGCCGAGATCGCCCGCCTGACCGCCGCCGCTGAAAACCACAATGCCGCCTGGGTGGCCGCTTGTGATCGGATTGCGGAACTAGAAGCCGAACGCGATGCCCTGAACGAGGAACTGCGCGAAGCGAGGATGCAGGCTATTGCCGATGGTGTGCAATTCCAGCTGGACATGGAAGATCGTGCGGCCGAACGCGACGAGGCGCTTATCCGGGCCGAGCGATCCGAACGCGCCGAGCGGGCAGCGCACGATGCGGCGAACACCGCGATCAAGCAGCGCGACGAGGTCCGCGCGCTGCTGGCCATCCTGTATGGCGAGGAAGGCATGGGCAACGTCACCCCAGCCGACGCATCTACCGCCCTAGCCCGCCGTGACGCCGCGATGCGCAACGAGGGGCGCAGGCAGGCCGCAAAAATTGCCGCCGATTACTGCTTTGCGAGGACAACAAACAGCGGCGCTCTAAAGTCTCCAGCCGTTTTTACGTCGCACACATGGCAAGACATCCGTGACACCATCCTTTCCGCGCTGGAACCGGAGGGCGGGGAATGAGCGCGCCGGAACGGATTTGGCTTCAAGACGGCGGCGACTACGACCACGCTGCGCAGTTCGAGGTGACGTGGTGCGCCGAACCTCAGGACGATGCCGATACCGAATACATCCGCGCCGATCTGGTGCAGGCGCTGGTGGCCGAGGCCATGAAGCGCGCGCTTTATGCCACACGAGACCGCACATGGTCCGGGGTTGAGGCGTTGATTTCAAACCCGGCCGCCCTGAGCGCAATCGGGGAGGGCGGGGAGTGATCTGCCCATGCTGCAACGACGCCGGCATGATCACGCGCCCATACATCGCAGGCGTGGTCAGCGTCATGCACATCTGCCACTGCGCCGCAGGAAAGGCGCAGGCGGAACACATCAACAAGCAAATGGAAGCGAAGAATGACAATCACCGCAAAAGTGATCGCCCATAGCCGATACGCCGGATCACCGGACCTTATCACGCTCGAATGCCGGTATCCGCGCTTTATCCATGCCGAGTTCATGACGCATCGGGTGTTCAGCCGCAACGCATCATCAAGCCGCGCCGTGCCGGTGGCGCGCATGATCCAGGACGTGATTGACGATCCAGCCATGCCAGTGGCGTGGGGCAGCAACAAGCCGGGGATGCAGGCTGGTGATGAATTGCCTCACTGGGAAATTGCCCGCGACTGTTGGCTCGATGCAAAAGACGCTGCTGTTCATCGCGCCAATGAGATGATGAACCTTGGCGCCCACAAGCAGATCGTCAACCGTATCCTTGAGCCTTTCGCGCATATCTCTGTCGTCGTGACCGCGACCGAATGGGACAACTTCTTTGCGCTGCGGTGCCACCCTGACGCCGATCCGACCATGCGCGCGCTGGCCGAAGCGATGCGCGATGCGATTGATGGGAGTGTGCCGCACTTTGCTGAATGGCACCTGCCTTATGTCAGCCATGCCGAGAGCGACGACTTGGACGTTTCGATTGATACCCTCGCCCTCATCAGCGCCGCCCGATGCGCCCGCGTGTCATATCTCAATCACGATGGCACGGCGCCGGACATTGACAAGGATCTTGCGCTGGCCAAGCGGCTATTGGACAGCCGCCACATGTCGCCGTTCGAGCATCAGGCGCATGCAAAGCCCGGTCGCCGCAGCCGCAATTTCAATGGATGGACACAGCATCGCGCCATGGTTGAGGGTGACACATGACCCACGCCAAGCATCACGAATTCATGGGCCGAATGCTGACCGTGGCACAGATCGCCCGCGTGACCGGCCTAAGCGAAAGCTCCGTCAAGGCCCGCGCGCGCAACGGGCGCCTTGATCGCGCTGGCAAGATCCACAGGACATGTCAGGAGGTGGAAAGCGGTGGCAAGATTTACCCCAGCGTCGCCAAGGCTTGCCGCGATCTCGGCATCAGCAACCAGAAGCTCTATCGCCGCGTCCATGATGCACGCAAGAACGGTAAGGATGCCAATGAGTTCACCATTGACGGGGTGACGCTGCGACTGTTGCCGCGTCGCCCGAAATATCGATAAGAAAAAGCCCCGGCCCAATTAAGGACCGGGGCAGGCTGCCGAGCAGTGTCGCAACAGGGAGGAAGCAAGTTGCAAGGTGATACTGTCACCGCCAGCGCACCGCGTCAAGCCCTGCGCATGACCGCCGCAAGCTCATAGATCAGGTTGCCCCACTGCGCCTTGGCAATGTGCGCGACGATCACGCCATCTCGATAGATGCGAACCTCATCATCATGGACGTGCCAGGTTATCACCGCGTCACCGAACACAGTTTGCGCGCCAGTATGCATTCTGAGCGTCCAGCCTCACGACCTGCGGCCTATCCGTCCGAACCATAGCCTGCGCCGTGACAGGATCGAACGAATACGGCGCCGCGACCACATCGCAGAACGACGCCGCGCCAAGGTTACAGGCCCCGACGGCTGATACGGTCAGCAAGGCCAGCGTCATCTTGAACCGCCGCGTCATGCTCGTATTCCCTCATCTGTTGCGCCGCATCGGCGCGTGACTTTGCCGCGTCAAGCTGCCGTTTCGTGGCATCAAGCCGCCGAATGACCAGCCACAGCGCGCCGCCCAGCGCGGCGATGATCCCGGCAAGCGCCTCGATCACGATGCCACCATCACGGCAAGGCCGGTGATCCTGTCAAGGTCCAGCCCGTGCCAGTGCGATCCATCCGCCGCGACAGTGACAGGCGCCGACCGATAGCCAAGTGACTGGACGTGATGCGCCGCGTTGGCGTCCTGCGACAGATCAACCGTGCGGAACGGGATGCCGCGCGCGCGCATGGCATGTTTGACAGCTTGGCACGGGCCACAGCTTGGCATGGTGTAGAGTGTGGTTTCGGTCATGCTCGGCGCCTCCAGATGATGTATCCCAGCAATGCGACGGCTGCGCATACGGCAATGATCTGCGCCACCGGGGCAAGCTGACCAATGATACCACCGGCAACCGGCAGATGGTCAAGGGCAACCGCCACAGCACCAGCGCCGCCGATGCCAGCCGCAGCCTTCCCGTCAGTGCTGGAAATGCCTTCGCGCGGCGCCGATACGTCAGGCGCAAGTGCTGCCTCATTGCGCGGGAAAGGTGTTCCCCATGTGCGCGCTGGCCCGGTATCAATGTGCATGAAGCCTTGCTTCGGATAGTATCCAAACCCGGTGAACCCTGCCTTGCGCGCGGATTTCTCGAATGCCGCAGGATCGTGGTTTGCCATCATCACGTCAAAGGCGCGACCCAGCCGGTGCTGGCTGTTTTTCGCGCCGCCGACGGCTTTGTTGTGTGTCGCGCTGCGATATGCGCTGGTGATGACAAGTGGAACACCTAGCGCGGATCGCAACGCTTGCAGCTTGTCCATGCTGTCAGGGTGTATCAGCAATTCGCCTTCGCGCTTGCTTGCCATTTCGCGCGGGCTGAAATTTGGCCAGCGCCATTGCGACATTGGGTAGTCTCGATAGTGCTTGTAGATTGTCACCCTATCCCCCTTGCGCCGTCACCGGCTCTAGCGCCTTTGTCTCGATCTGATGCGGCACACCTGACAGTGTCAGCAACTCGATCAGCATCACCACCAGCACGGCGCCGACGATGGTCGCCCGAAGCTGATCATGCCAGAACCCTTTGCGCGGCGCCCGGATCATTTCGCGCGCCCTCGCACCCAATCGAACACGATGTTCTGCCCGAACCCGATCAGATAGGCCGCAGCCGCCAGAGCCTTGACGCCGCTTTCCGCTGCCGCCGCTTCCAGCCCGAAGGCGTTTGCCACGGCAGCCGGTCCGAACACCCCGAAGCCGGACGCCAGCAGCGCGCCCAGCACCAGACCGCGCCCGACCTCGCGCCATGGAAGCCGCAGCGCCAGGCCATGCGTCAGACCGCCGAATGCGCCCATGATGGCCAGCACCAGCCAAAGCTCATTGAAAACCTGTGCAAGCTCGCCGCTTGCTCCAGCCGCCGCGATGGCGCCGATTGCCCCGACCGTTGCCGTGCTTTGCCCGCTCACTTCGGCCTCACTTCCGCGCGCGTCGTCGCCTCTTGATGCAGATGGCAATCGCAAGCCAGATAAGCCCGTCCGCTATCGTCGCGGCCCATCCTGCCATCATCAGTATATCCGACAAGTTCACGGCGCGCACCCCATAGCAGCGCGCCCCACCAGAACAGATCGGCCATGATCAAGGCAGGATTACCGTATATCGCAGGCGCAGAAAGCATTTCTGCGCCAGCATAACACAGGCCCGAGATGATTAGCAGGGCGCCGCTTGTGACCGTGCCGCGCTGGATTGCGGCACAACCGACGCTAACCCAGATCGCCGCTGACGCCAGATAGCGCCAATCCGCAGGCGCATACCAGACAGCCAGCCGGATCGCCGCCAACCCGGCAAGCATCGACAGCGCCAGCCGCCGCAGATCACCGCGCGCGGCAATCGCCAGCACGACGCAGGTCGCGGCCATCACAGATGCAAGGGCTTCGCCTTAGGTCATTGGATCAGTCCTTGCCGCCGCCCATGGGGCGGATCATGCCGTCATCGGCCTTGACCGCCAATTCGCGCCCTTCGGCATAGGCCATGCGCATATGTGCCGCGATCCGGTGCAGCTTTGCAGATGCCGCAAAATCGCCCGTGGCGCAGGTATCGCGCGCGGCGTTTTCCGCCTCTCGGATCAATCGCATAAGTGCCTTGGCGCCTTCATCCAGTCGTTTCTGCATATCGGTCATGTCGTGTTCCTTATCCCTGCGGCCCGATCAACTCGGCACCTGTGATGATGACGGTATCCCCAGACGGGCAGGTAATCCCGACCCGGAATGCGGTTGACGGAGTGGCTTGGCTCTCGTTTGACCCGCTCAAAGACGACGCCACGACGCCGCCCGCGACCCACTCAGCAATGGCGGAATAATACTGCGCGCTGGCCGCCGTATGCGTGCACGTCGCCTCGCATGTCCAGTGGATCGTGCCGGTATCCGACACGCCTGCGATGCTGACAGTCACAGTGGCGTTTGACGCGGCGCTGCGGAAATGCAGCGTTGTCGCGCCAGCCGTGGCGCCTGTCCGTGTTCCGCGCAGCCGCAAGGTGTATGTTCCGCGACCAGCAGCAGCAAGAGCGGCGGCGAAGTCCTGCCCGCCAGGCACAAGCACGTTCTGCACCTCGGCCCCGGTGCCCGAGTGACTGACCGTGCCCTCCATGCGCCACAGCGTCCGATCCGGGCCATAGACCCCATTGAAGTCCACCGACCCATCCGCCGATTTCAGCCGGATGGATCGCGTCAGGGTGTTCAGCGTGATGCTGTCGTCTGCCGCGCCCGCGACCTCGTATTCGATCACGCCGTTGCCGACGCACTGGATCGTCCCGGTGTTCCTCATGAGCCCGGTCACGATGGGCGGCACGATGATTTTCAGGCGCCCCGAGACGGTGAGCGTGGTCCCGTCCTCCATGAAGATCGCGGGCCGCGTGCTGGTGCTGGCGCTGGCGTCGATAATGACCTCGCCCGCGATCACGATTTCCGGGTTAGGGAAAACGCCGGTCGCCCCGGCCGTCGCCGGATAGCAGACGATGACCCCGTGATCGACCGACCCCTCGCCCGACACGGTGAACTCGTGGCGGCCCTCGAACACCATGATGCCACCACGGTTCTCAATCGCGACATGCTGGGTGCTGGTATACTTGCCGACCCCGGAAACCCGCATCCGGGCGTGGCGGTTCAGGAACACTTGACCGGCGCAGGTTGCAACGGGGTTCGAGAAGCCGCCGCTGCTGAAGTCCTCGAGCGTCTTGCCGGAGGAGAACAGGTCATCGTCCGGCTGGCTATCCGCGAACTCGGTGAAGACATGGAAGCCGATACCGCCGCCATCGCGCACGACCGGGCTTTCCGCCCAGATGTTCCGCCCCCGGAAGGCGAACGCATCCCCGACCGGCGAGGCAGCCACACAGTCAATGAAGGTTACATCTTCGGCGTCCTGGTGCGTTGACCAGTGCGGGGTAGCCCCGGCATAGCCATAGCCGCCGATGATCCTGGACCCGCTGGCCTTGACCATGGCGACGGCCTGCCGCAGATGGGACACGCCAGCCCCGAAGCTGCTGTTGACGCTGGTGTAGACGTGGCGGCAGTCCTTGCCGGTCAGGCCGGTGATGGTCGAGGCCACGCCATTGTCAACGACCCCATAGCCGCGCTGGCCAAGGCTGGTGTTGTTTTCCAGACGCGACACGTCCAGCCCATCGACCCGCGCGCCATAGGTGCCGGACAGGCCAAGCGCCGGGCCATATGCCCGCTTGACGACACCGCCGATCACCTCGGGCTTGTAATAGCCGCGCAGGTTGATCGTGCGGGCCGCCCAGCCGTCCAGTTCCTTGCCCTCGGCATAGTATACCTCGCCAAGGCGCAGGCGGCATTTCTGGCTGTCATCTGGGAAGAACACCCGCGCGGCCATCGCCGTTGAATAGGCGTTCACGTCGGCCTCGTCGCCTGCGGTCGAAACCGGCGAAATGCCGCGCGTGTAGCGCAGCGGCGCCATCAGGACGATGCTCGTGGTTGTGGACCCTTCCCCGACGAAAGCCTCTTCCGCGATCCGGTATTGCTGCGTTGCGCTGCCCTGGTCGCGGTTCACAGGGTCCACCGCGTCCGATACGATCACGATACGCTGCCCAGGAGCGGGCGCTGCTGGCATGGTGGCCACGGCAAGCGATGTGGTGCCTGCCGTGTAATCGCCGGTCAGCGCATAAGGCCCGGTGCCCTCGCATTCCAGATCAAACAGCCCGCCCGCATGGTCCCCGAAGATCGCGCTTTCGGACAGGTCCAGATCGACCGGCCCCGCGAAAGACACGGTAGCGGCCAGCCGGTAGACGGCGCCCGCCTCGCCCTTGATCGTCAGTCCATCGGCGTATTGCAGAGCATCAAGGATTGCGGCGCTGTCATCGGTGACGCCGTCGCCCTTGGCCTTGAACTGTTTCAACGACAACGCGCCATCGTCATATTTCAGGCTATTCCACCGCGAAACGCCGTCGCCGGTCTTTTGGCGCCTCGTGTCCGTCTCGTGGCCCCGCTCGCCAAGCGCAAGGATCGGATTGACGCCCGTCCAGTTCGCAGCAGTATCGCGGCGGGTGCGGATGATGTCGGCCATTCGGTGCGCTCCGTGGTTTGCGACGTTATATCATAACGCCATGGCGGGCGCTACAGTGTCACGGCAAGGTCAAAGATCGCGTCGATCTCTGCATCGGTGAATGACGCCGATCCTAGCGCCGATATGAACGGCGATTGCCGTTCAATCACGGTCGCATATTCCCACAGGATCGCAGCTTCTGCATCGGATTGCGCGATGGTTTCAACCTCTGCCAGCCTCCCCAGCCGATGCAGGGCGCGCCTGATCTGCGCAGGGCTGGCCCGCATGTCGCGGCGGCGCATGGCAACCGCATCGGCGCCGTCAGCCGTCACGCGCCCGGTGGATACATCAACGGTCACGCTCACGATGCGCTTTCCCCGCCATTCGGCAGCACGATTGCGGCGACAGTGGATGTGCCCGCCACGGTCAGCCGAATGGCCGTGACGTCTGCACCTGCCCCCGCCAGTTTGCCGGTCGTGTAAAGCTCTGACGTGCTGGTCTGCGCCGTGTGCACGCATTTGAACGCGCCGGTCACGAAATCCACCACGATGCAGAATGTGTCCCGCGCGGCGACGGTGATATTGATGATTGGCCAGGATGCTGTGGCAAATGTCGTGCCATTTTTGGACAAGGCAATACCAAGCGCGCGGCTTGACCCGTCGGTCAACACTGTCCCATGGATCAACGCACCGCTGAAATCCCCCAACCCGGTGAACGTCAGCGTGCCGCCGCTGGCCCCGCCAGCGGTCTTGATCGCGATCTTCGGCGCGCCGCTGGCCCCTTCGGCAATGGCCAGAGGGTTTTCGTAAAGCGCGATCCCCTGCGCCGATGTGGCGGGCTGGCCCGGCAGGAAGTCGTTAAGATCAATCGTTGTAAATGATGCCATTCCTAGCCCCTATTGCCACTGATAGCCTTCTGTGCCGTCCGGCATCCTACCATCTGCGTCTGCCCAGAAAAACCCCTTGGCGCGCTGCGCATCGGATGCCGACAAGTAGTCGGGCGTCGCGTTGTCCATCCAGTAGGCAAAACGCCCGGTGAATTGGTAGGTTTGCAGGTCCAGCCGAACGGTATCGCCAGGCTTGATTTCCTCAAAGCTGATCACCTGCCACCGCGTCGAGACCGGGTTTCCGTTGACGTCAACAACCGTGCCTGTTGTCACGTCCGCAACGTCGCCAATCTTGATACTGCGGTCCTTGGCGTCCAGCGTCACGGATAGATAGCGCGGCACGTCGCGGTAGCGCAGCAGCAACTTCGACCCGACCAGCAACGCCTGCGCGTCCGTCTGTATCCATCGCGAGAATATCTGAACTTCGCGGATTTCCCCGCCCGTCGCCTGCGGCAATTCATATTCGCCCGCGATCCGAATATCCCGGCGCAGATAGTTCGTCGGATCGGTCAACTGCGCCACAGGCGAGACGATCTTGAAGAAGACAGACACCCGCGTCATGCGGTCATCCGGCGCGGCCTTCACTTCCGATGTGCCTTTCAGGACGTTCAGGTCATCGGTCAGGCTGATAGGCGTTTCCTGCGGCGGGCGCACGGCTAGCAACGGGATTGTCTGCTGACGCTCATCCCACCAGATCGAAAAAAGCCCATCGCGGCATAGTTCGCCTAGCAGTTTTTCAACGTCCTCCGGGCTGGCAATCGTCGTATTCGCCTTGAACATCCCGAGAAACCGCCCGCCCTCGGTTTCCCATTGCGTGTTGTCGATATAGCCCGCCCCGATAGGCGTGTGATTTTCGATCAAGTCCTTGGCGATGCGATACATGCGCATGTCTTCGTATCGCCCGACACGCTGCACGGCATCATCAACGGCATGGGTGGCCGCGACCGTATCCAGCGCGCCGCGCAGAACGCCGGTCAGGGTGAAGTCGGGCGCCGTGCCGGTGTAACCGGAATACTGGACAATCTCCGATCCGATGCGGGCGAACCGCCGCGATCCGGTATTGCCAAAGTCAGCCGTCAGATCATCCTCATCTGCGACGACTTCCAGCGTGGTTTGCGCCGCCGTGGCCGCCACGCGCAGCTTGATGTCGGTTGTGCGCGGGAATTGCGAACGGCGCTTGTCCGACAGTTGCAGCGGATCCAGCCCGCGCACGGTCACTTTGCCGCCGGTCGTCGGCCCGTCGATCTTCTCGACAGGGTAGAACCGCACCTGCATATCGCCCAGCGCCTGCCCCGCGTATCCCTCATACACGCGCATTTCCCAGCCTGGCTGGAATGCATTGCGCGCCAGCATCTTGGCCCAGAAATTGCCGCCGACCGTGGCGCGGGTGTCCAAGTAGTAATCGCCCACATGATCGTCAAACGGCGCGTCCTGAAACGATGCCGTGCAGGATGCGCGCACGCCTAGCGGGCTTTCCCCTGTGCGCCGCGAACCCACATTGATCTTGCTTGGCGACGTGCTGACGTCAGTCAGCATGTAGATCGGGTTCGTCTTGATAGTGTTCCCGCCGTCCGCTTCCTCATACAGCGGCATGACACCTGCGCGCGGCTTGGTGAACCGCCACGCGATAGAACCCGTGCCATCGTAGTTTTCCCGGTCCTGACACGTCCAGTAGGTATTAAAGCACCGCTGGGTGCCGGTGCCCCAGATGCGCGTAACCGGCGTGTCAGTCGTCGGCTTGTATGTCGATACGCTATCTCCCGCCTCGACCTGCACGCCCCAGAACAGGATGCCGTTCACCGCATTGCCAGCGAACGTATCCGTGCCACCTGACTTCACGCGGTATAGGTGCTGCTTGCCGCCTGCCGATCCGTTCGTAGTGGCGATCACGCTGCACCGATACCAGCCGCCCCCCACATCCTCGATAACCGGCGTAGCGCCGGATACGGCGGTTGCTGTTTCCGCGACAAGGTCAAAATCGCTTTCGGTCGTGATTGCCCAGCCATTCTCCGCAGCAAGCCTGATGCGGAACTGCGAGTATTCCGCAGCCTTGGCATAGATGCTGACCGCATATTGCGTTGACGCGTCTAGGATCGTTGTTTCAATCACATGGTGCGTTGAATTGGTCGTGTTTGGCACGATCTTGTCAGCCGTTGCCGTGCCATCGGGCGCATTGGCCACGTCTGGCGAAATGGTCACGCGGGTCAGCGTCCATGCTGCATTGGTGAAGTCTTGCGACCACAGCGCTTGGTTCGTCCGCACCACGGCATCAGCTACAGCCGCGCGGCAAGGCAGGCTGCCGAACCGCAGCGCGCAACGCGGCTGCTTGATTTCCACAATCTGGATTGGCTCACGGCCATATGTCGTTTCATCAGCCATGCCGGAACCCGATCAAATCCATGGAGACAGTGTTCGCGACATCAGCATTGGCGATCTGCCGTTGCGGCGTCAAGTCGCCCGTCGCCCACGCATAAGCCGCCGACTTCGGATAGCTCAGGGGCTTGTCAGCGACAAAGAAAGGCTCGGCCTCGGCATATGCGGCGAAAGGATCAAACTCCGACGCAATCCAGCTTTCGGACAGGTTGTCAACCTGCATCTTTGGCGTGGTGTATCGCCGCACGACAGATCGCCCGACCCACTGCCCGCCTTCGGTCGTGTTCGTGCTATATTCCGTGACCTTGGCCCGCTCCATGGATACGGACGGCGCATAAACGGCCTTCTGCGGAACCTCCGTCACCTTGCCCCAGAACACCACCCCGACAAGCGGCGGCGTCGTGCCGTTCAGGCTGATCCGCACTTGCGTCACATTCCGCGTGCCGAACAGAAAAAACAGCGGGCTGTCATCGGTCGGCGTCACAGTTGCCATGCTGATCCAGATGGACCCGTCCCAGACTTGCGCCGAAATCTCCGTTCCGGTGCTACCAATCGTATGCGAGGCGATGCCGCAATAGCTGACGTCCTGCGCCGATCCAAAATCCAGCGTCAGCCGCGACGATAGCGCAGATGGCTTCCAGAACGTATCGGTGCGGCTGGTCGTGGCGTTGATCGCCGCATAGCCCGCCGCCTCATTCGTCGCCGTGACAGTTCCCGTCAGCCGTCGCCATCCGATGCGGGGATTGTCCAAGCCGTAGGTGATGCCGGTGAAGCCGGACTGGATCACAACGCTCATGTCATCATCACCCCGTCAATGCGCCCGCCGCGCTTGATAAAGTCATTCAGTTGCCCCACGACAGCCTCGATAGGCTGGCGGGCGAAATCCGGCCCGTCATAGGCAATGCTGATGGTTTGGCCTGGCCCTTGGGTTGCCGCCGCCGCGCTGGTAGCCGCACCGCCGCCAGTGACGCCGCCTGCGGATGAGTTGATATTTTTAATGGCATTTGCGAAACCTACGCTTTGCGCAATGACGCGCAGCGCCGACGGAATCCCGAACACGCCCTTTTTCAGTTCCTCTGATGCGCCAATCAGTCCATTGATGAGGACCATACCGGCGCCGAACGCTTGCGCAACCTTCATGGCCTTGCTGTTTGTTTGGCCAATTGCAGCAATGATTTCCTGCCCAGCCTTTAGCGTATCTGCCAGCATCGACTGTCCAGCAACGTCCCGAATGCCTTTCAGCCTATCTTGATGCTCCTGTTCCAGCCTCTCGCGTTCAGTCATGTATTCGGCTTCTGTCAGCATCTTGGCGGCCAAGGCTTCTTCCAGCGTCATCTGGCTTTCGGCATACCACTGCGCGACCAACTCGCGCTCGGTCATCAGGCTTTCTTGCAGCCGTTCAAGGCGGTCTGCCAGAGGGTTCGTTTTTTTGCCGCCGCCGCCAGTTTTCGGCTCAGGAATGCCAAGTTCCGCAGGTGCGCGCGGCGGAGGTTTGCCGCCATTAGGAACGCCACCTTCCGGCACAGGCTGCCATTCGCTGCCTTCAGCAGCCGCGCGGGCTTGTGCGGCTTCCCATAGCTTGGTGGCCAGCGTCGATGCCGCGCCGATTGCGCTAGACAGCCACCCATCGCCAGGCCCGGACGCTGCCAGCTTGTCAGCAGCATCCTTGGCATCCAGAACGGCATCTTCCAGCGACAGGCCGCGCCGAGAGGCTTCCAGAAGCTGGATCGCCATTTCGCGGATCTTTGGCGGTATTTTCCCGCTTTCGTCGCGCGCCTCTGACAAAGCATTTGCCAGATTGCCAGCTGCCACGGCCATCTCATACGGACCAGTTGCCTGACCCATTTCCTCCATGCGCTGCAATACAAGCCGCGCCTGTTGTTCGGTCAGACCATATTCCTCGCGGATCAGGCGAACCTGCCGCGCCATAACCGCCGCGCCTTGTCCGGTGCCAGCGACCTGATCAATCCGCAGAAGCCGGTTTTCCAGCCCTTCCAATTCGTCGCCAGCCGCACCCATGGCTGTTGCGAGTTCGTCAATGGCCTTGATGGATTGCAGCGCAGCAAGGGCGGTGTAGATTTCCCGCGCCTTTGCCGCATTGTCGCCAAACTTCTTTTCCAGATCGGACAGCGGGCTTAGCGCGCTGTCAGCGTATCCGCGCAGCGTGTCAATCTCTTTGCCTGCATCGTCCAAGGCTTCGGCGAAGGTTTTGGTTTCCTTGCCGCCTGCAATCGCCGCCATTGCCCATTGCGCCGCGACTGCGACAGCCGCAGTCAGACCGATAGTGACCAGCGAAACCGGCGACACGACAGACGCGAGCGCGTCCGCCAGAGCCTCTGCCACTTCGTCCAGCTCCTGATCAGCGAATGTCTGCGAAAGTTGCGTGCCCTGTTGCAGCGCGATCAGCAGCGGGTTCATGCCCATTGCAGCAGTCGTGCCAATGTCGTTTAGCTGCGCTGCAATGTTGCCAACGCTTCCGCCAAGCTTGTTGACGCTGGTGTTTGCCTGATCAGCGCTATCGACAACCGGTCTGAACGGGTCAGGCCCGAACGATGCGCCGCCAAGGCCAGGAAGGTTCGTCGGAATGACCGCAGTCGCGCGCCCGAACTCTTGGTATTTCTGCACCAGCGCATCAAGCGCCTGCCCGGCCCGTGCGGCATCCTGGGCCGTGCCGCTGGCCATGTTGTCCAAAGCGGTTTGCACCGTGCTGGACATCTTGACCGAACCTTGCCCAGCGCCCGTGAACGCGTTGCCAAGGTTGCCCATTGCCGTGCTGGATTTCATGGCCAGCCGCTGCGCCGCCGCCTCGATAGCCGAGAACGAACGGCCCATGCTGCCAGATGCAGACGCCCCGGCTTGGCTTGCCTTTTGGGAAATGCCATCGAACGCGCGGTTAGCCTTGGCTTCCGCCGCCTCTAGCTGCGAAGTATCTCCGCCGATCCTGATCTCAATTCCCGGCAGCATCTTCGCCCCTCAGCCAAGCCAATTCTTCCTGCACCCAATCATCAGACAGCTTCGGCTTGCTGCCCTTGTAGGCATTGGCGTGCATGTTCAGCATAGCAACAGTCTCGGGCAAAGTCATGGCCCAGAACTCGGACGGCGCCATGCCCAGCTTGACCACCGCAGCTTCATATAGCGCGTCCCAGTCAATCGCGGCCTCTGCCTCGGACGCTACTCCTTTGGGTCGTGTTCGGCCTTTTCCGGCGCCGCAGGCGTCAGGGCTTCCATGACCAGCCCCAGCAAGGCAATGCCGTCCTGCCCGGCGTGGCTGACCTCTTGCAGAACGTCATCCTCCGTCACCGAAGCCCCGGCGCCGCGCAGCATCTCGGCCAGCACATAGCACATGGCGCCCAGCAGCGGCTCGCCCCTTGCCCACGCGATCATCATCTTGGAGATGCTGACGTCATTCTCCAAGCGCCGGATCATGCGGTTGGAAGGCGTGACCGTGTAGTCACGCCCCCGGAACCGGATCGTCACATCACGGAAGACAGCCGCCATTATGCTGCCGCCCAGGTGATTGTGCCGCTGGATTGGACCGTCGCCTCGAACGTGACCGCGTCCGCCTGTTCGCCGGTCAAAGTGACGTTCGACAGGAAGAAGTCACCCGAGAACGTGCCAATCCCGGTGATCAGGATAGTGTGGTTCGATAGCAGGTTCGCCGCCGTGCCCATGATCACCGCGATCAGCGTTGCATCGGTCGTGACGCCCGAGATGCTGCCTTCCAGCGACCGAACGCCCACGTCAGCAAGCAAGGTGCGCCACCCGGCGTCGTCCTTGTCCGTGATGTCGATAGGCTCGGCATTGATCGTGATGCTGTCGCTGCGCGCGCCTGCGATTGGCGTGGTGCCGCGACGGATGCGGATATTGCGGCCCGATGTTGCGGCCATGGTATGCCCCTTTCAGAGTTATGCCGTAACCGGCCCCAAGACATTGCTGTATGCGGTGGACGTGCCAACGCTGTTCGTGGCCACCTCGGCCTTGCGCAGGTATCCGCCAAGGTCGCCCGCGCCGATGGTATAGGTCGTCGATCCGATGCCGGTGGCGGACCAATTCACGCCATCAGCGGAAAATTCCCAAGGCCGCGAATAGGTGATCGTCGCATCGCCGCCCCATGTGCCGGTAGTGGACGAAAGCACTTCGCCCACTTCGGCAAGGCCCGTGGCAGTCGGCGGCTCGATATTGTAAGGCGCGACAGTCTGCACAAACGTGCCGCTGCCTTGCATCTCGGCTTCAAACAGGACGGCATCCGCTTGCTCTCCCGTGATCGTCAGATTGGACAGGTGGAAATCGCCGGTCATCGTGTATATACCGTCAATCTCCAAGTCACAGGCTTCCAGCAACGCTGATGCCGTGCCGACCGATACAGATGCCAGCGTGTCGGACTTCATCACGCCCGAGACTGAGGCGGTGACGCTGCGCAAAGACACATCGGCCAGCAAGGTTCGCCAGCCGTCATCGTCCTTGTCGGTAATATCGACAGGCTCAGCGGAAATGGTGACGGCATCGGACCGCGCGCCTGCGATTTGCACGCTATCCCGGCTCCACCTCAGCCCGCGTCCAGATAGTGCCATTGGTCACGCCTCACGCATCAGATTTGCCGTTACATTATCACATAGCATCTGGCAACGCTAGCACGCGGAACAGCAGGATGCCGTGCTTGGTCTTGCCGTCGGGGTCGCGCATGAACGCCGCGCTCTGGAATTCCGTGGTGATCCAGCCGTCAATCCCCAGCGTAACACGATCAAGCGCGGCGCGGATCGCATCCGCAATCCCCTTGCATTGCAGGAAGTCAAATTCGCGCGTCCATACGTCAACCTGGACGATGCTGTTTTCGCCAAGCGCGCCCTTGGTATTCCATGGATTGGCCGTTGTCGTGCCGAACGTCAGATATGGGAATGGCGTCTCAACCTGCCCATCATCATCTTGCGGCGCATCAGCATAGATCGGCGGCCACGCCAGCCCCTGCGCCAATAGCGCGGTGACGCTCGGCACATTCAGGGCGGCGAAAAGCGCATCTTGCAGGTTAGCGGATTGCATTGGCGATGATCCGATTGATTTCAGCCTCGAACTCGGGCCGGTTTTTCTCGATTGCCGGTATCCAAGCCGGGCGCTTGGCAATCTTGCGCGTGCCGAATTCCAGATACGCCGCATAGGCCAAGCGGCTGCCAACGGTCACAGCATATTCGCCGCGCCGTTCGACATAGATTGAGCCTGTCAGCGTGCCGGTATCCGATGCTGGTGCCTGACCCGGTGCCGATGCGCGATGCAGGACGCCGCGACGCTTGTAGATGCGGCCCGTCTTTGGCCCGCGCTGGATCGCATACTTCACGTCAGCGTCAATATCCGTGGCCAGGTCCATCACCGCCACGGCCACCTGCCGTTCGATCTGCGCGAACGCCGCGCCCAGCGCCCTTTTGGCCTCGGCAATCCCCTTCACGTCAATGGTGATCGTGCGCGCCATTAGCTGGCCACCCCGCTCTCCATCGTGATTTCAAACCACTCATCCCGGAATTCCAGATTTCGAATGTGGCGGATGTTGTAGACCTTGCCGCGCACGGTCACGCGGTCAGCCTCTTTCGGCTCGCCTCTCGGCGCGTCATACGCATAGCCACCGTCCAGCGCGGCAACCATCGTATCGTCTGCATCCCCGCCATCATAGTCGGTCACGCCCACATCGTCAGCATCGCCGCCGTCAATATCATTCGGCGCCGGAACACTGAAATACCGGCACACCAGCAGATGCGATGCCGTGGCGTTCATGCGGTCATGCATCATGGCCTCGCGCCCGGACAACGGCTTGATGAATGCCCGCGCCGTGGCCAGCGGCGCCCATATCTGGGTAAACCCGCCCTTTCCCGTGCTGACCCGGACCAGCCGCTCAAATAGCGCCGTCTCGCGCAGCTGGCCCGGCCCATATTTGCTGCAAAGCGCCATATCAGAACCCCATCGGATCAAGGCGGCGATACGGCGACAGGATCGCCACGCAGGCCGGGGGCATGGCGCATCCCTCACGGCAGTCATACATAGCCGCCACCCACTGCTTGATGCCCTGCACAATCGCCGCAGGCACATCGGCATAGCCGCTGGTGTATTGGATCGCCACGGCATCGCGCCGCCGCATGCTTACCGGCCACGTCGCGCTTTCATTCAGGTAGATGCGCGTCGCGTCATGCTGGTAATTCGTCGCTGCGAACACCGCGCCCACGTTGTCCGTCCCGTAGGTCGTGACGCTCACCACGCTTTGCACCGGGCCGAAAGGCAGGTCAATTTCAGACCCGCCGCGATTGGTCAGATATGGCAGGCTGACCACATGCAGCCCCGGCCCTAGCCTGTCCAGCGCATCCTGATCATAGACCGGGAAGCCGTCCATGCGCAGTTCCAGCGTTTCGGTGCCCAATGACCGGCGCAGGTATTGCCGCACGCCATCGCAGGCCGCCGCAATGAAGGCGTCCAGCATCGCCGTATCGGTGCCGGATTGCAGCCCAAGGAATGCTTCCATATCCGCCGCAGTGACCGGATAGCTGGCGGCTTGCGTCACGATATCGACGGTGCGGCGATTGTATCGGATCACGGGCGGAACGTCCTTTGAATGAAGATCGCATCGCCCGTCTTGTCTGCAAATCGCGCTGGGTGAATGTGGCGGATTATCTCAGACAGGCGCATTGGTTATCCCCTGTGCTCTGGATGCGGGCCTATCGCTAGGCCCGTCACCAGAAATCAGGTGGCCGCCGTGGCGGTGCCCACGATGGTATTAGGACGCGACAGGCTGGAACGCGACCGACGGGCAAGCACGAATACATCGCCAGCCGATGCTGCGGTGCCAGTGGCCGAGACGCGCACATAGCGCCTGCCGCCCACATAGCCCAGGACCGCAGTCAGCTTGTCATCGTCCGTGTCAACCGTGGTGGACGTCGAGACGGTGCCGTTGACCGCATCAGCCGCAGCCACATCCGTGAAGCTTGTGCCCGTGGTCACGTCAGCCTCTTGCAGCTTGATCGTGAACCCGGCTGCGGCACCCGCATCGGTGATCGTCCCGTTGATGAAGGCGATATCGCAGGCGTTGTAGCCTTGCAGGTCCACCAGAGACGAGGTGACAGTCGTGGTGCCGTTGAGGGTGACTTTCCCCATCAGCACCCACGAGCTATCATTGA
>QXGG01110246.1_pt1 | contig 40979 bp, 63 predicted proteins | sample 1982491 | NCBI WGS metagenome assembly QXGG01 (sample SAMN09924614, study PRJNA488089) | Wastewater metagenome, whole genome shotgun sequencing project. | isolation source: South African research farm wastewater | place: South Africa: Irene, Agricultural Research Council, Animal Production...
ACGCCGGCCGCGATGAGGTTGGCCAGCGTCAGCATCACTCACCCTCCCTCACCGCCGGCTGGTCGATCAGCCGCGCGACGAGCATCAGCACGCCCAGGATGGCCGGCACGCGCTCTGCCGGGATGCCCACGGCGCCCACGAGCGCGGCCTGCACGTCGATTGGCAACGTGCCCCAGGCGACGATGAGCGCGGCCACCTGCACGCTGGCCATGCGCCAGGCGCGCCGCCAGTTGGGGATGAGGCGGGGCTTCACGCGAACACCCCATAAACCTCAAGCCGAGCCACCTCGCCGCGCCACTTGCCAGTGGGCAGCGTCACCAGGGCCTGCAGGCGCCACTCGCCCGGCATGTCGAAGGTTTCGACGGTCGACGTGTAGCTGACGGCCGTGGTGCCGCTGGCCACCGCAGACCACGTTACGGTCGTGCCGTTGGGCCGGCGGGCCTCGATGCTGCGCACCGTGGCGGCGCTGATGTCCTGGCCGCAGTCCAGCACGATGACGGTGCCGGTGTCGCCGATGTAGACCTTGATCGTCATGTCGCTGTCCTAGAGTGGTGAGGCCAGGTCGACGCGGGTTGTGATCCGGCTGTCAAAGCTGGCCGATGTGGTGATGTCGCTGGGCAGATCCACGCGCGTGGTGATCCGGCTGGCGAGGTTGACGGGCTCGGACCAGCTCGGCGTGTCGCCACCCGTGCCCGCGCCGGCCGCCGACACGCTGACGACAGCACTGGCCCCGCCGAATGCGATTTCCAGGGCCAGCCCGGCGCCGCTGGCCGTGACCAGCACAGCAGCCGATGCGCCGCCAGACTGGGCGCCTTCCTCGGACGCAGAGCCGGCACCGGCCGCTGACACGGCAACCACGGCACCAGCGCCGCCCGATGCAGCCTCCGCAGCGGTGCCAGCGCCTGACGCGCTGACCGTGACAGTCGCGCTCGCGCCGCCGGATTCGGCGCCAGCCTCGGATGCCGTCCCGGCGCCTGCGGCAGATACCGTGACGCCTGCGGATGCGCCGCCCGATGCGGCCTCGGTCGCTGTGCCGGTGCCGACCGCCGACACGGACGCGCCTGCCGATGCCCCGCCGCTGGCCTGCTCTGCGGCCGTGCCGGTGCCGACAGACGAGACAGCTACCGATGCACCAGCGCCGCCGGTCGCGGCCTCCTGAGCCGATCCTGAGCCCGCTGCGGTGATGCTGACCGTGGCACTGGCACCGCCGGATTCGTTCTGCGTGTCGCCCCCGCCCGCAGACTGCGGCACCCAGATGCGGCGGGGGGCGAAGAGTTGCCAGGGGTTACCTGAGACCAGCCTGATGTCGTCAGGCGACAGCACGCGGTCAACGACCGCGCTCATCATCACGGTGTTGTTTCCGTGCCGCGCGCTGTCGTTGCTGTAGTACTGACCCGTTTGCCAGAACTGCCCGGCCGCGCTTAGTCCACCCGTCCCAATCCCCGCGACGGTAGCAACCTTGTCGCCGTTGACCCAAAAGTCAACGCCGGCGCCGTCACTCGTCAGGACTGCGACATGCGGCGTGTGCAGTGGCAGGCCGGTGCGATCTGCAAACCCGCTTGTGCCGCCACGCGATGCGTTGACACGAATGCCGACCCCGCCCGTCTGGACTACCTGGATGTAGTTGTTCGAGGAGGTGTTGGACCAGTTGCCGAAGATGCCCCGGTTGCTCGCGTCGATGCGAAGCTGCACGACGACGATCAGTGACAGGGCAGACGGTATGCCATCCGTGCTGCCGTATCGGGTGCCGCGCAGGTCAAGGTTTGTCGCCAGCCCGATGCCCTGCGACGTAACCTCCAGCGTCTGCGCGCTGTTGCCGGGGACTGGCGATGCCGGCGCCATGCTCTGCGCACCAGCCTGCCAGTGCAGCGCGCGGCCGAATCGCCCCTCAACACCAGCGATTCCTCCCTGCGGCTGCTGCCGCCACGGCGCGAAGTGCTCGACGCTCACGTCACGCGGCCTTCAGGCTCCACGCACGCGCACGCAATTTCCAGCCCGCACTCACGGTCTGCGAGGTGGCGACGTTCTGCAGCCAGTACTTGCTGTCGGTCGGCGCGAACATCACATCGAACCGCTGGCGCTGCGTGCTGGTCGTGCTGGTGGCGATGGGGATGGCCGCGAGGTAGCCCGCGAGGCTGGTCGCGCTGGGCGTCAGGCCGTCGTTGGTGCCGCCGAACAGATCCTGCGGCGCATGGTGCAGCGCGAGGCCGCCGCCCGTGGGGCCGGTGCCGAAAGCGAACTCGACCTCGAACTCCAGATGCGGCCGGTTGCCACCGTCAGCCGACAGATCGAACCCGGCGTTGTCTGCCGCGCCGAACGCCGCGCTGGCGATGCTGGCGCCGTTGGTTTCCAGGTCAACCCAGGAGCTGTAGTCTCGGATGCTCTCGCCTGCCATGTCAGATTCCCCCCTCGTTGAGCGCCGCGCTCACGGCGGCCGGGCTGATCGGGTCAGGCTGCACGGCCAGGGCCTTGATCGCATCGGCGCCGGCCTGCGTCAGGCCCGGCAACTTGCCGACCATCGCGTCGATCTGCGCGCGCACGCCCGGCAGGCCGATGTCCAGATTCCCACTTGAGAGCCGACGCCACGCCTGCCACACCAGCGCCTGCTGCGTGACCTGCTGCGGCGTCGGACTCTCGGGGAGCGGCGCGCTGGCCGCGAGCATCAGCGTGTAGACGAACACCGGGCCAGGGCCATCGGCGCCCAGCAGGTTTGCCACGGTGCCGTCGCCGATCAGGTACGGCTGCACGATGCGCGTGCGCCCCACCGACAGCGCCGCCGCGATGGCCTCGTCGTTGCGGTTAGGCGCCTGCGCCAGCGCCGTCAGCTCGGGGGATGCCGCGATGGCGGCTCGGATCTCTTGCGGTGTCATTCGTCGCTCTCAGTCTCGGGAAAATCGCCCCGCTTGATGTGCCCACGGCACCAGATCGCCCGCCACAACTGCCACCAGCGCAGCGGCGCAGGGTCGTCTGGCACGAACTGATCCAGCACCATCGCGCGCTCTTCGGGGCACCAGTGCTCCACCTGCGCGTGCAGCACCCAGCGCGGCGACAGGCGCGAAGACCGGAAACGCATCACCGGCTCGCGGCCCTTGGTGCGCCCGCACTCCACCCACAGCGCGTGGTGCTGCCTGTAGGCGGCCAGTGCCCAGATGAGGCAGTTGGAGCGCATCGGTCACGGGTTACACCGTGATCGTGATGTTCGTTGACGCCGCCAGCAGCGTGTACGTGCCCGCGTTCGTGAACGTCGCCGTGGTCACGGTGGCGCCTTCGTAGTCCGTGCCGCCCGTGCTGGCGCTGAATCCGCGCCAGTTCGTCACGACAGCGCCGGCAGGCACATCGAACACCAGATTGGCGCTGGGCGACTTGACGTTGCTGGCGCCGGTCCACGTCACGGCCTTGCGCGCGTAGCTGCCGCCGCTGATCTCGGTCGAGCCGTTGAACAGCGCGATGTGGGTGATGAGGCTCGCGCCGTGCGTGGCCAGGGCGTTTGCGAATGCTGCGTTCATGGGGGCTCCTTACAGGACCAGATAGGACATGCGCGGCCCGACGCCGCGCGCAGATGGGTGGAATCGCACCAGGCCGGCCGCCTGCTGCCAAGCCTCGTTGTGCTCGCTGCAGTACCAGCGACCAGGGCGCTGCCACTGGCGCGACCAGGGCACGCCCAAAGCGCCGGTCCAGTCATAGCCCGAGCCCACGGTGCCCAGCGCCCAGGCGTCGCCGGCCGCCTTGTTGGGCACCTCGCGCTCCACGATGACGTGCTGGCTGCTGCGGCGGATCAAGTCGGCTACCGGCGTGACCGTGACGCCGTGCAGCGCGGTGGCCTCGATGACGTGCTCGCCATCGGCCAGGATGCCGGCGACGTGCGACCACTGGCCCAGGCCGTCGAAGGCCCGGATCAGCAGCGCGGCGGGGTTGCGCGTGCGGCAGTAGATGACGCGGTGGGTCATCACGGCTTGAGACTCCGCTCAATGAGGCGGTCCAACTTGCCGTCGATCCGGTCCAAGCGCGCATTCATGGCCGCCGTGCCGTCGAGTAGCGCGAGGTCTTGCTTGTCGTCCCTGACCTGCTGGGCGACTGCGCCACGCTCCAGGCTCTCCACGCGGCTTTCGAGCTTGCTGACAAACCAGATGCCGACCGCCAGTTGCGCGAACAGAGTGGCGATGATGGAGATCGGCACCCGCTTGTCGAGGTGCCAACCCATCATCAGAGCCCGCCGCTCGGGGCCGCTGTACTGATCCCTCACAGCACCCTCCACACCTCATACCCCAGCCCGCCCACGATGCCGGCCGCCGCCGAGGCGAACGCATCAGGCCACGACGCCGTGCCCTCGTTGCGGATGCGCTGGTACAGCTCCACGCCGATGCCCAGCGCCATCGAGCCGGCCGCCACCGCGTAGCCTGGGCCTGCGTGCTGAGCGATCAGGATCACTGCCACCAGCAGCAGCGCAAGCGGCGCGCCCAGCTTGAGGTGCATGCGGATGTCTTGTGCGAGCTTCACAGGGCCTCCAGTACAGAGTTGACGACGCCAACCAGCACAGCCAGCAGCGCCAGCGCGCCGATGGCCAGCAGGGCGCCCAGGGCGTAGACGATGCGTTGCTTGATGTCCATCACAGCACCGCCGCCGCAGCGAAAAGGGCATCAAGCCCTGCGTCATCCAGGCCCAGCGCAGGGGCCAGCGACAGCACGAATGGGTTCGTGCGCTGCACCTCGGTGCTGTACTCCCAGGTGATATGCGCGACCGACTTGTCGGGCTCTGGCAGCGCGTCAATCGCAGGCTGCACAAGGGCCAGCTTGCCAGCGGCCAGCAGCGCGCGGCGGGCCTGGCGCATGGTGACGGTGGGGACCACCTCGGCAGGCGCGCCAGGGTTGCCGTACTCGATGACTCCGGGGGCGACTTCGCGCATGGTCAGCTCCGGTGCAGGATGTAGCCGATGGCCACCTTGTCGGTCTCGGTCAGGCTTGAGGCGACTTTGACGACGAGGGACGAGGCGAACACGATGGGCTGCGCGGGTTCCATTCCCGACGATCCGCGCCAGCCGGCAGCGAAGATGCCGCTGTTTGCTGCCGTCACGGCTGAGCTTGTGGCGTCAAAGGCCGTCACGCCGTCAACCTCGACCACAAGGCGCACCGTGCGGGATGTGGTGTCCTTGGCATAGGCCGACAGCATCGGCACTTGCCCGCCGCCCGTGACGGTCAGCAGCGTGGCAAGAGTCCCGGCCGTCAGCGCGCCTGAAAGCACTTCGCGCCCGCCGTTGAACGCGCCTGCCTGCATATTGGTTGCGCTCGTCCAGCCGCTGCTGTGCGCGTTGACGATGGCGGTCGTGACGCCGCCGCCAAGAAACTGAGACAGCGTGCTCATACGATCCTCCAGCCCAGCGTGCCGTTGCTGTAGCGAAGCTGCACCGTGGCGTTTGCGTTGTTGATGGTCATGTCCTCGGCGAGAGACATGATCGGCTGCCCGTTGCGAGCAATGACGTTGGTCGTCAGCCCGTTGCCAGGCGTCACCCACACCGTATCGCCCGCGCTCGGGCTGGCCGGCAGGGTCACGGTCGAGGCCGCGACGTTGGTCAGGAGGTAGTGCCCATTGGCATGCGCGGCCTGCGTGGTGCCGGTGACGATGACGAGCTGCGGTGCGCTCGCGCCGGCCAGCGCCCAGTTCGTGGCGTCTGCGCTCGGGTCGGTTGTGCCGCCGCCCGCTGTCAGTCGACGGTAGGTGTAGCGCGTGACCGGCGACCAGCGCACGTCGCCGATGCTGTACGCCGTGCCGCTGACCCAGATGCTTGCGCCTGCCGATGCGGCGGCGGCCTGGGCGCTGGCTGCAGACGCTGCCGAGTAGGACAGCGCCGTGGCGACATGCCCGGCCGCTGCTGTGACGCTGGCATCCGCTGCCACGGCGTCGGCGTGGGCCTCGACGGCGTTGGCGTACACGTTCGCCGCCAGGTCATCGATGTCATCCTGCAGCGTGGGCAGCGCGGCCAGAAAGGCATCGCCACGGGCGCTGAAATTGGCCGGGTCGTCTCGACTCGGTGGCGTGGGCAGCGTGCTGACGCTGGGCGGTGCGGTGGGCATCAGGTCATCCCCTCGATTTCGAGTGAGTAGTGGCTTTCGTTCCAGCCCTGCAGCTGCAGCGAGAAGTCGCGGTAGTAGCCGTAGACGATCAGCGGTTCGATGTCGCCGCCGTTGTCGGCCAGCCAGACCACCGGCGTGGCGCGCAGGGCTTCGATGCGCTGGTGCACCGCGTTGACGGCGCCGTCCTCAAGCCGGAACTGCGCGCGCAGGGTCTTCTGGAAGCGCCTGCGCTCCAGAGTGACCACGCCGGTTTCTTCGTCGGTCGTCTTGCGCGAGTAGTCGCGGATGCCGGCCGACGCCCCGTAGCTCGTTGCGCCCAGGCTGTAGACCGTGCCCGCGATGCAGTGCGCCACCGACACGTCGCCGCCGCCCGTCACGCTGACCGTGATCCGGCAGTTCGGATAGGGCGGCAGGTCCGTCAGAACGACAGCCTGGCGCGTGGTGAAGGGCTCAAAGAAGTAGCCGTACCAGTCGCTCACCGCGCTGGTGTCCAGAGGCACCGTGCGGCTGTACACCGTGGGGCCGGCCGCGCCGTCAGTCATCGTGACCGTGGCCGTCGTGCCAGCCAGGCCCAGCAGCGCCAGCGCGTTGACCGTGCCGGGCGCCAGCACCACCGTCAGCGGGCTGGCCAGCGTGGTGGCGGCGCTGGTGTCATCGAACATGCCCCACTTGTTGGTGCCGCCGATGTAGGCCCAGTTGGTCGGGTCGCTCTCGGGCGCGGTGGCGGTCGTGCCGGCCACCAGGCGCCGATACCGCTTGTGCAGCGTGGCGCGGTACACCAGGTCGCCCACGCCGTAGGCCGTGGCAGCGCTCCACGCCGTCTCACCCGCAGCCGGCTCAGTGGCCGTGCTGCTGATCAGGCGCGCGTCGGTGATCTCGACCGGGGTGATGACCCTCATGATCCACCGCCCCCAGTGCCGTCCTCATAGATGTCGCGCAAATAGTCGGTGCTGCGCTGCGTGTTGCCGGCCACCTGCGCCAGGCCGGCGGTGATGTTTTCGGCCAGGCGGTCGATGGCGTCGACCACCTGTGCATTGCTGTCGGTGACGGCAGTCACCACCGCGTCAAGGCCAACGCTGGCCGTGCCGCTGCCGCCGGTGCCCGGACCCAGCAGGCCGCTGATGTCGTTGGACGGCGCCTGCTGCGACAGGCTGTACAGCGTGCCGCCATTGGCCGCCAGGTAGTCGCTGATCTGTGAGAACGCATCGGCCTGCGCCAGCAGCACCGCAAGCTGCTGCCGGCCCTGCTCGGTGGCCAGGTCGCGCGACTCGACCAGCGCGCGGTATTCCTCGCGCGTGTTCAGCCCGGCGAGGTTCAGTCCCGATGCGGTCAGCGCCGAGAACACCGAGCCGGCTTGAATGGCCGCCTGCTCGTCGGCGCTGTAGTAGTTGCGCACGAAGCCGGCCGCCTGCGCCGCGAAGGCCTCGATGCCGCCCGCGAACTCGGTCAGTTGGTACAGCGCATCGCCGCTCAGGCTGGCCACGTTGGCGAAGATGCCGCCCAGGGGCAGCACGCCCTTGCGCAGGTCGGTCAGCGCGCCCTGCGTGGCTGTGACGGCATCGGCCAGGGCGGCAAACTGTTCGATGGTGGCCGCGCTGCCCAGCTTCTCAAACTGCTCGCGCGCCCAGTCGGGCAGGCCCACGGCAGTGAGTGCCGCCCGGGTGGCGCTGGCCACGTCAAGCGCAAACGCGCCCATGGCCGCCTCGCGGTCGCTGCTGTACAGCTTGTAGTTGCCCGCGTCGCGCTGCACGCCGCCGGCCAGTTGGGTGCCGTTGCGAGACAGCAGGAACTTGCCGATTGACGCGTCGTTGCCGTCCGCCGCGAAAGCCGCCGAAGCAGAGAAGCCGCCAGTGCCGCCGAAGGTCGTGCTGAGCCGGTTGAGGTTGCCGACCGTCGCGCCGCCCATGGCCCGCAGCGCGGCATCCGTGTCGGCGTTGTAGTTGTTGAGGATGTCGCTCTCTGCGCGCGACAGAGTGCGTGCCGTGCCGTCAGCACCGATGCTGACCGCGCTGCCCATGTGCGGCGTCGGCTTGTGCTTCAGCGCCTTGAAGGCCGCGTAGACCGCCCCGGCCGCCGCGATGTAGGGCATGGCCGTGCCGACCATGCTGGCCAGGCCACCGTAGGCGCCGGTCGTGCCGGCGCCCATCATGCTGCCCAGCACGTCAGACCCGAACGTGCCGATGGTGCTTCCCAGGCCGCCCAGCATGCCCGTGATGCCGCTGCCGCCGCTGGCCGCTGCCGTGCCGCTGAAGCCCGACAGAAGGCCGCCCACGGCGCTGCTGATGCCGGCCTGCACGGGCTGCATGGCCAGCTTCAGCACCGTGGTCTTGAACAAGTTCTTGATGCCGTCCCACAGCGTGCTGAAGAAGCCACGCCCGGCCTCGAAGGCGCGGAAGAGGCTGTCGGTCAGGCCCTGGCCGATCTGGTCTGTGACCTTCGCCCACTCGACGGCGGTTTCCTTCGCGGCGTCGCGCGCTTCGATGGCGGTCTGCTTTGCCCAGCCTTCTTCCTTGGCCTGCTTCAGCTCGCGCAGGGCTTCGACCTGCAGGGTGATGGCTTCCAGTTCTTCGCCGCGCACACCGTTGGACAGGGCCAGCTGCAGGCGCTGCTCGGCGGTGGCCAGCGTCTCATCCATCCGGCTGCGCTCAAGTTCGCGCAGTTGCTGCTTGGTCAGGCCGATCTGGGCGTTTTCCTCGCGCAGCCTCAGCACCTGCTCAGCGACTGCATCGCTCTCGTCAAGCTGCGCCATCAGGCCCTCAGCGCGAACGCGGGCCATGGCCTGCGCGGCCTCCTTGAGCTCCTTCTCGGCGGCTGCGGCTTCTTTGGCTGCTGCTGCGGCGCGCTTCTTCGCGTCGGCGTCGCTGACGCTTGCCGTAGTGGACGCGCGCAGGGCTCCCGCAGTCTCCGTGCCCTGGCTCATCAGCCTGCGCATCTCGACAGCGTTCTCGGACGCGCTGAGCGCGCCAGCCTTGAGTGCATCGCGCTGGGCAAGCATGCGGTCAGTCGTGCCGGCCACCGAAGTCTGAAACCTGTCAAGCTCAGCGCGGTTTGTCTCGGCGTCGATCTTCATCTGGCGATGGATCTCGGCAACCTGGCCAAAGTCGCCGCGCACCAAAGCTGCGGCTTGCGCAGCCAGGCCGCCGATCTCGATACCGACAGACCGGAACACGTAGGCCACATCAGAGCCCACAAGCACAACCGTTTCAATGATCCGACCGATGACCGCCAAGCCAATGCCGGCCAGATCGAGGCTTGTGCTTGCGTCGCCAGCAGACCGCCCGGCCGCAGCAAAGACCGTGGTGAACTCGCGCAGAAGACCTGCGGCGCCACTCACCATGTCGGCCATGCCGCCAGTTGCGCCCGTGGCTTCGTTGACTGCGACAACAAGCCCGCCGACATCGTTTTGCAGTTGCTGCATGGCGCCGCCGACTGTCAGCGCCATGGTCTGCGACTCGATCTTCAAGGCCACAAACTGACTGACCAGGGCATTGCCGACCACATCGGAGGTCAGCAAGCCCTGCTCTGCCATCTTGCGTAGCTCGCCTCGGGTCTTGCCAAGCGCAGACTCCAGGGCCTGCATGACGCGCGGCGCTCCCTCGTTGACGCTGTTGAACTCCTCGCCGCGCAACACGCCTGAGGCCATGGCCTGGCTGAACTGGATCGTGGCCGAACTTGCTTCAGCCGTGGTCGCGCCGCTGATTCGCAGCGCCATTGCGAACGACTCAACGATGGTGGCCGTGGTCGACGTGTCGCCGCCCAGCTTGCGCACCGGGTCGGACAGCCGTGAGTACAGGGTGGCCGTCTCTTTCAGGGGCGTCAGGTTCGCCTGCGAAATGCGGTACACGTCACGCTGCGCCGTCTCGTATTCCTGCGCGCTCGTCGTCGCAAGGCGCAGCCGGCTGTTGATGTTGGCCATGGCATCGGCCGTCTGAACGAACTCGCGCACCGCATAGCCGAGAGTCAAGCCTCCAAAGACTTTTCTGATGTTCTTCCCGGCCCACTCCGCCGCGCTGGCCATCCCGCCCGTCGCCTTCTTGACCTCATCCATGTCCTTCCGCAGGCGGGCCATGTCCGCCAGCATCTGGATCTCAACCTGGCCTGCGATCAATGCTGCCTCCGTGCGCGTGCGCCGAACACCGACCGAATCCTCGAAGCCACTTCGTCGCGGTCGTGCGCCCGAGGTGCGGCCCAGGGCGGGGGCGCGTTCGGGTCTTCACCCTCGGACACACCGGCCACGTAGACCTGCGACAGCCGGCGCAGCGTGCGCGCTTCCCAGGGCGTCAGCTCGTAACCGGCCGTGCCCTGAAACGCCTGCAGCTCGGCAAACGACAGCGGCGCCATGCCCATACCACCGCCCACCGCCGGGCCGACTTCGAGCAGCAGGCCCAGCAGTTCCTGAGCCGGCTCGCTCAAAGGCGGCATAGGCACGGCTGCGCCGGAGTCATACAACTTCTTCATGCGTGACACGGTGGCTCGCATGCTCTTGCCGGTCTTGGTCTTGGGGGTGGCGTGCAGCCAGGCCAGGTGCTTGACGTACAGGCTCAGCTCGTCACTGAGCCCGACTTGAAATTTGCCCAGTCACCCACCTTCGCGGCCACCTGGTCGGCGATGTAGCCGATGCTCCGGTCGCCGTAGATCGCCAGCAGCTTGTCCCGGCCCTGCAGCTCGTCATAGCCGATGCCGATGCTCTCGGTGATGTCGGCCAGGAACTCCGCCATCAAGCGGTCGCGCTCCTCGGCGCTGGGGTTCTTCCCCTTGAACATCTTGCCGGTGAGCTTGTCGCTTTTCCGCTGCTGGGCCGCCTGGTACTGCCGCGAGCCGGGGCCGTACACCGTGCAGGTGCAGGGCTTGCCGTCGTCACCGATCAGCGGCAGATCGTCGGCGTCCATGAGGTCGAAGGTCAGCGTTTCCGCCACCGCCCGGGTGCGAATGTTGAGCATGGGATTCCTTGTGGATGGAGATGTGTGCCCGTGCCCGACGCGCGCTCCCCATCCACTGAGGAGACACGCGCCGGGTCGGTGCGAGGTGGCGCCGTTGCGGCGCGAATCAGGCGGCCAGGACCTCGACGATGCCGACGCCCGCGCTGTTGCTGGTCAGCTCCAGCATGATCGACGCGCTGGTGATGTCGTCCACGCCGCCGACGCTGACGCGGAAGCTCATCACCTGAGCCTGGAAGTAGTACACGTCGCCGTTCTGCGTCGTGATCTTGAAGCTGTGGTTTGCGTCGCTGGCGCTGGCGGTCTTCAGCAGGATCTGGCCGGCGTCGTCTGTGTCCAGGCCGACTTCGAGGCTGATCGAGCCCTCGTTGTACGAACCCTTCTTCTTCACGGTTGCGCGCGTGGCCACCGGGTTGTGCGTGACCAGGTTGTATTCCCGGCCGAACTCGCCCAGGTTGGTGACCTCGCCGACGCTGGTGTAGGTCAGTGCGGCGTAGCCGGTGCTGTCGAAGGTGGCGGGGGTGCCGGCCGACACATGAATGGTTGTGCCGGCAGAGGTGCGAACAGTCATCGTTCTCTCCAAAAAGAAAGCCGCCCGAAGGCGGCCGGTTGCAATGCCCCTGCGGGCGGGTTAGGGGGTCTGCGACTCCATGAAGCTGACCCAGTAGTCACGAGCGCGCATGCAGAGCTGGCGCGCGCTCTCGGTGTCGGCGGCGTCAGGCATCTGCGCGCCGCTCAGAACAACCACGTTCGGCACGCCGGCCAGGGTCACGTTGATCTTTCCTTCGCACGCCTTGCGCACGGCAGCATCCACGGCCACCATGCGCGCGAACTCTCCTGCGCTGGCCACCGAGGCAATCCGAACTTGGCATTTCAGGTGCCGCGAGGTGGCGGCCATGCTCAGCGTCTTGCGCTCCTGCCTGCCCACCACGTCATAGACCACGGCCGGCAGCGGCCGACCTTCGGGCAGCAGCAGCGGGAAGATGCGGTCGCCCACCAGCGCAGTCAGGCCAGCGTGCTGACTCAGCATCGCGTGCACGATGGCTTCGATCATTCCGGGTCATCCCAGTTGCCGGCACCGGGCACGTCGATCTGGTGCTTCTTCAGCAGTCGGGCCGCGATGTAGTCCCGGAACGCCTTCAGCGCCTGGCGCTGGTTGGTGGCCGACACCACCGTCTCGCGCATGAATGGCTGGCCCTTGGTGCCAGGGTGGAAGACCTCGCCCACCCACTTGCCGCCGACCCACAGCGCGCCGCCTGGCTTGCGCGGCTTGATGCGGTGGGGCTTCGTGCCCTGGTGCACCATGAGCGCGTAGTAGGCAACCGGCCTCCCTTTGGCTCGGCTGTCTTTGCCGCCGGCCTTGAGCTTCCCTGTCACGCGGCCGTTCTTGCTGTTGACATCGACACGCAGCGAGTCGCGCAGCAGGCCGCGGTAGTTGCCGTACTTCTTCCGCCCGCTGTTGCTGGCCGGGCCGATGGGCGCGCTTTGCTTCGCCTCTTCCTTCAGCACGTTGAGGCCAGCGCGCAGGGCGCCGCGCATGATGTTCTTCTCGATCTTCTTCGGCAGCGTCTGCAGGAACGCATGCAGGTCTTTCAGGCCCTTGACGTGCGCGGTGTCATTCATGCGACCACTCCATGCACACAAGCTCCAGGCGCTCGCGCCGGCCCAGCTCTGCCACGTTGATGATGCGCAGCAGCTCGCCGTCGTGCAGCACGCGATGCGTCTCGCGGTTGATGCCAGCGCGCCAGCGGATGCGCAGCCGCACCAGGGCGCCGTAGCTGGCCACCTGCAGGGTGCTGTCCTCCGTGGGCTTGAGCGTGCTGGGCACGACTTCGGCCCAGGTCTTGGAAGACTCCGCCGTCCAGACTTCGACCTCCGCACCCGTGGCCGTGTCGCGCGTGACGCTGCGCACCTCAATCGTGATCCGCCGGTCCATCCTCTCGGCGGGCAGGCGCTTCATGCGTAGACCCTCAAGCCGTCCAAGATGCGGACCAGATACTGGTTGTCTTCAACCGCGCGCTCTGCCGTCAGGGTCGGGTTGTCGACCATGAGCGCGACCATGGCCTTGATAAAAAGCCGCGCGGCAGCGGGCACCTCGTCAGGCGTCTCGGCGCCGGCCGTGGCGTCGATCCGCACGCGGTGGCCGACCGCCTTGTCAGCCAGGTCAGGCCAGGTGGCGTTGAGCGCGGGCGCCACCTCGAAGCCGGTCGGCGTGCAGTCCCAGGCATACGCCGCCGGATCAAGCGTAGTGAACGCCGAGCCCGTCCAGTAGCTGACGGCAACCGCGCTGGGCCGGTAGACCGCAAACACCTGGCCAGCCTCGGGCCAGTCGGCCAGCTCGATGCGCTTGGTCTGCTGCATCAGGCACAGCCCGGTTACGTGCTCGCAATACTCGCGCGCCGCCGAGATGTTGCCGGCCACGATGTGTTGCCACGTCTCGGCATCATCCAGGCGTGCCGCAGCCATCGCCTCGGAAACCGTCACCGGCTCAGTCGTTGGCTGGGTGATGATGTGCATGGTGTCCCTACCGGCAGGGGATGGGGTTACACGATGTACCGTTGACCGTTGATGACGCAGGCCAGCTCGCCGCGCGAGCTGATGCGGTTCATCAGCGTGATCGTGCTGCCGTTGATGATCGAGCACCAGCGGTTCCACTCGGCGTCTGCGGCTGGGTCTTGCAGCCACGAGTAGTCGGGCTTGTCATAGGCGTACATCACACATCGATCCATGCCCGCGGCGACGTGCTGCAGCGCGAACCGGATCAGCACCTTGATCTTTGCTGCTGGCGGGCCGTCGTAGTCAGCGAAGATCGGCGTGATGTATCCCCACTCGCTCGACCACACGCGCATGCTGCTGATGCCGTTCGACGCCTTGATGGTGTCGAGGTGCGCTTTCATCCCGGGCACGAAGCGCACGTTGTTGGTCCCGTCGTGCATGTAGGTATGCACGCTCAGGATGTCGATCCACTGCTTGCCAAAGCCGCCCGCGCCGTCGCTGGCCGCCAAAAACTGATCGGTATAGGTCACCCCGGTATCCGCACTGCCGTCAAAGGCGGCGAGCCCCGTGCATCCCACGCCCATGATCGTGATGGCAGGCTTCACCGCCTTTGCAGCTTGATAGATGGTCCGAGCCATCTCGGCCAGCTTGGCCGGCGTGCCCGAGAAGTAGCTTGAGCCGAGGTTGTTGTACTTGGGCTCGTTCCAGGTTTCGAGGTAGTCAATCCGGCTGCCGTAGTTGGTCATCAGCCAGGTGACGAACGCTCCGAGCTTGCTCATGTTGGCGGGCTCGGCCAAGCTGCCCAGACTGCCATACTGATCGCCGGTCTCGGACGGCCTAGCACTCGCCCAGGTAGGCGTGTGGAAGATCGTGTAGATCGTCTCCGCCCCCCGCGCCTTCATGGCGTCCAGCCAGGCGCCCAGACCGGCATCTTGGAACACCCCATCGGCAGGATTCATCTGCGTCCAGCGCGGCGCCATGTCGTGACTGCGCGCTGTCGCCACCGTGAGCTTCGGCGCGTTGATTGCGGCGCAGTGGATGCCCAGGAAGCGGGCGTGGACCGGCGTCGATGTGCTGATGAGGTTGGCGCCCAGCGCTGCCGGGATAGACGACGAGAAAAGGTCGTCCTCCGTGTAGCAGATGAGATTGGCGCCGTCCTGCACGGCGTAGATCGGCCGCTCGTAGTTGGTAGACCTCGCCTCTGCGGGCGTGGCAATGGGTCGGACGTAGCTCACCCGATCACCCGCACCCACATTGTCCGCAGCGTGGCGCTGTTCGTGGGGGCGCCGCCGGATACGGCGGACTGGAATCCAACGTAGATATTCCAGTCCAAACTCGTGTCAATGGCCGGCGCAAGCGAAGCACCACCCGTGTTGGCGCGGGGCCAATCGCCCTGCCCGATCGGGTTTGCACGCTGCTCGGTTAATGAGTTGTTGTTCCACAGCAAACTTAGCAGCGGCGTGTATTTTTGGGTGGACAAGCCAGTCAGGCCGCCGAATGCCGTAGCTGTCGCAAACGTACCGCTGGCAGGGCCAGCGCGCATAGCGAGGTTCTTGGAGTCGTTTCCCGTAAGGTCGGCGACAAGCCCAATTTCAAGCCGCGTCCGAAGACCCATCTTGCCGCCTGGGATCGTCAAAAACCCAAGCTGACGCATCGTCGTGTCGGTGTCGGTCAGTACCGTGTTTGGCGTGACCTCGGCCAGCAGCGTGCCGTTGGCAACCCCAGCCCCTGACACCAGGGCTTGGACTGCGGTGATTTCGGATTCGTCCAGGATGGTCGCGTCCACGTCGAAGAACAAGCCCGTCGCCAGCAGCTGCGCTGCCTCAACGTCGCTTCGGACATCCATCCACCCAGGCTCCCACACGCTCTGCTTTCCAGTGGCTGCGGCTTCCGACCAGCGGCTTTCCGTTCCGATGTACTTGACCTTTTTGGGCATGGTGATGTCCTGGTGATGTTCAGGCCGCAGCCTTGGTGCGGCGCTTCGGCGCTGCGTCCTTGTTCTCGGGCGCAGCGCAATCGGCCTTGTGTTCGACCGGCGACGCCCAGCCCTCAGTGACCGCAACCCGAGCGCATTCCTCGGACACTTCGACCGGCTCTCCAGGCTCGTAGGGCACCAGCTGGTATCCGTTGTCGCTGAAGCTGAAGGGCCGCAGCGGATTGATCAGTGGCATTGCGTGGTCTCCAAGTAGAAGCGGCGGGCCACCTTCTCAGGCGCCCGCCGCACTCATGCCGTCGATCAGGTCGAAGCGATCTTCAGCAGCTTGATGGCCTGCGTGTTGCGCAGCTTCCCACCCACGCGCTTGCGCACGTAGAACTTGACGAAACCCGGCGAGGTGATCTCGTCGCGCGTCATCCGCATGCCGATGCGATCGGCGATCAGGTAGCCCTCGCGGAAGTCACCAAACGCCACCGAGAAGTTGCCGGCGCCGACCACAGGCATGTCCTCGGCCTCCACCACCGGGTAGCCCAGGAAGGTGCTGGGCTCGCCGGCCTGCAGACTCGGCTGCCACAGGTACTGTCCAGTGCCGGACCCCTCGCGGTACTTGCGCAGCGCCGACAGCACGAGCTTGCTCGTGACCCAGCGGGCATTGGCGCGGTAGCGCGAGCGCAGCGAGTACACCATGTCCAGGAAGGTGTCGATGCTGGTCGGCAGCGCGGCGGCCTGGCCCGATGCGATGTACTGCAGCGTGCCGAAGGCGCGCGACGAGTCGGCCGTCGTCACCGGCGTGGGGCCAGCCAGGATGCCCGTGGGCTTGTTGCTGCCGTCGCCGCTGACAAACGCCGCGCCTTCACCCTGCGCAATCGCCTCGGCGGCCGACTGCACCAGCCAGCCTTCCACGTCAAAGAACAGGTCGTCCAGCGACTCCTCCGACGCCTGCGGCTTGGCGCTGGCCATGCCGAAGGTCGGCGCCACTTCCGCCAGGTTTGGCGTGTTGGTCTGGCTGCGCGTGCCGGTCTCACCCACCCACTCGAAGGCCGCGCCGTTCACGTCGAACAGCTCCTTGTAGTCGGGGCTGCCGACAGTGCGCACCATGGAGATGGAGCGGATCGGGCTGATGTCCACTGACAGGCGGGCGATCGCGCGCTCGATCACCTCGGGCAAAGCAAAGCCGCCGGCAGAGCCCGTCGACGTGACGGTCTGAGCAGCACGCTGCTCCAGGTCATCACTCTTGGTCTGCATCGCCTTCGCGCGCTGCTGCAGAGCCGTGCGGCGCTCCGGGTCGCCCGGGTTGCGAACCCAGCTCACGAACGCCTGACGGTACTCGCGCTGCTCGCGCGATTCGCCGTCCTTGGCCTCCGCGACCAGCACACCGGGGCGCGCCAGCTTGGTTTCCATGCGCTCCAGGCGCTCCTTCTGCTCGGACAGGCCGTTCAGGGCCTCATCCATGCGGGCGAGCTTGGCGTCCAGGTCGGCCGTGCTCTTGCCGGCCTTGACGGCCTCGATGCGAGCGTCGTTGGTCTTCTTGTACTCATCGAAGGCCGTGGCGATCTTGTCGATCGCGTCGGCCACCGACTTGATGGTCGGGTCTTCGCGCTTTTCGTAGACGACAGCGCCGTTGAGCTTGGACAAGAACGCCGCGAAGTGCGCGGCCATCAGATTGCGGATCATGGTGTACCTTTCAGAATGGAAAAGGCCCGCACTCGGCGGGCCTCGATTGGTGGATGCGTACTCTCAGGAGGTGAGGGAACTCAGCAGCCTGTCGGCCGCCTTCATTGCCGCAACCGCCCCAGGAGCGTCCCGCTCCTCCAGTGCGATGCGCTTGACCTGGACCACAATGGCCCTGGCCGCTTTCGCCGAGATTCCTGCGTCCTGCAAGACCCTCTCGGCATCACGAAACGTTGCGATCTGACCCGCGTCTGCAGCCTTGACGCCAGTCACGCGGGCCTTCTCATTGGCCGGGAAGGTGACGAGCGACACCTCCCACAGATCGATCTCGGTGAGCGTGCGGACCTCGGTCTCGCGGTCGTAGGCCCACTGCTTGGAGACGAAGCCGATAGACAGGCCGTTGAGCGCGCCCATCTTCAGCAGAGCGTGCGCCTCCTTGCCCTTGGCCGTGTCCATGGCCAGCTTGCCGGAGATGCGCAAGCCCTTCTCGTCTTCAACCATGTCGGTCCAGATGCCGATGGGCTGGCTGCTGTCATGCTGCCAAAGCATCGCCGGCATCGTTCCTGCCGCCTTGTGCGCGTTCAGCGACGCCAGGAATGCACCCTTGGCAATCACGTCGTCATAGTTGTCACGCACGCCGAACACGCTGCCGTAGCCTTCGACGCTGCCGTCGTCACCGGCCGCCTTGATCTGCAGCGCGTAGGAGCGCGTTTCGCGCGCACCTTCGGCCGATCGGCATTCAAGCCTGCTTCGGATCGTCTTCATCTTCGGTCTTCCCCTGGCCGGCGTTGCCGGTCATGTTCAGTGGCGTCAGCGGGTCATCGAGCCCAGGCAACGGGTCTTTTCCTTCTTCGTCGCGCAGCTCGTTGCGTGTGTAGATGCCCATTTCGGCCATCGTGCGCGCCCACTGCGAGCGGTCCTTCATCGACCCGGCCACCATGTAGCGGGTGTCGAAGGCCACCGAAAGCGGGCCAGTGCCGTCAAGCAACGTCTCGTCAATGCGCTGCACCCAGGCTTCGTGCCACGGCCGCAGGCACTGCCGAACGTGGGCTTCAAAGAAAGCTTCCGCGCTGGCATAGGTGCTGGCCTTGTCGCTGTGGCCGACGATGGCCGGAAACACACCGTAGGCCCGGCAGATTTCCTCCACCTGCATGCGGCGCGTCTCAAGGTGTTGAGCATCCACGCCAGTCATCGCCTGGCTGAACCACTTGGCAGCGCGGTCAAGAATCAGCGGCTTGCCGACATTCTTCGATCCGGCGCGAACCGCCAGCGTGGCCTGCAACCGGTCGTGCTGTTCCTTCGAAAGCGTGCCTTCGACGGAGTAGACGCCGCTTGGACGAAGCCCATGCTCATGAAATGCCGTGTGCGCCTGCTCAGTCGCAATGGCCAGGCCGATGGCCTTGCGCGCCAGGTGCACAGCATTGAGCGACCCAACCCAGTCCCATTGCAGGCCGTTCAGGACAAACACCTGCTCCGGGCTGAACTCACCGATCAGACCGAACTCGTCCCAGCATCGATACCGCAGCTCGTAGCGCGAAACCTTGGTTACGTCCCAGCGGCCAGGCATGACAGGGATCAGCTCGCGCACGCGGCGGTTTTCGCCCAACACCTTGATCGACAGGCCGGCGCCGGTCAAAGCTGCGTGCAGCGTCATCATCCGGCGCCACTCGAACGAAGTCTGCCAGGCGTTCGGTCGGCGCGTCAGCAGCCTGTACTCCGGGATGTTGCGCGCGATCTCGGTCGATCCGTCCGACTTGTCGCGAAACAACTGCAAGGCTGGCGTCGCGCAACCGTTGGCGATCTCGCGCACGCACGCCAGAACAGTGGCAACCTGCAACGCGGTCTTGTCGTTGACCGCCACGCCGGCCACCATGCCGCCGCCCACGCCGTCGATCAGGTTCGCCACCTGGTCATAGGTCAGCTCGGTGGCCCGACGCTCCAGACCAAGAAGTCGGCCAATCCAGCTCATGCGGTGGCCTCAGATTCCCACCAGGACGCCTCTTGCGCCTCGGCACCGCTCGGCACCACGCCCACAGCCATCGTCAGCGCCACCATGCCGTCAATCCTCCCGGTGGCCTTTTGCTTGTCCAATTTGCGATTCCCAGCGGGGTCAGTCGTGGTCACTGCGTTGGCTGCGCACATCGTCAGCACCGGGTGATTCCCGTGTCGCAGCTTGCGCGATAGCAGCAGCGACTCAAGCTCGCGCAGAGCCGGAGAGATCGACGCAAAGCCCTGCCCAAACTCCACGAACAGCGCCAACTCATCCTCGGTGAATCCCGCCTTCACAAGCCATGGCTTGAGGTGCTTCATGCCCCATCGGTCGAAGGCCAGCGCCTTGACGTTGCAGCGGTCGAACACGCCGCGCAGGTACTCGGCAATGAACTCGTACTCAATCGACGCGCCAGGCGTCGTCAGCAGGTGTCCCTCCTTCGCCCACACGTCATAGGGCACCCGGTCTCTGCGCGACTTCTCGGCCAGACCGTCACCAGGCAGCCAGAAGTGCGGATGCACGTCCCAATCACCAGCGTCCTGACTCACCAGCACCAACGCCGTCAGGTCGGCCACGCTGGACAGGTCCAGGCCGGCGTACACGTCGCGGCCTTCCCACTCGCCAGGTGGCCCACCGTTCTCGCCCCAGATCGTGCGGTTGATGAACGGGCTGCGGGCTTCAACGCGCTGGTTCAGGATCAAGTTTCGGTAGCTGGCCTCGCGCGACGGCATACGCTTTGCATCGGCCGCCTGCTGCAGCACCTCGGCCTTGTTCATGAACTCGCCGAACGCTGGATTCGCAGCGCGGATGGCCTTCTCGCCGAACGGGTCGACATCAAGCGGCGCGGTGTACAGCCACACCTTCTGCGTCGGGTCGGCGCCGGTCTTTGCGTCGTCGATCAGCAGCGACAGCAAATCCGCATCGGTCGGCGCCTGGGTGCTGATGACGATGGAAAGCGGCGCCTCCTGCGCTGCGCTGGCCGTCTCCAGGGCTTCGTAAAGCTCGCTGCGCGGCCCCTTCACCTGGCCCAGCTCGTCGTGCACCGTGAACACGGGCGAAAGGCCGTAGGCGGTCGACGCCTCGGCACTCAGCGCCCGGTACAGCGTGCCCAGCTCGGCGCAGTGCAGCTGCTTGGCCGTGTCACGGATGCCGACATACTGCGCCAGGTCGGGCGACATGCGCACGATCTTGGCCGCCAGGGCGAACAAGATGGCCGCCTGCTCGCGTGACTGCGCGGCGCTGTAGAGCTGCGAGTTTGGTCGCGCCTCGGGTCCGCACAGGTGCAGCAGCAGCAGGAACGCCGACAGCGTGGTCTTGGCGTTCTTGCGGCCGAAGCTGATGATGGCCCGCCGGGTCGGCGTGTCGTAGATGCCGCGGATGATCTTCTTCTGGAAGGCCGACAGCCGCACCGCCTGGCCGACCATCTTGCCTTCCGGGATGCGGCAGTGCGCCTCGATCCAGGCGATGTTGCGGGCGCCGCGCTTCATTTCGCAGCAAGCTCCCACGGCTTGGTGGCGCGCGGCATGTTCACCACCTTGCGGGCCACCGTGGCGTGATCGAGAGACTGACGGGTGATTCGCAGTGAGCGGGCAACCGCCGTCGCCGCGCGAGTCTCGCGCTCGCTCATCGCAAGCAGGCGGTTATATCGCTTCAAGCCCTCTTCATCTGCCAGCCAAGCGCGGTCAAAGCTCGCCACTTCGTCAGCCAGGATGCGAGCGTTTGTAACGTGCCGGCAGTACAGCTCAAGCAGCGGCTGATGCACCGGAGTGAAAGCGTCTGCAGGCTGATCGTTGACGAGCTGCAGCCACACAGCGCGCTCAGCGTCGCTGATGTGCAGCGGAGGCGCCAGGCGCGCAGACACGCCGATGGCCGGCCTCGTTGCAACCTCCAACGATGCAGCCGATTTGCGAGCCATCAACGCCTAAAAAAGTGGCGGGTTAGCGAAAGATGGGAGGTGCCCCGGTCTAGAGCCCTTCGACCTCAAACATTGATACCCCCCAGGGGTATGTGTACGCACCAGGCTGGTGCGTTCATCAGACCGGCCAGCCGTCGAGCCCGATCTGCTGCCGCGGCCGCCGGCCCTCGTCCGCGTCGGTCTTTGCCTTGTGGCATGGGCGACAGATCGACTGCAGGTTGTCTTCGTCATCCGTGCCGCCTTTGGATCGCGGCAGGATGTGGTCAACCTCTCTGGCTGTGACCAACAAGCCATTGCGCTTGCATGGCTGGCACAAGCCGCAGTCGCGCGCCAGGATTTGTAGGCGCTTCTTCTGCCACTCCCACCCGAGTCCGCGCGCCTTGCTGCCCTTGGCTCTGTGCTGCCAAGCTGGCTTTGCTGGCCTGCTCATAGCCTCTGTAGGTGGCCGGTCATCCCGTTGTGATCAAGGAGATCGTGAGGGTGTCGAGATGCCGGCCGTAACTGTTGCGGCGCACAAAGCAAAAAGCCCCCGTTTCCGAGGGCTCTGTCTGAGCTGCTGGCGGCGCCACCTCCGAAAGGGATGGGGCCGCCTGAGTGCTGATGCGTCGCGTGCTTGGCCGCGATTATCACAGAATGCCCGAATGCGTCAAGCGCCACGGTTCAACAGCATCTGCCTGCCGTCAACGATCAGACTGGCCAGGTGAGTCATGCCGCACCCGATGACCCTGCATGCCCGTGCAGGCGCGCCCTTGTTGACGTAGCACCAGCTCAGCGCGTGGCGGTGATCTTCGGGCAATGCGATCACGGCCTTGGCAATGCGGCTGGCGTCGAGCGTGTCGACCTGGACCGCAACATGCGCGGCCTGGTGTACGTCCGTGCTGCGGTACATGCGGAACATCGGGCTCATCTGCGCATGGCCGCTGCCATGGCACCAGCGGCCCCAGTTCTCCAGGCGAGAGTGAATTCCCTGGTGCTGCTCTGAGACAGCGTGGAAATCGGTGTAGGCCATCAGACCACCCCACTATCGAAATGAGTCAGGCCGGGCACGCCAGCACCTCCACCTTGACCATGCCGCCGATCTCGCCGGCCACCCGGGCTGCGCCTGAAAACGAACCCGCAATTTTTTGCGGGCTCTTACCCAGCCTTGCCACACGGCTCTCCACACCAGCCACCCCCTCTTTCAGAGGGGGGTGTGGCAGCTGTGGCATGTGGCGTTCCACAAATGGCCACGTGTGGCGCTGTGTGGCACGTGTGGCAGTAAAAAATTGCATGTTTAACCCGCAGCAGAAAGCAAGTTCACCGCGCCGCCAGTCAGCGACAGGTGGTTTCCAGCCGCCAGCGACTCCAACGCGCGCATGACCATTTCACGTCGCCGGTCCCTTTTGCCCGCCTCGGGCGCGACCATCTCGTTGACCACAGCGTCGATCAGCTGCTGGGTAGTGACCCCGTCCGACAAGTCACGCATGACCGTCGCGGTACGTAGCACCAGCTTTTCGACGTTGCCCTTGGGTTCGACGCGACGCTGCTCCTTGGGTAGGGCCTGGCCGTGGGCCAGCACGCAGCTTGTGATGTCGTCGCCGTCCTGGTCCTGGCCCAGGGTGACCGAAACCAGGCTGAAGGGAAACTCGTCCCCTTCACCCTTGCCGTCCTTCATCTTCGTGATCGTGGCCGCCCGGTAATTGTCCGAGCGCTCGACCAGAATCTCCACGTCCAGGGCGCCCTTGATGCCCGACCAGCCGCGCAGGCCGCGGTCGGCGTCCTTGCCCGCGTGCGCCACCAGCAGCACCATGGCCCGGGTGCCCTGGGCGATGGCCTTGCAGTGCCCGAGGGCCCTGCCCATGTCCTCGCCGCTGTTCTCGTTCGCGCCGGCGGTCACCTGGGCCAGGGTGTCAAGCACGACCAGCGCCAGCCCGGGAATGGTGCGCAGCGCGGCCAGCAAGTCCTTCACGTCAGCCGTCTGCAGGATGTTGGGGGCGTCCCCCAGCACGAATAGCGGCAGCGCCTCGAGCTCCAGGCCGTGGTGCTCGGCATAGGCCTTCAAGCGCACGGTGAAACCGCCGGCACCCTCAGCGCAGACGTAGGCCACCGCGCCGCCCTTGACGCGCCGGCCGCGCCAGTCGCCGCCACGCGCGACGGCCATGCACAAGTCCAGCGCCAGGAAACTCTTGCCCGCGCCCGACTCGCCGAACACCGCCCCGACGTCCGCCCGCGGCAGCACGTCCTTGATCAGGTATTCGACCGGCTTGCGCTGGCTGAACGCCGCGGCCTGGTCGAACGCAAAGCGAGGCCGCGGCGAGGCCTTGGTGGCGGGAGGAGTGGTCGGACCGACCACGTCGAAGTCGTCGAGCGTGGCCACTCTGCTGGTCCCCTTGCCCTTGGCCTTCTGGGCATGCTCCACCCACAGGTAGCGCAGCGCGCGATCGTGGTCCTGGCGACGGTGGTCAAGCGCCACCTCCAGGGCGTGCGGGTTCTGGGCCAGCACGCTGAACACCTCGGCCGCGTCCAGGCCCGCCTGGTGCAACGCCACCGCGGCGGCAAACAACTCGCGGGAACGATCACCACGGGCCGTGCCCTCGGCGAGGAAGTCCATCGCGCCGTAAGGCAGGCCCAGGGTCGCCAGATCCGGCAGCAGCAGCTCGTCGACCAGGCCGGGCATCTGCAGCGTGATCAGGCTGGCCGCCGGGTCGCTGCGCTCCCGCGCGTACCGCTGCGCCAGCTGCGCCAGCACACCGGGCTGCTCCTGGGCGATCTGCACCGGTGTGCCGGCCAGGTGGTCTCCGGTGACGGTGAGGAAGCGCGGCTCGTGGCCCGCGTACACCTCGATGCCGATGTCGTGGTTCGTCCAGTCGCTCAGGATCTCGCCGCGCACGAACATGCGCAGGCCCAGGCCCGAGGGGCTGCGCTCGGCGTAAGTGCCCAGCGCGTCGACGATCTCGCGCGCCCACGGGGCCACCACGCCGGCGTCGACGCACCTGTCCAGGTCGATGCCGACAACGCCGTGGGCCCCGGTCATGCAGTAGCCCAGGCCTGCGAAGCGATCGGGCTGCGCGGCCAGGCCGGCCAGCGCAGCGTCGAACGACACCCAGCGGTCGGGCTTGGCCGTGCTGATGCCGTAGTAAGGCGCCGTCGGGTAGCACGGGATCTTGTCCCACTTGCCGCGCTTGGCATTCCACTTCGCGCGCCACGGGGCCCACCGCGCAGCCTTCTTGAGCATGGCCGGAACCATCTCGCCCCGGAACAGGGGCTGTAGCGGCTGCACAGGCAGGCTGCTCACGCGCGAACCCCACCCACCATCCACGCCGGATACTCCGGCAGCAGCCTGGCCGGCACTTGCGGCGCCTCGTGGCGCACGAACTTCACGTCGCGCAGGAACTCGCCCTTGGTGCCCATGCGGCGGTGCGTCGGGTTCGCGCAGGCGAAGTTGCCGCAGACGGGCATCAGCAGCGCCTTGTGCGTGGGCTTGGGCAGGCGCAGCAGGCGGTGCAGCATCTGCGTCAGCGATGTCTTCCCCACGGGCCGGGGCAGCCACAGCAGCGGCACGCCGCGCCCACAGTAGGGGCCGGCCCAGATCCAGCAGCCCGACTCGCTCTCCACGCGGCAGCGCGCCTTCAGGTCGTCCACCGTGTGGATGCCGGGCATCACTTCTTGCCCTCTTTGCAGGCCGCGCACCCGGCGCAGATCAGCACCCGGGCGCCCAGGAAGCGAATGCGCTTGCTGCCGGCGCCGCCCTTGTCCTTGTTGCACTTGATGCACCGGAACACCGGGTAGGCGCCCACACCGGCCGGCGAGAAGCGCGCAAGGCCCACGCGGCGGCTGTCGTCGCTGCTCATAGCCGCTCAAGCCCGCTCTCGCAGTCGTTGCGCTGCGTCTCGCGCACGCCCACAGTCCCGTACAGGCTTCGACGGAGGATGAAGTGCAGGTAATCCGCCAGCTCCCGCTCTTCCCTGGCCGCGTTGCGCGACAGGTCCAGAAGCTCCCGGTCGGTGAGGCGAAGCGTCACCTTGTTGTCGCGCTTGCGGTCGTCGGCCATGGGTCACATCCAAGAGAAAAAGCCCCGACCGGCACAGGCCAGTCGGGGCGCAAGCACGCGGCCGATGAGGAAGGCGGCCACCGGGTAGGCCGGCGCCAGGGCGTGCAGGGAGACAGGGGGCATCTACGCGGCCTCGCGGGCGGAGTCGACCAGCTCTGGCCAGATCAGGTGCCAGTCATCCGGTCGAAGCTCGCGGCGGGTGACGGCTCGCCTCGATTGGTGCTCAATGGCGACGCACAGCTCCGGGGCCGCAGGCCTCAATCCATAGCTGACATTGCGGAGGTGACCAAGCGTGGTCCCGCATGAGCGCGCAAACGCATCGCGCGATTCCTCGTCCGCCAGCGACTTGAGGTGCTGTTTAAGTTCCATGGACCAATTACACCAAACGGTGTCGATCATGTCAACACCGGTTGGTGAGCGCGTCATGCTCAAGTGCGGTATGGCTGACGACGCAGAAATCAGGCGCGCAAACTTCCGCAAGCTGTGGCCTGGCAAGTTCTCACCAAGCAAGGCCGCGCACCGGCTTTGGGGAACACCATCGCAGTGGTCGGACCTCTACCACGGGCGAAAGTCGTTTGGCGAGAAACTGGCCCGCGACATCGAAGACGAACTCGACCTGGTGCGCGGCTCGCTTGATGATCCTGCTGGTCCTAAGAAGGCCATCATCAGCAGCGACCTTGCCACCGCCCTAGAGGGCATGGCAGAGCCGGATAGGCGCCGCGCAGAGAACATGCTGCGCCTACACCTTGGCCTGCCGCTCCTGGAAACGCCCGCGTCGGAATCTAGGAAACAGACCGGCAACGGCGCCTGATGGCCCAGGTTCACACACTACCGCAGAGACCGCGCGCGCCAAAGCAAGGCGCAGGCCCTGCGCCCACTCATTCGGGGGAAGTGCTGTGCATGTACCGCAGCACGGTATGCGCCAGGCGCAAGCGTCGCCGGTGCAGGATGCCAGCGGCCGTGCAAGCCGGGTGCTGACAGCCACCTCACCATACAACCCACCCAGGACCCCATGCCCCCGCAGCCACCCCCGCCGATTGCCGCCGTAGCGCCTGACCACCAGGTGGACCTGGCCGTCAGCAATGCGCTGGTGCAGTTGGTCGACCTGCTGGTGTCCAAGGGCGTCATCACCCGGGCCGAAGTCACTGCGCTGCTGGATACCGAGGCGCAGAAGTTCGCCTCCATGGGGCGCCCGGTGGCGGCTGCCTTCACCACACTGATGTCTGATTCCTTCAGGGGCGACGATGGCCCAGCTGCTTGACTTTCCTGGCCGCGCAGAAGGGCTCTTGCGTCGCGGGACCGAACCGCCCGACAATGGCGACATGGAAGTGCGCCTCGGCAAGCTGGAAACCGCCGTGCTGCAGATGCAGCAGGACGTGGCCGTGCTACGCGCCGAATCGAAGCACTACGCGACAAAGGCGGACCTCCACGAGTCCACCTCAAAAATGGTGCAGTGGATCGTTGGCACCAACATTGCCGCTGGCGCGGTGGCCATCACCGTCATGACCTTCGTGCTGAACAACGCCACGCCGAAGGCTTCGCAGCCGGCCGCGCAGCCCTCGATCATCGTTCTGCCCGCACTGCCAGCCGCGTCTCGGTAAAGACCGACACCCCACCAAGCCCGCCGCGTGCGGGCTTTTTTGCGTCTGTTCAACTAGGGGGTCTCGATATGTTCGCTGCCAACGTCACCGAATGGTGTTGACAATCTAGACACCGTTTGGTGTAATTCCCCATCGCCTCACCCAACAGCCCCGCCACCCGGCCGGGCGGTGGGGCCAGGGGATGACAGTGAAAGCGCTCACCAAGGCCGATCTCGGCGTCCAGACCATCGACGACTGCACGCGGCTGGTTTGCTGCGGCATGAACTTCGATGAACTGAAGCAGACCCTGCCGACCTACGCGCCGAAGTTTTACTGGCGCCCGACGACGACCGCCGAGGCCTACGCACAGCGCCGGGTCGTCAGCGCGTTCAACGCTTGGGCAGCCCGCTCTGGCCGCGAGGCACGTGCGTTCATCTTCGACGCCAAGGTGCGGCCGTGAGCACCCTCCTCGAAGCCCTGCGCACCGCGCAGCCGCTGCCGGCCAAGGCAGCCACGCTGGCGCACTACCAGGCGCAGGCAACCCCGCCGCGCCACACGCCAGGTCCGTGGACTTGGGAAGGCCACAGCCTGAAGCCTGCGCAGCCTGACCCGCAGCGCTACGCCGTCCACACCATCGTCACCTGCAGCAGCGGCGGCTACGGTTTCCTGGCCAGCGACCACAAGAAGACCGCTGCAGAACTGGAAGCCGACCGGCGCCTCATCGCCGCCGCGCCCGACCTGCTGGCCGCCCTGCAAGACCTGCGCAACGCCTGCAGCGTGGCCCTGGAGCGCACCGCCGTGCTGCGTGCTGCGGACGCGGCCATCGCTCGCGCGCTGGGGGACAAGCAATGAAGCCCGCCGACCCGCACCTGCAGGCCCGGGCCCGCGCTGTGCTGCGCCTGCTGGCCTTGATGGCCGTGATGGTGGGCGTGCTGTTGGCGCTGCCCGGAGGCCAGCCATGACCCCGCGCGAGAGCAACAGCATCGCGCAGGCCATCAACGCGATGAACGCCAAACGCAGCGCCCGCGCCGAGGCCGCCGCCGGCTTCATCGTCGCCCTGGTGTTGGGCGTGCTGGGCGCCCTGGCCCTGCTGCACTTCGCCACGCCCTGCGAGGCCGGCGCCCTGTGCATGGGTGGCGCGGTGCTCGTCCCCACCCGGCGCGACACCTGGCTGCAGCGCCTGTGCCGTCCGCTGCGCCGCGTCTACCTGCGCAGGCTGATCGCCGCGGCCGAGTTCGACGCCGACTGGCACGCCGAGACGCTGGCCACCGCGCCGCTGCTGCGCGACCTGGCCGAGCGCCGGGCGGCAGAGCTGCGCGCACAGCTTGAACTTCTTTGACCTGGAGGCCCTGGTGCTTGCACTTCACCGACTGACCGACTGCGAACTGCTCCGACATGCGTGCATGCAGCTCGACCCCATCACCAGCACCGACCTCGAGCGCGAGCTGCTGCGCCGCTTCGAGGAGGACATCAGCTCGGCCGATCTCTACGCACCGGTGGCTGACTACCTCGACAACTACGACTTCACCAAGACCAAGGACGTGCAGCGCTTCAAGGACGCGCTCGGCTTCGGCGACGACGGTGACATCGCCACGCGCAAGGCGCTGCTCGATGTGCTTCTCGACGCCGACATCGACGACCCCGCGGTGTTGCGCAAGCGCCTGGAGCGCCTGGAGAAGTTCGACGCCTTGATGGACGACCTCGTCCAGCCCCTCGCATCCCTGCAGACCCTCGCAACCACCACGGAGTAAGACCGAATGTTTCCCGTAACAGTCACGATCCATAACCCGGCGCAGCTCAGTGCTGTCCTGATGGCCATGGCGCCGCTCGACAGCCCGCTGGCGCAGTACGCGCAGGAAACGGCTGCCGCAGCCACGTTCCCCGACAAGGCCACCCAGGAGGTCGCCGCCGCGCCGGCGGGAAAGCCGCGCAGCACCACTGCGAAGCCCGAGACGCCCCCTGCCCCTTCGTCGCCTACTGCCGAGGCGGCAGTGGCCGCTGCGCCCGCACAGAGCACCGCGCAGCCGGCACCCCAGAGCGCCACGGCAGCGCCTGCCGCTGCGAGCTCTGCCGCTGAGCCGGTGACCTACGACCAGGTGGCGCGCGCCATCAGCGCGGCCGTCAAGCTCAGCCGCGAGCACGTCGTGGCCACGCTCAAGCAGTTCGGCGTCGCCAAGGGCCCCGAGCTCAAGGCCGAGCAGTACGCCGCCTTCCTGGCCGCGCTGGCGCAACGCGAGGCGGTGCCGGCGTGAGCGCGCACGCCAAGCGCAGCCCCAGCGGGGCGGCCGGCTGGCTCGAATGCGCGGGCTGGCTGTCCGACCCTGCGGGCAGCAAGTTCGCCGACGAGGGCACCGACGCGCACGAGCTCGCCGCCATCGTGCTGAGCGACGGTGTCGGTCGCGTCGACTTCTACAAGGGCCGCGTCATGGGCCTGGGCCACGCGGTGGGCGACGAGATGGCGCTGGCCGTGCAGGACTACGTGGACTACGTCAACGGCGTGGCCGCCGCAACCGACGGCGAGGTGCTGGTCGAGCAGCGTCTGCCCATCGAGTCCATCACTGGCGAGCCCGACGCGCACGGCACGGCCGACACGGTGATCCTGTCCGGCTCCGAGCTGACCGTGGTCGACCTGAAGTACGGCCGCGGCGTGCCGGTGCCGGCTGAAGACAACCCGCAGCTGCAGATCTACGCCCTGGCCGCGCTCGAGGAGTTCAGCCTGGTGCAGGACTTCGACACCGTGCGCATGGTGATCCACCAGCCCCGCATCGGCGCGGTGTCCGAGTGGGTGCAAAGCGTGGCCGAGCTGCGAGCCTTCGGCGAGCTGGTCAAGAAGCGCATCGAGATCCACGACGCGAACCCGGAGTCGCGCAACCCCGGCGAGAAGCAGTGCCGCTGGTGCGCGCGCAAGGCCACCTGCGACGCGCTGGCCGACCAGGTGCAGTCCGCGATCGGCGCCGACTTTGAAAACCTCACCACCTTCAACCGAGAGATGACCGAGGCCGCGATGCAGAAGCGGCCCGCGGGTCTGGATGCCGATGGGCTGGCGCGCGCCATGGCCGCCGCCGATCTGGTGGAGATCTGGCTGAAGGCTGTGCGTGCCGAGGTCGAGGCCCGGCTGCTGGCCGGCCAGGCCGTGCCCGGCTTCAAGCTGGTGCAGGGCAAGAAGGGCAACCGCAAGTGGGTGGACGAGAAGGCGGCCGAGGAGCTGCTCAAGGCCATGCGCATCAAGCACGACGCCATGTACGACTACAGCGTCATCAGCCCCACCACCGCGGAGAAGCTGGCCAAGACCGAGGTCATCGGGCCTCGCCAGTGGCCCAAGGTGGCCGCCCTCATCACGCAAAGCGAGGGCCGGCCCAGCGTCGCGCCCGAGTCCGACAAACGTCCCGCGCTGGTCATGTCCGCGGTGGCTGCTGACTTTGACGACATGACCGCAACCTCCTGAAAGCGACCCCGACCATGAAACTGAAACTGAAGAACGTCCGCCTGGCCTTCCCGTCCTTGTTCGAAGCCAAGACCGTGGCCGGCGAGGGCAAGCCCGCGTTTTCCGCCACCTTCCTGATCGACCCGGCCGACAAGCAGGTGGCCGAGATCAACGCCGCCATCGACGCGGTGGGCGCCGAGAAGTGGGGTGCGAAGGCCAAGGCGATGCTGGCGCAGCTGCGCGCCGGCGACAAGGTGTGCCTGCACAACGGCGACCTGAAGGCCAGTTACGACGGCTTCGCGGGCAACCTGTTCATCAGCGCGCGCAACCCGACCCGGCCCACCGTGGTGGACGCGGACAAGTCGGTGCTGGTGGCCGCTGACGGCAAGCCCTACGCCGGCTGCTACGTGCACGCCGTGCTCGAGCTGTGGGCGCAAGACAACCAGTACGGCAAGCGCATCAACGCCACGCTGATGGGCGTGCAGTTCTTCAAGGACGGCGACAGCTTCACAGGCGGCGGCGCGGCCAGCGAGGACGACTTCGACGACGTTTCCGCTGACGCGATGGCCGACGACCTGGCATGACCTTCCACCCGGGCCCTGCGCCCGGGGTTTTTGGCGAGGGGGCCGACCTTGCGCGGCAAGGAACGGCTGCGGGGTGCATCGAACAGGCCCCCTCACCAAAGACCATGAGCAAACTCTTCCTCGACTTCGAGACTTACAGCGAGGTGCCGATCAAGAACGGCACGCACGTCTACGCCGTTGGCGCGGAGATCATGCTGTGCGCCTGGGCCATTGACGACGGTCCCGCCCAGGTGTGGGACTGCAAGGCCACCCCCGCAGTGCCCACGGGTCTGTTGCTCGCGTTCGAGGATGATCGCGTCGAGATCTGGGCGCACAACAGCCACTTCGACCGCACGGTGCTGCGCCACGCGGCGCTGTTCCAAGCCGCACGCATCGCTGCCGGCCAGGTCGAGCGCTGGCGCGACACCATGGTGCAGGCGCTGTCGCACGCGCTGCCCGCCGGTCTGGACGCGCTCTGCGCTGCGCTGCGCGTGCCGGTGGACAAGGCCAAGGACAAGGCCGGCAAGCAGCTGATCCAGCTTTTCTGCAAGCCGCGCCCGGTGACCTCCAAGATTCGGAGGGCATCGCGCGAGACCCACCCGTTGGAGTGGAAGCGCTTTGTCGAGTACGCCGCGCTGGACATCGTTGCCATGCGCGAATGCCACAAGCGCATGCACCGCTGGAACTACGATGGCGCCGAGCTCGCCCTGTGGCACCTGGACCAGCGCATCAACGACAGGGGCGTGGCCATCGACCTCGAGCTGGTGCGCGGCGCCATCCGTGCGCTGGAACAGGAGAAGAAGGCTCTGGCCCGGCGCACCGTGGCGATGACCGCCGGCCTGGTAGAAAGCACCACGCAGCGCGACAAGCTGCTGCAGCACGTTCTCGAGGAGTTCGGCGTCGACCTGCCCGACCTGCGGATGTCGACGCTGGAACGACGCATCGCCGACCCCGACCTGCCACTAGAGCTGCGCGAACTGCTCGCCGTCCGGCTGCAGGCCAGCAGCACCAGCACCAGCAAGTACACCACGCTGGCCAACGGCACCAGCGCCGACGGCCGGCTGCGCGGCACCTTGCAGTTCAACGGTGCCAGCCGCACCGGGCGCTGGGCCGGGCGCTTGTTCCAGCCGCAGAACTTGCCCCGGCCGAACAAGAAGCAAGACGAGATCGACACCGGCATCGACGCGTTGCTGGCCGGAAGCGAAGACCTGGTCACCGACAACGTGATGGAGCTGGCCAGCAACGCCATCCGCGGCTGCATCGTGGCGCCCAAAGGCCGCAAGCTGGTGGTGGCTGACCTCTCCAACATCGAGGGCCGCGACCAGTCCTGGCTGGCCGGTGAGAAGTGGAAGCTGCAAGCCTTCCGCGAGTTCGACGCGGGCACCGGGCCCGACCTCTACAAGCTGGCCTACGGCAAGAGCTTCGGCGTGAAACCCGAGGCCGTCACCAAGGACCAGCGCCAGGTCGGCAAGGTGCAGGAGCTGGCGCTGGGCTACGAGGGCGGCGTGGGCGCGTTCGTCACGTTCGCTGCAGCCTACGGCATCGACCTCGAAGCGCTGGCCAAGAAGGTGCTGCCCGTGGCGCCGGCGTGGGCGCTGGACGAGGCCGGCGGGTTCTACGACTGGACGGCCAAGAGCAAGCGCCCGACCTTCGGCCTGAGCCGCGATGCGTTCGTCGCTTGCGAAGCCACCAAGCGCGGCTGGCGCCAGGCGCACGGAGCCATCGTCGCGATGTGGGCGGACCTGAAGGCCGCGGCGGTCCAGTCCATCGAGTGGCCAGGCCAGGCCACGCGCGTGGGCCAGCTGCTGGTGGTCTGTCAGGGGAACTGGCTGCGCATCAAGCTGCCCAGCGGCCGGTCGCTGTGCTACCCCGCGCCGCGCCTGGTCGATGGCGTGGTCACGTACATGGGCATCAACCAGTACAGCCGCCAGTGGTCGCGCCTGAAGACCTACGGCGGGAAGATCTTCGAGAACGTCTGCCAGGCCGTGGCCCGCGACGTGATGGCGCACAACATGCCGCTGATCGAGGCCGCGGGCTACCAGATCGTGCTGACGGTGCACGACGAGGTGATCTGCGAGGCGCCCGACCACCCCGAGTTCAACGCCGACCACCTGGCCAGCCTGCTGGCCGCCAACCCGCCCTGGGCCCCCGACATGCCGCTGGCGGCTGCGGGGTTCGAGGCATACCGCTACCGGAAAGACTGAGCCCCATGAGCATCGAACTGAGCATCCCTTGGCCGCCTGTAAAGGCCCTCGCGCACCTGGCCGGCGAGAAGGACATTCGCCCGTGGATCAAGGGCGTGTGGCTGGACAGCAGCGGCCCTACGCTGCGCGTGATGGCATCGGACGGCGGCGCGCTGGGCTTGTACGAGACCCAGGAGCCCAGCACCACTGCCCCGCCGGTTTTCCTGCCCGGGCACATCGTCAAGGCCGCCAAGGACTTCGGCCCGCAGGCCACCTTGCGCATCGACGACACACGGCACGCGCATCTGGAGAGCTTCGGCACGCGCCACTACTGGCAGGACGAGGGGCTGGCGATGCCGGACTACCGGCGCGCGTTTCCGAAGACGCAGTGCAGCGGAATTGCGCAGCAATTCGACGCCGAGCTGGTGGCCAAGTTCGTGAAGGTGCGCAAGGCGCTGGGCAAGCCGTGGCATGCCGCTGGCGTGCGGATCTCGCACAACGGCCGGGACAGCACATCTACGGAGTCCGACGCCGCCCTGGTGACCCTGCGCGACGTACCCGAGTTCGCGGGGTTGCTGCTGTGCCTGCGGCAAGGTCAGATGGCCGACCCCTTCTTGCTGGTACCGCGCGACACACCACCTTGGGTTTTCGCGCGTGCCGAAGCGCCCGCCGAAGCCTGCGACCTGGCCTGACCATGCGCGAACGGGACATCGAGCGTCACCTGGTGCAGCGCGTGAAGGCGCTGGGCGGCGAGGTTCGCAAGGTGCAGTGGCTCGGCCGCCGCGGCGCGCCGGATCGCCTGGTGATGCTGCCCCTGTGCGACTTCACCGGTCGGCCGACGACCTGGTGGGTCGAGCTCAAGGCGCCCGGCGTCAAGCCCCCGGCGTACCAGCTGCGCGAACACGCTCGCATGCGCGCCATGGGGCAGCAAGTTGCCGTGCTGGATTCGATCGAGGCTGTCGATGCCTTCCTTGCGTAAGACCTTCACCCCCAGGCCCTACCAGACCATGATCCGCGACCACATCCTGGACCGCCCGCGCTGCGCGATCTGGGCCGGCATGGGCATGGGCAAGACCAGCAGCACGCTGGCGGCCCTGGACGCGCTGCAGTTCATCGACGACGCCCCGGCGCTGGTGCTGGCGCCGCTGCGCGTGGCGCGCACGACCTGGCCCGAGGAGGCCGGGAAGTGGGCCCACCTGGCGGGCATGAACGTCATGCCTGTGGTCGGCAGCGAGACCGAGCGCTTGAGCGCGTTGCGCATGGACGCGCAGGTCTACGCGATGAACTACGAGAACCTGGAGTGGCTGGTGGATCACTGGGGCGATCGCTGGCCCTACCGCACCGTGGTGGCCGACGAAAGCACCAAGCTCAAGAGCTTCAGGCTGCGCCAGGGCGGCGCGCGAGCTCGAGCTCTGGGCCGGGTGGCGCACACCAAGGTGAAGCGCTTCGTCCAGCTCACCGGCACGCCCAGCCCGAACGGGCTGCAAGACCTGTGGGGGCAGGCCTGGTATCTGGACGCCGGCCAGCGCCTGGGCCGCACCTACAGCGCCTTCACGCAGCGCTGGTTCCAGGCCAGCCCGGACGGTTACGGCGTCAAGCCGCTGGCGCACGCCCAGGCCGAGATCCAGGAAAAGCTGCGCGACCTGTGCCTGACCGTCGAGGCCAAGGACTGGTTTGACCTGCGCGAGCCCATCGTCAACAACATCTTCGTCGACCTGCCCATCAAGGCGCGCAAGCACTACCGCGAGATGGAAAAGCAGATGTTCACCGAGATCGAGCAGCACCAGGTCGAGGCCTTCGGCGCTGCCGCCCGGACCATCAAGTGCCTGCAGATCGCAAACGGCGCGGCCTACATCGACGACGCCGGCAACTGGAAGGACTTGCACGATGAAAAGCTGCTGGCCCTGGAGTCGATCATCAACGAAGCGGCCGGCGCGCCCATCTTGGTGGCCTACCACTTCAAGAGCGACCTTGCTCGGCTGCAGCGGGCATTCCCTCAAGCTCGGCAACTGGACGCTGACCCTCGCACGATCGCGCAGTGGAACGCCGGGCGTATTCCTGTACTGCTGGCACATCCTGCTTCGGCGGGGCATGGTCTCAACCTACAGGACGGCGGCAACACCATCGTCTACTTCGGGCACTGGTGGAACCTCGAAGAGCGGCTGCAGATCCTCGAACGGATAGGGCCCACGCGGCAGATGCAGGCAGGCCACGACCGCCCGGTGTTCGTCCACAACATCATCGCTCGCGACACGGTCGACGAGCTGGTGATGGCGCGCATTGAGACCAAGCGCGAAGTGCAGGACCTGCTTCTCGAAGCGATGAAGCGAAAGGCCACGTCATGACCCGCCGCCCCTGGCTGCCCTGGGAAGTCGAGTTTCTGCGCCAGCACTACGCCGACGCGCTGACCGTGCACCTGGCCGAAGTGCTGGGCACGAGCGTCGAGCGCGTGCTGCGCAAGGCCAACGCCATGGGCCTGAAGAAGTCGGTCGAGCTGATCGCGGCCACGGCCAGGGAGCGCACCAGCAGGCCCGACCACGGCGGCAGGCGCACGCGCATCCAGCCCGGCCAGGAGCCGTGGAACAAGGGCAAGCCGGGCAGCACCGGCCACCACCCGAACTGCCGCGCCACACAGTTCCAGCCCGGCAAGCGCCCGCACACCTGGGTGCCTGTCGGCAGCTACCGCGTGGTGCCCGACGGCACCCTGGAGCGCAAGGTCAACGACCTGCCCGGCCCGAACAACTTGCGCTGGAAGCCCGTCGCGCGCCTGGTGTGGGAGGAAGCGCACGGCCCGGTGCCGGCAGGCCACACGGTTGTTTTCCGGCCCGGGCAGAAAACAACCGATCCCGAGCTGGTGACGCTGGACCGCCTGGAGTGCATCAGCCGCGCCGAGCTGATGGCGCGCAACACCGTGCACCGCTACCCCAAAGAGATCGCCCAGGCCGTGCAGCTGATGGGTGCCCTGAAACGACAGATCAACCAACGGGCCAAGGAGGTCCAGACCCCATGAGCAAGACCATCGAAGACCTGCGCAGCCGACTGTTCGACGTGATGGACGGCATCAAGGCCGGCACCGTCACCCTGGAGCAGGCGCAGACGATCCTGAGCGTCGGCCAGGTGATCGTGAACACGGCCAAGGTCGAGGTCGACTACCTGCGCGCCACCGAGGGCGGCGAGTCGTCTTTCATCGGCACCGCCGTGGGCCAGCGCAACCTGCCCAGCGGCATCCTGAGCATCACGCGGCACCGGATGGAGGGCTGAGCGATGGCCACCGACCCCCAACCCTGCCCCCACGCCGAGGACTGCGCCGAGCGCCGGTCTTGCGAGGGCCGCCGCTGCGCTCCCACGCTGGCGGCGCGGGCGGTGCAGCTGCTGAACACCGACCCACCGCCGCGCCAGACCGCTGCCGCAGTGCGACGTGTACGACATGGCGCGCGATGCCCGCACCTACGATGGGCCTTGGCCTGTGGTGGCGCACCCGCCTTGCAGGGCCTGGGGTCGGCTGCGAACTTTTGCGAACCCGCGCCCGGATGAACGCAACTTGGCACGACTGGCGGTGGCGATGGTGCGCGAGTTCGGCGGTGTTCTTGAGCACCCGGCAGGCAGCACGCTTTGGCCCGCCCAGCGACTGCCGCGGCCTGGCGAGCGCGATGCGTTCGGCGGTTGGACGCTGGCCGCTCCGCAAAAGTGGTGGGGCCACAAGGCAGAGAAGGAAACATGGTTCTACGTGGTCGGCTGCGAGCCGCGCGATCAGCCGGATTTGCCGTTCGTGATGGGTGAAGCGAGCCACGTAGTGCAGAGCCGGAAGCGCGAGGACTACAGGCCGCACATCACGAAGCAAGAGCGCGAGCACACGCCGCCAGAGCTGGCTTCATGGCTGGTGGCCCTGGCACAGCGGTGCGCGCGGGCTAACGTGGAGTTCAGCGGCGTGCGGCTGGACATTTGAGCAACCACCCTGCTGGCGGCACGTCCGCTGGAACGCAGGGTTAGGCGTTGCGGTGGAGGAACTTGATGACGTTGCCATACGACTATGCCCGGTGCGCCGGGACAACGCACCCGACGTGCCAGTGGTGCAGGCGCCGCGAGCCTGGCCGCGAGCAGTGGCAAAGCTGGATGCAGCCGCCGATTGACACATTGACGGGCACATGCGCCGAGTTCATCGAGCCGCCACGCACCTACGTGAGCAGCGGGACAACGCCTAACGTGAATTCGACCGCGGCCCCCGCGGTGTAACACCGGCACCCCATGCTCACCACCCAGGCGCCACCCACCGCCACAGCCGTTACGCACCGCGCCGCGGCTGCGCTGGCCGCTGCCGGCCCGCAGCCTGGCGAGCGAGGCCACCTGCAGCACGCGCTGGTGTCGGCCATCCGCACGCGGCACTACAGCCGGCGCACAGAGCAGGCGTACTGGCACTGGACGCGCGCCTTCGTGCTGTGGTCTGGCAAACGCCACCCGCTCGACATGGGCGCGCCCGAGATCGGCCAGTTCCTGTCGCACCTGGCCACCCAGCGCAACGTGTCGGCCAGCACCCAGCGCCAGGCGCTGTCGGCGCTGCTGTTCCTGTACAAGGAAGCGCTGCAGGTCGACCTGCCCTGGGTTGAGGACATCGTGCACGCGAAGCAGCCGCAGCGCCTGCCGGTCGTTCTCACGCGCGACGAAGTGACGCGGCTGTGGCAGCAGATCCCGCAGGCCTCTCGCCGCGGCCTGGTGCTGCGCCTGCTGTACGGCACCGGCATGCGCTTGCTCGAGGGCCTGCGCCTGCGCGTGCAGGACGTCGACTTCCGCGCCGGCAGCATCACCGTGCGCCACGGCAAGGGCGGCAAGGACCGCACCGTCATGCTGCCCGCTTCGCTGCACGCCGAGCTGCAGGCCGTGCTGACCGAGCGCACCGCCTGGCACCAGGCCGACCTGATCGCCGGCCGGGCCGACGTCGAGCTGCCGCACGCCATCGAACGCAAGTACCCACGAGCCGGGCACGACCTGCGCTGGCAGTTCCTCTTCGCCACTGACGCCTACGTCACCTGCCCGCGCACCGGTGTCATCCGACGCCACCACCTGCACGAAGACGGCATCCAGCGTCTGATGGCCCGCGCCGTGCGCCAGGCGGGCATCCTGAAGCGCGCGACGCCGCACACGCTGCGCCACAGCTTCGCCACCCACCTGCTGCAGGCCGGGTACGACATCCGCACCATCCAGCAGCTGCTGGGCCACTCCGACGTCGAGACGACCATGATCTACACCCACGTCCTGCCTGCCAACCAGGGCGGGCGCGGCGTCATCAGCCCACTGGACGCGCTGGCATGACCATCCTGCAGGTCTACACCGCCGACGAGGCCGCCGCCCTGCTGGGCTGCAGCCCTAAGACCGTCGAAGAGATGGCCCGAGACGGCCGCCTGCCCGGCCTGAAGCCCGGCGGATCGTGGGTGTTCCCAGCTGGCGCGCTGGCCAGGGCGCTGGACGAGCTGGCGATGCAGGAAGCGGCCCAGCGGCGAAAGAAGCCGGCGCCGGCCGCTGTGGCGCAGCAGCCGGCAGCCTCCGGGCGGCCTGGACGCAAGGCGCGTGTGCTGCCGCGACTGGTGCCGATCGGCAGCTGACCGCTACCCGAGCCGCGCCGCCAGATCCTCGCCCCGCAGGCTGGCATACCTCAGCGCCATGGCCAAGTTCGACCAGCCCATGATGCGGGCCACCTCGACGTCGCTGAACACCCACCGCCCGGCCGCGTCGCGCAGCTCGAACCACCGGCAGGTGGCTTCGTGCCGCAGGTCGTGCTCGGTGAAGTCGGCCACCATCGCGTAGGCGAACAGCGTGCGGAAGCGCGCCGACAGCCGGCGCGTGGCCGGGTCCAGATCAGCCGGCGAGCCGTCCCAGTAGGGCCACAGCAGGCCCACGCGCCCCTCGCACCACGCGGCCAGCGCCGTGCGCAGGTGCGGGTGCAGCGGCACCACGCGCGGCTTCAGCTGCCCACGCGTGCCCTTGCTGCCTTCCACGCGCAGCACGCCCCGCGCGGCGTCCACCTGGTCGACGCGCAGCCGGTACGCCTCACGCAGCCGCAAGCCGGTGCCCACCAGAACTTCGAACAGCAGCGCGAAGCCGGCGTCGCCGCGCTCGCACCACGGCCGCTCGCGGTCTTCGCGCTTCACGCCGGCCAGCGCGGCGCGGATGGCCGACTCTTCGGCCTGCAGCAGCCGGCGGTCGCGGTGCGTGTCGGCCTTCGCGGCCAGGCCGGCGGACTCAAGGCGCTGCCGCTCAGCGGCGGTGTACTGGCTGTACCCGCGGGGCAGCAGCCGCAGCGGGTTGACGGGCGCCTGGGCGTCGGCGGCGGCGTGGGTGGCCAGGTGCCAGTCAAGCACGCGCGCCAGGGCGCCCACGCGCTTGCGGATGGTGCCGGGCGCCAGGTGCTGCTGCAGCTTCATGCGCCGCACCCACTCGCCAGCCCAGCGGTAGGTGACGGTCGACAGCTTCACCTCCGCCAGCTCGCCCAGCAGGCTGGCCAGCAGCTTGTCGTCGCTGGGCGTCAGGTGCGGCGCGTTCGCCAGGTAGCCGCGCACCACGCCCATGACCGGCGGGTCGGCGGCCACCGGTGCAGACGCCTGCAGCTCGCTGGGCAGCACGCCCGCGTCGAGCATGGCGTCGAGCTGCTGGCCGTAGCTGTCGGCCTCGGCGTGCGTCGGGAAGGTCGCGTAGAACGGCCGCGGCAGCAGCTTGTGCTTGACCCGCAGCTCGAACCGCGCCCCGCGCGGCCTGACGTGATGCGACATGACGCCCCCAAGGTGAACCCGGCTGGACGGACAAAGCAGTCCGCCCGCGGGTGGCATTGCCACCTTTTCCGGGTGGCATGGGGCGGATTGTGGCGGATTCTTGGGGCGAAAACGACAACGCCCCGCGGCTGCGAGGCGTCTAAGTCGTTGATTTCTCAGTGAAATTCTGGAGGCGCGATCCGGAGTCGAACCGGACTAGACGGATTTGCAACCGGACTTAGTCCATACAGATCAACGGCTTGCAGAGTCGCCACCCTGCAGCCCAGCCGCCGCCCGAGCCGCCGCCCTGCACTGCCAGTACATCCGCACCACGTCCAGCAGCACCAGCGTCGTCTCGCCGAAGCTCCCGTCCTTCAGGGACGGAAGGGAGTCAGGGCAGGCCGCCTGCACCAGCGGGGCCGCTGGCGGCGGGCTCGCCGGAGAGCGCGGCATTGAGGCGCTGCAGCTGGTCAGCGCGATGGCGGCAATCACGATACTCGGTGCGCACCTGTACCTCACGCTCGGTCTCCTGTCGGATGGTCGTGTGCCGCACCTGCAGGCGGGCGATGGCCTTCGCAGCGCTGTCGGCCGCGGCCTGGCCGGCGCGCTGCACCAGGGCCTCGTCGCGCGCCGCGGCGCCCTGCTCTGCCGCCCGGCCGTCCTGGCGGCCCTGCCAGTAGGCCGCGCCTACCGCAAGCGCCGCTGCGACGGCCGCGACTTGAGTCCAGATCACGCCAGCACCCGCGCAGCTTCCTCGCTGAACTGCCGCCGCTCTGCCGCTTGCAGCATGCCGGGGCCGTTGACCGCCCTGGTGATGGCATCCCACTGGGCGCTGTCGGCCAGCAAGTTGAGCTTGTTGGCGTGCCAGAACCAGGCTGCAGTCATGCAGGCGTCCTCGGGCTGCGCCACCAGGTCAGGGTCGGTGACGTAGGGCCGGTTGAGGGCCTGGGCCGCGTCGGCGTAGTTGGCCTTGCCGGTCAGTTGCTTCAGGCCACGGCCACGGAAGCGCCAGCCGTCACCGCTGGCCGCGTCGCCGTTGCCCAGGCGGTTGGCGTAGACCACGTTGGCCAGGCCCTGGGGGTTGCGCGCCAGCGATTGCGCCTGCTGCAGGCTCGTCACCCGGCTGGGCCAGATGCGCATGATGCGCGCCGGGTCGCGGTAGTACAGGCTTTCCTCCAGGGCCGTGAAGCCGACCGACTCGACGCGGCACTGCGCGACGAAGCCGGCGATGCGCGCTGGCGTGTTGATGGCGAACCTGGCACACGCAGCGGACAGCGGCGCCAGGAACGCCCGCGCCTGGGTGGGCGCAACGCCGGCCGCGATGAGGTTGGCCAGCGTCAGCATCACTCACCCTCCCTCACCGCCGGCTGGTCGATCAGCCGCGCGACGAGCATCAGCACGCCCAGGATGGCCGGCACGCGCTCTGCCGGGATGCCCACGGCGCCC